>Ga0308012_10000317_pt1 | contig 30447 bp, 37 predicted proteins | sample Neamet179_FD_203133 | JGI IMG/M metagenome (GOLD analysis project Ga0308012, IMG submission 203133) | Marine microbial communities from water near the shore, Antarctic Ocean - #179 | ecosystem: Environmental > Aquatic > Marine > Unclassified | place: Southern Ocean | collected 2014-07-25 | reverse complement strand
GGCTACCTCAAACGTATCGTATATACCATAGGTACAGCCATCAATCTCAGCCCAGTGTATGAGGTTAGTCTCATTGGTTGTGGTGCTAATAAACCTGTTTACTGTTATTCCGTATGCGTCTTTCATGCGTCACCTCCTGAGAAACCTGCAAGTTCTAAAGCCTCATTCTGAACTGACTCAGGTAGCTGCCAAAACTTACGGCCTGAGTTAGTGCCGTACCCACTGACCAATAAATGGCCATCATCAGTAGCGTATTCTTTGGCCCATATTTTTGCCATGCTAGCTGAGGCTGCGGTGTCGTGAATGCACTCGTTACCTTCGCAGACTTCAAAGTATCCGTCCTTACTGTCAACAATGGTCATTAAGTCTCCCAGTGTAACGCCCAGTAATAACTCGTCAGTTGCCATTTCAATTCTCTTGATGCGCTTCATTCGTCACCTCCTGATAATTGAGCTTCTAAGGTTTTAATTTCGTGAGAGTAGAGTTCCTCTAATGTCATATGCTCGGCGCTGTATTCGTACCAGCCACTGCTTAAATCTTCAAAATACATATCAATGCGAAAGAACATACGACCATCTTCAGTCACCGAGATACTGCCTTGTAACTTCTTAGTGCTGACAATCTTTAAACTTTTCATTTCTTTACCCTCTTTTGTAATGCTGCGTGAAAATCCTTAGCAATGGCAATGCCACCACCCTCGCGCCTACCTTTGACTTTGATTGTACTATACGCTCGCTTGTGTTTATAGATCATACGTCACCTCGGTTTGTTAAGAATTCATAAAGACACCCAGCGACTGCGCCAGTGATTAAAATTGCTGGTATCCCGAAAAATAGGGGCCATGTGTGTGGTAGAAAGACCACGTTAAATAGTGTTATTGGTTCCATTGGTTCACACCTCACAATTAGCTAGGTTTTTTCTAAGGGCGGCTGTTTTCTTTTTAGCCCCCTCTTTTAGCGTTATGTCAGGGCCGCCGCGCATCCAATCACCGTTATAATTAGCACTGTCATTTTCTATAGAATCAATAGCATTTATGATTGATTCAACAGTCGTGTAATAGCTTACATTTATGTTTGTAGCTTTCATTTTGCTGCCTCGCTTGATAGGTAGTTATGATAGGTGAACGTATGCGCTGAATAAGAACAGACACGCGGTAACAGTGAGTAGGAAAACTAGCAGCGAACATGCCGCTAGTTCCGTGATGCGTTCCCTACGTTGATTGCGCCTCATCGGTAGTCCTCCACATTAAATAGATGAGGTGAGCCGTAATAATCTCGCGTCATAGCGTTCACTGGCTTACCTTCAAAGTTGGTAATTGCATACCCAATCATAGCGTCAACAGGTGTCTTGAATAATCCGTGATCGCCTATGCTGACTTCATAGCGAGGGTTGCCTGAATAGCTAGATGGTAGTCTTTTGGTGACTTTTAGAATGCCGTTTACTAATGTTCCTTTTTGCATGTTCATTGGTCTTGCTCCTTCAGTTCTACTTCGCAAAGTTCGTTGCACTCATGGCAAATATACTCAGGGTCGTACTCGCGCTTGTATGCTGTCGAGCCGCAACAATCAGAGACATAAACAGGCTTTAACGCTTCAAGCTTGGCAGCCAATTCGGAGTGCTTATCTAATGCCCTCTTTAAGCAATCGCAAGTAAATGCCCAATCAGCAAATGAAATTGCAGACCGTTTAAACAATATCGACTCTGCATCAACGTCAGCTTGGCAAGCGTCCACTTTGGCTTGTAAGCGTTCTAAATTAATTTCATCAGTAAAAGTAATCATTGGGCTAGCTCCTGCGTTACTAAATTGTTATAAATCTCAAGGCCGTTATCAGTCAGGGTGATGCCTGAACGTGCGGGTTTGAAATACGTTGTAATTTTGCTCAAGCGGCTATACTTTTCAGACCACTGGCCCTCATGGTATTGAGTAAGAAATAAGTAATGCGCCTCGACAATATCGAATCTGTTAAATTCCATTGGGTGATTCCTTGTGATAGTTGGTATTGATAGGTGGCCCGAAGACCACACATGATAATTTGACAGTAGTGTGATAATCAGGCCGCAGCTTTAGTGTCGGTTTCTACTGTCTCATAGTTATAATCATTTAGCAGGTCAATGGCTTTCTGCGCCTTGCTTGCGGCTTGAAATAAGAACTTTGGGTCAGAACGTAGCTTGCCAATCCATGATTTAATATACTGAGCATGGTCAGGCCGCACGTCATTGCTAATGCCTAGTTGGGCGCATAAGAACGTAGCCCCTAACTCTGCAATCAATTCCTCAAAAGCGTATGCGTCATCACCGAATTGCTTACCCTTTACACGGTCTAAGCGTTCAGGGTTGCCCGTCCAGTGCGTTAGCTCATGCAATAGGGTTGAGTAGTAAGATTCAGTCGCGGTGCTGGTATCAGTGTCGATAAACAGGTTACGTGCTGGCATGTTCACGAAGTCCTGACGCGGATTGTAATACGCTTGTGCTTCACCAGTTCTAACATCTGCGCCAGTGTTCAAGACCCACTCATCAACATGCGGCAAGGTCTGTACTTTACAGTCTATAGGCTCAGGTGCTACATACTCGTAGCCCTCGACCTGATCGGCATTGAATACCGTGTAGTTCCGTAAGATCATAAAGGACTCATCTTTACCACTAGCATCAGTGCGCTTCACTGGCTGCCAGAATACAATGCCTGTGCCTTTAGAACCCTTGAGGACTTGTGCGCCTTTATCTGTCCACTGTTTATACGTGGCCCAGACAGGCGTTGAACGTCCAGACAAAAGCAACAGATTGATTCCGCGATAGTTTTTGTTAGATACAGCATTGATAGGTAGTGACGATAAGGCCGCGCCACTAACCCACGGCTTAACCCAATTGGTGCCGTTAGTTTCCATTAAGTCTGCAATCTTGTTAGCGATTGCTGTCATCGTTTCGGTTTGCTTGCTCATTACATAAACTCCTGCATTGCTTCGTTAGTCAGTGTGTTCAACTCTTCACGATAATCGTCATACCTAGACTGTAACCAGTCCGCACCGTGTTCGTTGCCCGTGTTCATAAACTCAGCTTCCAGCTTGGTTATCTGAGCCTGCGTTGCTTCTACTAGATCAAAACTTTCATTGAAATAGGCCGCCTTTACTTGTGAATAGTTCATAATAATTCCTTTAATACGTTGGTTGGTTTGCTGAAAGACTCTTTAAGAGTCCTTAAGTAAAACAACTAATTTTCATTTGGTTCACATTAGTCAGGCTTCGGGCCAGCTTGCGCTGTTCAACCCTCCACTTCACCTACTGCTTATCAATGCTCGCTCAGTCTGCGAATGACGGTCTTGACTCGCTGGTCTATCCGTCCCTAGCACCACTTGTATCCCGCCAACTAGAAGCGGTACCAACAAAGCGTGTTGCTGCGTTGTTGATGCCATTAAATATACAGGGGATGTTTGGTACTGTCAAGGCCAACGTGTTCTTAGTGCATATATATAGGTGTATATAGGTAGTATATAGGTAGTATATAGGTGATATTAAGAGTCTTTGAGAATCATTCTCATCTAAACGAAAACAGTAGGTAGGAAAAAGAGAGAGTTTGGAAAGGTATAATGGTCGGTTGATAGGTGCTTGATAGGTGACTTTCAAGGCATTAAGAGTCCTTAAGAGCATATAGTATGCCCTATAAAGTCCAATAGAATCAACAACTTAGCAAGTAGCGATGGTTATTTGGTGGTAATCAGGATTTCAAAGGGATTCTCAAGGGGTCTAGGGGGGTAGCTGCCGCCCAATCTCATTAAAAAGGGGTAACATATTTTTAGTTATAAATCTTAAAGACCCCCTAAAGACCTCCTAAAGAACCCCTTAGCAATCCAATAGAAAAGACCACCTCCTATCTTAAAGCTCATGTGATATAACAGCATCCATGAGAGTTCTTAAAGACTATCTGTAGGTATGTGTATAGGAGTAGGTATAAGATACTACTACTACATTGCGCTATGTATCTTGAAGTACCACTCCTAGGGAAGCCAACGAGTTCCCTTAGAAGGGTACGCTAATTGCTAAACAGAGGGGGTCAGTGAAAGCCCCACAGCACTAAGTCTGTAGAGCGTTTTCAAACACTAACTCACTAAATCCAAGAGTTATACCCGACCTTTTCACCAGAAGTGTTAAGGTGATTCATGAATTTATCTAACTCTTTGTCCATGAGTTCCCCATGTCTCTCTAGCATCATCTCGTCTGCATCACTAGCCATTTGCTCTACCCAGTAGGCTGTAGCCATTGCTAGGGCATCTAAACGGTCATCATGGGCTAATGCCCCACGATCTTTAGTTATCCTAGTCATCTGGTAGAACAGGCTATAGCGTTGTGCTATGTCATTGGGATACTTCTGGATTGAGTCGTAGTCTTTCTGTATGACTTCCTTATCGAACACTAGCTTGTGCTGATTCATAACTGGCTCAAGAGTGTCAATGATTCTTAACTCTTTCTGTTTGCTATGTCTGACTTCTTCCAAGGTCACAGGGTATGCTTTAGAAAAGTAAGGTTTGATAAGTTCACTGAACATACCATCACCGAAGTTACTCTCCACCAGCACATAGTTCACCTTGTTCTTCTTAGCTATAGCTACTAAAGACTCTAACGTCTGCCCTGAGTAACCACCTTCTACACCACCTGCATCTGGACAGTATAGATAGCCATTAAGCATCTTAAGGACTGCATAAGAGGTCTCGTCACTACCACGTCCAGAGGGGTCAATCGCCATGACTGAACCTGAGTAATCTACCCAGTCACCAGTAAGCTTAAATGGCTCGTAGAAGCGGTCTCCACGCATCCCTAAGTTGGGTATATCTTTGACTTCAAGGTGGCTTAGAGTACCGTGTATTGGCTTCTCAGGAGCCTTAGAGACATCCACAGACATGACTATTAAATCCTTAAGCTTCAAGGGGTGTCTGTCTGCATCGCTTAAGCTTGTGTCTAGCTGGAACTGTAGGGCATAGCCAGAGCGTCCATAGGATAACTCACGTTCTAGTAAGTCTTCCTCATCGAATCTCATGGGGTCTGTAGGGTTCCATTCGATACTAGGGTCTGCCTCAAGTTCTAGCATAAGACTAGGGGCTATACGATCACCGTACCTGTTCACTTGGTCTGCTTTAGGATAACGGGAGGGCCATATACGAGTTACGTATCCTTTGTCCTGTAAGGCATCATATAGAGACTCTTCGGTCTGAGGAGTCCCAAGGTAGATGATCTTAGAGGTGTCTAAAGGTTTAAGTACGGCATCGAACTCAGTTACTAGAGTCGTTAGCTTCTCTCGCATCTGCTGTGTTTGAGAGTTATTAGGAACCTCAATGTCATCTGCGATTATAAGGTCTGCGCGAGAGCCTGTAAGCTGTCCCGTAATACCCACCGATTTGACACTAGGACTGTGTGAGGCCATAGCACCTTGAACATTAAAGGCTATTCTGCTCCATAGTTGGTCTTTGTCGGGGATAAGATGGGCCAGTAGTGGCATCTCCATAATGAGTCTTTGAGTAAACATTGAGAACGCATCCGCACGTTCCTTACTCGCTGATACCACCATGATCTTTAAGTCAGGGTCTAACATCAAACGCCACACCACATAAGCACTCGTAATGTAGGACTTACCTACACCTCGAAAGGCTTGGATGATGGAACGCTTAGGGCTAGTCTGAAGGTAGTCTGCAAGGTCGTATTGAACCTTGGTGGGTACTGGTAGGTTTAGTTGCTTCCATACTAGGTACAAGAAGTTTCTAAAGTCCTTTAGAGGGTGCTTACCTGTCTCCATTCGGGTTGCTCCTCTTTTTATCTTTTCTTAATAGTTAAAGCTGCTGATTTAAAATTATTAGAAGTTGGCGCATCTTTTGAACCCACTTTTCTCATGGTCTCTTTAGAACCATTTTTAATACGCTTACGTTTAGCGTGAATGTTGGAATACAATCCCACGGTTATCTCCTACCATTTTGATTTGTTGGCCCAGTAAGCTGCACTTGTCTTACCTTTGGCGATATTTAAACTGTGCCTAGCTTTAAAAGATTTACGTTTTGCTACCATTGCTGCCGACTCTCCAGCTTTAGGCGCACCTGCTGTACTCGCACCTTTCTCTCCAAACCGAATCATACGGTCTTTGCCTTTATCTTTGATGATAACGACATGCGACTTCTTGCCCTTGGCAGATGCTTTTGGCTTATTGTAGCCAGAGAATGTTTCACCTCTGTACTTTATAGACATAACTGAGTTCCTACCTAGTGTGCTAGAGCGTCTTGAAGACTCTCAGAGTTAAATGGTAAAGAACCCATTAAGCCGTCTAAAGGAGACCCTTGGACTGGCAAAGCATCTATGTTGTTGTCTTTAAGAAACTTAATAGCATTACTTATGTCTGCTGGTTTAGCATCTCCTGACTGCACACGGTCTAGTAGCTCTTGGGCTACAGCACAGTGTAAAGTAGAGAGCATTTTGTCTACGCTAGTATCCATTTTTACCTTTCCTCCATCCTCGGTTCTTAGTCTTTGATTGGATTGATAAGTTGTTAGGGGAGTTGTTAGTAGGGTTACGGTCTTTATGATCTACATCTTTACCGTCACCTTTCTTAACTGTTCCTTTCTTGATGAGTAACTGTCTTGCTTGGTTACGCGAAGACCTACGCTTACGTTGTTCGGGTTTACTGTGGTACGTAGCGTATTCGTGTTTGTAATCTCTAGCCATGTTTAAGCGAGTCCTTTAGATTTCTCAAAGGTGCGTAATCCACCTAAGCCTAGTAAGGCCATAACGAGGGTTGTGAGTTCTGCTGCTTGGATAGAGGGTAGTTCTGCGGGGAGTAATGAATAGGCGTTGATGAGGCCAGCGAAGGGGAGTATTAGGAATTGGTAGCCCAATCCTATAGCACATACCCAACCTATAGCTGGTCGCCAACCTGCCACAAATACAGACTTATGTTTGGCTTCTTCTATGTTAGCCATTGCCTGTAAAATGTGGGGTTTTTGAAGAGCCTCAGTGATTCTAAGACTAGCTATAGCCTTCTCTTCGTCCGAGGTAAATAAATCATCAAGCCCACCCATGACTCCCTCTGCAATACCTGCAAAGGGGTTTAAGTTCATGTGTATGGGTTCCTGTGTGTAGTGTTTAACTTCGCATCATAAAGGCTGCACCTGTTACCAAGGCAGCTATTAGTAAGCGTATAAACCACTCATTAGCACCACCAGTTTTAGCTGCTAGAGCTAACTGTATGGCGTGTGTGTCCAGTTCTTCGCTGTGCTTATTTAAACGAGCATCCTGCGTGTTATTGTGTAGTAATAGACCAGCTATCTTAGTGTCTATCTCTACAAGCTTTACCATCGCATCCGCTAGTTTATCTATCTTAGCTTCCAGCCTGTCGAATCTAGCAGTAGCTTCCATGTTTATCATTCCTTTAGACGATATTTGCTCTAGCTTCTGCCCTAGCTGTAGTCACATCGGCTGGCACTGCTACTGCTGTCTCAGCATGGCGTGTGATGTACCAATCTGTGAAAGCTAGGTAGGCTTGGCTGGTTGCGTTAGTCTCTGATTGAGTGTTAGCTGCTATCTCTGCATCAGTGAACTCAGGGGCAGGAGTATTACCTGCTTCTATCCATGCGAGTACATCAGCGCAGTCTCGGTTAGCAGGGTCATTGGGTACTGACATAGTGCCGTTGACTAGGTAGCCAGAGTCTTGTGTTTTGCAGGACGTTATCCATGCTGTTGAATTTTCCATGTTATAGCTCCGCATTTATATCTATGACATTAGCACCACCTGAGTGAACCCATGTGGCATCTCCTGCTGTGTGACCTGCTCCATTAATGCTAGCAAATCTAAAGTTATTTTTGGAAATAGTAGAACTCGGTACAAGCATTGTTCCGTGGTTAGAAGGGTAATCAGCACCAGTAGTAAGAAAAGAAAATCCAGCTTCTGAACACGTTGGCATAGTAATAGAGGGTATAGCTCGTTTTTCCGTAAAATTCATACACGCAATACAGTGAGTAGCCGCATACGCTGAACCTATGGCGACAACTGCTGAAGTTGTAAAAGACATTCTCTCAAAGTACCGCTGACACAGCGCCAACTCTTCACCATAGCTGCGGTGTTCAAAGTCAGTGGCTACGGAGCCTACTTCAATTTGAAATCCAGTAAGTTGCCAAGTTGCACCATTTGTTGCCATTAAATTTGTATGAGCGGCTCTTCCTTGACCATTTGATACAGCAGCCCATGTATTATCAACTCCAGTGTCAAACCCAGCACCAAACCCTAAACCAAATATCAGATACCAAGCTGTCCCATTAGTTGCACTAACACTACCACCTAAAATGGATGTTGGCCCAGCTACAGTAAATGTTTTATATTCCCATGTATTGGCAGAACTAATTGTGTAGGGTTGAGTATACGACATACCATTAACACCTGTTCTAAGGCTAAACCCGTATGTACCAGTAACAGAACTCTTTACCCAAAATTGAACTGTGGCGGGTTTTGCCTCTGATGTCCCCCATTTCAACCTATTCCAATCATACCCTTCAACACCTTGCGTTGGGCAGAGCCTTTGATTTGAAGCAAGAACTGAATCTGCTGTTGTCACTGTAACTTTTTGAGAATATACAAGTCCTGATGCAGCTGGCGCATCTGCAATTTGCTCGTATGTTACAGCTCCATCAGTTCCTTCTGCACAGAACCAGTTACCATCGACACTCCGTATAAAACCACCAGTGTTAGGAGAACCTAACGTATTTCTCTGATCTACTTGCATACCACCATTAATAATAAGGTTCTTCCCGCCACCACTGACACCAATAGCGTTAAGGTCAGCCTTAGTCTGGTCTGCTGTAGCGCCTACCTCAACTGTGCTGAGTGCTGCTATGTTTCTTGCTTTAGACATTGGCTATTCTCCTATTCTGGGGCTGCGGCTGCTTGTGCTGCTGCGTAAGCTGATACAACAGCATCGGTATGTACTGCTGCACAGATAGCAATTACCTTGGCATCTTCACCTGTCGTGTCACAATCTGGTGTGCAGACATGACGATGGAAAGATGAGGAGAGTGCTACACCATCTTCAAGTATTCGGGTTGCTGTGCGTACTTGTACTGTGCCGTTCTCTAAGACTTCGATCTTGTCTACGATTGTTTCTTTAGTTAGTGCCATGTTACTTCTCCACTAGCAATTCCATGCTAGATAATTAGGTTATGAGTTTGTTATATAGCTTCCAGCGACCATCACATATCTATGACTTCCAGCAGAATAAGTAGCTGTAATTGTTCCACCATCATTTACAAAAAGTAATGTGTGAGAGCTAGCCCCTACGTACCCTCCCGTTGAAAGGGGAGTCGCGTTGTTATGTCCTGAGTAGAAAGGATTGTATAGGCTATTAACAGCGAATGGTAAGCCTGTTATATTTGCTTGTACTGCGGTAAGAGTTGCGGCATGAGAGTAATACTGGAAAAATACCCTATTGCCAATTTTCTGATAATATCCTGTGGTATCGGCAACCGAACTTGCTCCGTTAATATTAGCAGTCCAAGTACCCTCTTCATAATCATCTAGCGCATTAGCTGCTGCTGTGTCTCCGTGGAATGAGATGCCACCACCTGCTTGGATTCTCACCTTCTCAGAACCACCAACTAGCCACCTGTAACCAGCAGGGCCACTGTGAGTTAAATCAGCAGAGGCTACAGCAGTGTTTACGCCTATCTTGTATTCTTTTTGTGCGCCAGAAACATTTCCGTCAATTATGAAACCTGCGTCTTCATTCGTTGCTGTATTTCTTGCACGTATAAAGACATTATTTGAACTTGCAGATGCAGCGGTAACGTCTAAAGAAACTGTAGCTGCAGGTGCTGCGCCAATACCTACGCTGCCACCTAAAGGCTGTAAGTTAAGGTTATAAAATGTTGAACCGTCATCAGCGTAGGCTTGAATTCCTTTACCGCCATTACCATAACCAAAGAAATCTAACTTACCACCTGTGTTATCTTGGAAGCGAACTTGCTCAGTTATGTCGGAAGCGTATGTTGAAGATACATTTAATTTATTAGCCGTAGTAGTTCCCGTAAAACTGGGACTAGCCAAGGGAGCCTTAGCAGCCAACAACGCATTAGCCTGAGACTTCGTATAGTGGTCTGCAACAGTGAATGACTTGAAAGCTACAACTACTAGCTCACTGCCTGTAGTTGCGCCTGCACCTAGCACAATAGACGAGCCATTAGTTGCTGTGTAGTCAGAAGCGTCAAGCGTTATTCCATTGAGCAATACAAGTATATTGGTGGCGGTGTAGGTAAGGGTTACAGAGTTAGCGTCTGAGCCTGTGAATGTTGTTTGGTTATTGGTAGCAATGTACTTGTACGTCAGCAATGAAGCAGTTCCAGAAGAACTTGCCGCTATCCAAGCAGAGCCATCGTATACCTTCATGCCATTAGCAGAAGTGTCAAAATACAAAGCACCTTGAACCAAGGCATTACCATCGTTGTCTTGATTTGGCGCAGAAGATTTAGCACCTAAGTAGCGATCATCAAATGAGTCTAGTGCTGTTGCTGCTGCTGCGGCTGAGTTAGCTGCGGCTGTTGCTGAGGCAGATGATTCATTACGTTTTGTAGTGGCTGTAGAGGCACTAGAGGCGGCTGCGGTCGCTGAGTTGCCAGAGGCCGTAGCTGAGTTTGCAGAAGCCGTGGCAGAGTTAGCTGATGCCGTAGCTGAGTTACCAGAAGCCGTAGCTGAGTTACCAGAAGCCGTAGCTGAGTTACCGCTTGCTGTTGCTGAGTTACCAGAAGCCGTAGCTGAGTTAGTTGCTGCTGTAGCCTTAGTAGTTGCAAGTTCTGCTTTTGTATTCGCGGTAGAGGCAGAGGCGGTAGATTCATTAGCTTTGGTAGTAGCAGTAGATGCTGAGTTACCCGAAGAAGTGGCACTGTTGGCTGAAGCTGTGGCTGAGTTAGCTGAAGCAGTGGCACTATTAGCTGAAGCAGTGGCACTATTAGCTGAAGCTGTAGCTGAGTTTCCACTAGCTGTTGCACTGTTTGCTGCTGCTGTGGTTGAACTAGCTGCTTGACCTGCTTTAGTCGTTGATATAGCTGCCTGAGCAGCAGATGTATTCTTACTTGCTAAAGACGCTGTAGCACTATTAGCTGCTGCTGTTGCACTATTAGCTGCTGCGGTGGCTGAGTTACCAGCACCAGATGCAGAAGAAGAAGCTGCCGTTGCAGAGTTAGCACTAGCTGTAGCGGAAGAACTAGCCTCAGAAGCCTTAGTAGTCGCAATGTTTACTTGTGATGTACTAGCTGTCTCTGACCAGTTTTTAGTGGCAGCATCTTGCGCGTTTACAGGGTTAGCTACGTTCTTAATAACTCGACTTTGCGCGTCAAACTTACCATCTGCTGCTTTAGAGATGGATGCTTCCGCAGTGTCTATGGCTTCTTGAGCCGCCTGAAAGACCTGAATGTTTGAGTTATCAAGGTCAGCTTCAGTAAGAATAGCACCGTTGGTGAAATCCACCGCCCGTGTAGTAATAACCGTAGTACGATTAATACGCACAATGGTGCCACTGGTAGGTGCGGTAGATAAAGAAATGGTACTGGATGATGCAAAAGTAAATGATGTGGATGTACCGCCAACAAAGACAGTGACATCCGCTTGTCGTGTGTAAGCAAAAGGAATGGAGAAAGTAGTTGTACTTCCATTCGCAGTGTACTCAATATAGCTATTAGCCATAGTTGTTAATCTCCAAATTTTGCGGCAATAGCGTTTAAGCCAGCCTTTGTATATGCCTGATTAATTATAGGCAGCATGTGTATAACTGACCTGTATTCTTGTTCTGTCATTTTCCCATCAGAGAATAGCCCGTGTGCCAAGTGTCCTATTCCGTCAAGATAACCAGCTAAAGGATGAGAAACCAAGCCTGACCCAAAGCCTCTTTCGGCCTTATCTTTCACTTGAGTAATCATACCCATGACACCAAAGGCTCCCGTATATCCGACCATGTTTTCAATTATACTCAAGGGGTCTAAATGCTTTTCTAGGTATTCTCTTTGATCTGAACGACCATCTGAAGATATATGTGTACGTGCAGTAGTCACAAGGCTTGCTAAAAGCATTTGCCCCATAACAACATAAGCAGCTTCAACACCCATACCGTTCGTAGCCCTTCGATTCATACGAGCAAACTGTTGCTCTTGAGAGGCCACTGCGAAGCTTAAAAACTGACCAATAGTAGAACCTATTTGTCCTCTTAACACGCTGTTAGTAGCACCTAAGTCGGTCTCTTGGACGTTGTTACGAACCTCTATAGACACATGGTTAGTAAAGGCATCTTGAGCCTCTACATCATCCCATTTGCTATAGCCCATAACTCGCTTACCGTCACCGTGTCTTTTGATCTGTACTTGGATTCGGTCATACATGGCATCTGTAATACCTGTGTCCTGACGCATGGCTTTAGGTATGTCACCATCCATCCATTTCTGACGCATTACAGCAGCGTTAAACCTCTGTAGAAAGTCAGTAACTGGGGTAAGCCCTGAGATAACACCCTGAACTTGCCTAGCTTTTTGCCACCAAGGATCCATATGTTCAACCATGCCGCCAATCTCATCCATACGAGTTGATGCCGAACCTGTTAAACCATGAGTACCTAATCCTGTAGCATCAATAATACTCTGCATATCATTGTTAGATACTTCCCCATTACGTGCAGCTTTTAGCCAATCTTTGTACTGCGGAGCAACCTTAAAGATAACCCCAAGACCTCCATAAGCAATGATATTTGCAGTCTCAATGACGCTCATCATTCCAAAGTATCCTGAGTAGGCTAAGTAGGTAAAGTTACGACCCAGCTGTAAGCCTTTGGTCTTGTTCTTTTTTAAACCTAAAGATGTGTCCTCTATTAGTTCAGAACCTTGGAGACCTTTAATAAGCTGCCTTATCATTTTAATATCATCAGCCGTTTTTAGAGGGTCTATGCCATTGTCTGCTCCCCATTTATCAATCTTTTTAATGGCATCTTCCATAGTGTCCATACCGTCACCGTCAATACCATTTCTGGCAAATCCAATGTGTCGGCCTGATTTAAAAGCATAGCTTTGAACTACATCAGACATATTATTATTAAGCATTTCACTGACTGACATGGTTAAACCATCAGCAGTAAATTTAGTCTCATAATCCATATCTAGACGCTGGCGCATGTTAGTATCTGGCACTCTTTGGTTTCCCTTAGAGGAAGCCATTTTTGAAGCCATACCTACATCAATCTCAGCTTCAGTCATACCCCCGTCTACAAGAAACTTACGTAATGCAGTGCTGTCCTCAAGGATGTCTTCTAGTCTATTAGCTGTAACACCAGTGTCTAAAGAAGATACTTTTTGAATAAACAAGCGACTAAGGCGTACAGAGAAAGCTAAGTCCCAACCGTTTTTAGCAGCTATAGATTGACCAAAAACCTTACTGACTTTGGTTCCCCCATGCTCATTCACTACGGCACGTAATTTACCTGAATCCCATTGGGTCGGGACGTAGTTACGGTCGTACTGTGTTTCTTTAGCACCTATGACCCTGTAACGCTTTTTCTGCTCTAAAAGGTCTTTGAATACTTCACGCGCATTGTCTGCGGCTAGCTGGATTTCTTTAGGAGAGTCCGCATATACGGAGTCATTACGGACTGCCCTAGTTACTAACCCTTCAAACTCTTCATGCGCCCTTATGCTTAGGCGACCATACTTAGTGTTCTGCCGCCACTTGTTAAAGTTAGGTCTGTGAACCCTAGCTAACTTAGCCCTAGCACTACGAGTAATACGTGTCTGAATACTTGAAGTAGACTGTATGTTGGTACTGGATTTATTGTTTACCCTGTTGTCCTGAACTAAGATTCTACTTATGTTACGGACAAGTGGGTTATCAGAACTACGTAAGGCAGCACCTTCAGATAGCAAGTTGCTTATCCAGTTAGTGCCAATAATAGTTTTACCTTGTTCTGGTGAATCTATCTCATCAATACGTTGAGGTGCGTGTACAGGCTGTGGGGCTTCTAAAGACATTTGAATATCAGGGTCTTTAAGATCACCACCTGCTAACACAGTGGCAGCTTTTTCATGCTCTCTTAAGTCATCTGCATGTTTTGCATACTTATGGACAAAGGAACCCATACCACCAGCGAACACTGCTGAAAAAGCAGTATCTACAAGCACGTCATTTATTGTGTAATCAGGTAAAACATTGCTGGCATAAAGACTCTCTAAGCCTCCCTGTGCGCCATACACTGCGCCCATTTTACCTACTGTACGCATCCTAGTAGTGCCTGTGGTTGCTTTGTTCACGGCATTAGCTAAAGTGCCTATACCTTTACCCACGTTGGTCAGTCCCTTAACTCCTGATAACCAACCACCCGCGAGAGGTATTGCAGCCAGTGCCGCGTTTTCTTCGGTCAGCATACCAGCACCAAACATTGCCACTATTGTTAGAGCAGGGGAGTCACCAAAGTTCTCAGCCATGATTTTCTGGTTGTTCTGAGTCTGTGATACCTGCTCCATCATCTGCTTTAAAGACCCCTCTGATTCTGCTCCAAACATATAGTCGTGGAACTCTTCAGGGGTGTCGTCAAAGTAGGTTTTCATCACTCTGTCATCAAACCTAAACTCAGGGTCGTACTCATTATCTACAGCCATTTGACGTGCGGCTAGTTCTACTAACGAACCGCCCTCATCTCTAAAGGCTCCGAAAGAGTCTGTGAACCCAAAGTTATCAGGCTTGTCTATAAAGGCATTAACATTGGGGTCAAATACCTTACCGTTCTCTGTGGCTTGCCTAATGACCATTGAGGGGTCTTTGGGTGCTACAGAGTCTGAAGTAAAGACCGAAGTAAATTCTTCTATTGTTTCCATTGTTAATATCCTTTATCGTGCCGAAGTTCTACCGCTGTCTTGTCGTTTAAGATCAGCGTTTGCGTCTGCTTGTTTGACATCTCTTTCCTGTCTATCTGCTAGGCCGTAGAAGGAATCCAAGTGAAGAGGGGCTACTGGGAGGACTCGACCTGCTTGGTCAACTACCCAAAAGGTTTTACCTCTACCAGTGTGTCGAAGGGTTATCTGCTCAGATTCAAAAGCACCTGCGCCAAAAGATTGTATAGATTCTTTAATGTATGCTTGAGCGTCCTCTTGGAACTTGTTGTTATCTATATCCATGTTACCCATAAACACTAATTTACCGTTGACTACGGAGTGGTCTTGTTTGACCTCATCCATGTATTGCTCAACGACTCGTTTAGGATTCATGTTGGTGTACTTAGCGATAACTTTGGCGTACTCAACCATCCTCTCTTTGAATAGGGTTTTAACATCTTCGTCATCACCTGCTACATCGTCCCAACTTGTCCAAGTATCTAGGTTAGCTACAACTTCATCAGCAAAGGCCACAAGGTCTTTTGAGCCAGCCTTACCTTGCAAATGATCTGCTGAACCTATTGTTCTTAAAGCATCTTGCTCACTGTCCCCATAAGCAGACATAACCCGCCACTCTGTAAACATGGCCCGTTCCGCAGGGGATTTGAGATACTTCTTAAACATCTGTGGATTACCAGCGTGAAGTTTTTTCATTAACTGAAACTTCTGCATAGTGGCTTGAAACTGAGGGGACTCTGGTACTAAGTCACCAGTGCCTAAGCTAGAAAATGCTGTACCTACTTGTTGTTCCCATCTTTCGTTAATCACATCAATATTAGAATACAAGCCTATTTCAGCCGCTAACTTTTGTTCAGGCGTTCCATCAGGTAGTTTGGAATTAACTATTTCTGTAATACGAAGTTGAGTGGCCTTGTCTATGTCATTTTTAGAAATGGTCTGCTGTTTGCCATTTTGATCTACGTAAGAACCAGCCGATAGATCAAAACCGCCTTGGATTATTTTATCCACCGCAGAAGCCAAAGCACCCTTTTTACGCAGACCTGCTGCACTTACGGCAATCGCTGTAGTGTTTGCATTAATGATTGCCCTTCTTTGGGGGCCAGAGATTTTCTTTTTTACTTCATACTGCGTTAACTCAATTAAATCTTTATCTGTTAAACGACCTGCTGCTGCTATAGCACCAACATCTAAAAGATAATCTGTGACATCTGCTGAGTTTGCTATTAACGCATTAGTCTTAGCTTTTTCAATTAACCCTAAAACCTTGTTACGGTAATCAGGGCCACCGTTACCAGCTTTAATGAGGTAGTCACCAATGAATGTATCCGTGAACTCCTCACCACGTCTTTCTTGCTCTTTGAGCCAGAAGTTCTGTAGGTCAGTGTTGGAGAATCCATACTTATTTTTTAAAATAGCTTCCATATCAGCAGCAAAAGATGGAAACCCATCAACAGTTTCTTGATATAACTGCTCTTTTGATAAACCATCAGGGCCAAATTCGCGGCCTTCTGTAAAACTGTAAGTAGAACTAGCTTGTTCGATGTGCATTTCTATAGTGGAAGAACCAAAAACCGCACCCGAATCACGTAGGTCTTGTCTTTGATAAAAAGCAGACGTAGAGGCACTAGACGCTTTTGAAGACTGCCGCATAGAGTTAGCTAGAATACCTTTAAGGTCTTCGTCATCTACTTGGTCTAAGCTACCAAGAAATAACTTCTGATATTCAGGAGTTTCTAAAACCTCTTCGTGAGTCATTCGTGCAAACTGCTCTTGCTCCATCAAGGCTTTGAAGCCTGTGCCGAAGGAGTTCTGAGCAGCTTGCTTTTTACTAGCTTGAATCATATCAAGCTTGCGTTCTTTCTTTTCCTCTACACGTTGTACGTTACCTGTAACGCTATCTAAAGCCTTACTGATCTGGTCGTTACGCGCTGGGCGCACAAAGGTATCTACGGGTGCAGCTTGGGGTCTCAGGCGCACCTGATTTTGCTGGTACTGGGTTTGTACTCTATTAGTAGCCACGGCTATAATTCCTTTTTATCTTTCGGCCCTATGCCTAAGAGGTTTCTTTTTGAAAGGGTTCTTTAACCCCTTAAAATAACTTGGGTTGCTTTCGTATGCGTCACCACCAATCTGTAAGGCAGTTCCTGCAAAGCTTGGGTAGGGGACTGAGTTAATACGGGACTGTCTTCCAGTTTCCGCACCTTTCTTCTGTTCTGCTATCTGAGCTTTAGTAGCTCCAAGGTTAGAGTCAGCTTTAGTATCATCAAATAAATTCTGACGTAATATGTCGGACATGAGGGCATCTACGGATAAACCAGATACGCCTGACTCACCTGAAGCTGTCCTAGCTTTAGACGAGTCCCTCATTGTTTGTATATCAGCTTCCATCCCACGTTGGGACTCTGCTTCTTCTTCTTGGCGTTGCCTTAAGTTAAGCTGTCGAACATCATTGAGATAAGAAGCGTTAGCATTCTTTTCATTAGCTTGAGCCTGTTGCTGCTGTTCTGCCGCACCTGCAATACTTGTCATAGCGCCAATTATTGTTGCTGGGTCACACATTTTGATTAATCCTTACGAACTCATAAAAAGGGATACCCCCTACGCCAAACTTAGGTATGAACTGCACAAATGAGAACCCAATATGATTAAGCCATCTGATTGATACCTTGTTTCTAGCATCTACATAATTAACGAGTAGGGGGTATTGTTGATTTACTTCTTTGACCCATTCCACTGACTGTGTAAGTAGGTCTTTCTTGATCTGTGGAATCTTGTCAGAACCTAGCATCCAAGGAGAACCTATAAGGTCATCAATATGGGCGCATCCGAACATTCCGATTACTTCCTCATTGTGAATAATAGATTGAGCGTTAGACAACTCAAAGCCTCTTTGGAGGGCTTCAAGAGGCGTTACACCATTAGATGCTTTAATCTCCAACACGTCTGCCTGTCGCATTTTTGCAGCAAGCACAGACACGTCTTCCTGAACGGAATCGCGGTAATGGGCCATTAATTAAATCCTTGATGTTCTTTGAGTTAAGAAACCTTCGTACTCTGCGCTTTGGAAGACACAAGGTAGGTAACTGTCTGAGAGGATGACAACTTTGGCGTACTTAGAATTAGTTAGTACAGAAACCTTATAGCTTCCTGAAGCAAGGTTAGCCTGTCCTAGTATGTTACTAAGTGAGCCTACCACTCTGCCGTTAAATTCACGGGTCTGAGTAGTCCTAGCTTCGGGTGTGCTTTCTACCTTAAAGTAAGCTGTGTCACTGTACACAATGTTAAAGTTTCGTATTTGCAGTTTGTTAGTTGTAATCGCTTTGTTGTCTTGCTTTAAGACTTGCTCACTGAACTGGTACTTAAAGATGTAAGGTATACCCGCATATATAACAGCACTGGCTCCTATATCTGCTGTGGCTTCTGTTAGAGTTCTTAAAGACCCTGTAGTGTTCACAAAGAGCGTACTGCTGTTTGAATAAGGCAGTGTTGCACTGGTCATCTTATAACGCCTGTCGAGATGCAAGGCACCCCCACCATAGTTAGGTTTAGATGTGGTATACACCATGTCAGGGCTAGCTGCGTCACTGGCAAGACTTAGGTTTTCTAAGTACACACCATCTGAATATTCCATAACCAATTTAATGGTTGAGCCGTTAAAGGCTGCGGAGCATACCTTGCCTGTAAACGTCCATTCTGACCAAGCACTCTGTAGCTTCTCTTCCCCACGCCAATAGTAGCGATACACAAAGATTGAGTTAGGCTTGTCTTCAGTCAGCACTAATAGCATGTCCTCGTTAGAAGACGCTGATAAGCCTCTTATTGTCCCATCTAGGTAGTTAGGTATGTGGGCAGATATGTCAGCAGCATCATTAGTTTCTGAAGCTTGTTCAACGAAATACTCACGTACACCTGACCATTTACCCTTAGAGAACCCAAAGAATACATAACGACCTGCGCCTACTGGTTTAGCAGTGAGGTTTGCCTCAAAGTTTGTAGATACGTCAATGTGTACTGAGTCAGGTGTTAACAGTTCTGAAGCTGTCAACATGAACTGAGTCAGGTCAGAAAAGATCAACAGTGATTCGTTGAATGGTATTGCGTGTTTTAGGATAGAGATTTGGTTGTTAGACACAGCCACGTCTATCGGGTTAGAGTCGAGAATAGTTAGTACAGTCTTAGGGAAGAAGTTGTAGAACTCACCAGCTTCACTAAAAATAACATTCTCATCTGCAAGGAAACCTAAGCGGTTACGATGAAAGAATATGTCATTGATCTTAAAGCCAACAAAAGAAGGTACTGGGTTTGTGTCATCATCCCCTGCTTCTCTATCGTCCCAAGTAAGAGGGGAGAAAGTAAATGTACCGTTAGTTTCCTTACGTAACTGGTGAGGCATTGTAAGCTTGTTAATACGATTCTTTAGGGCTGACCCATTTGTTGCGTAGCCGCCTACGGTTTCCTTCCAGATTAACTCATTGTTTGTGTTGTCACCTTGAGTTAGATGTACATAATGGTCGTCTTGCTTCTTCTCGTTACTACCTGCTACCTTGATTTTAAAGCCTACTTTACCCTTGCGGGGTAGGTTCTTGAAGTCTATGGTTTGACCTTTAAACGAGTAAAGGAATCTGTCACCTGCACCATCACTACTTGTGATTGTGAAGTCAGCATTGGCGTTCTTGACGTAGATCACTGAGCCTATTCGCTCTTTAACAAATGGAGAAGAAATAGATAAGTTATTGAATAGCTGAGTGGCTATATAGTCTGTTCCAATTTGAGCAGAGTGTGCAGAAGATGAACCGTCTGGTGTTGTAAAACTAGCTGAAGCACTGCCTACTGTAATTGTGAAAGTTAACCCGTAGTCAGCTTGTCTAATATAAAACAAAGCTTCATTCGGACGTGCAGTAGGTAAGTAAGTGTCTAGTGCTACAGTCTTAGCTTTGTTTACTACAAAGGTAGTGTCACCTACTGATACCGCACTAATTGATGTTTCAAAATTAGATATACCAGTTAGGTATGTAGGGAGCGAAGTAATAGCGTTACCGTTTGCATCATTAACCACAAGTGCTGTACCAGCCTGATTAAACACCTTCACCCCTGCGGAACTAAACACTGCTGTATAGTCCTCAGTGGAGGAGTATTTAATTGGATGTAAGAATACATTTGCTGCGTTGGATACACTAGCTAACTTGGCTACGTGTTCAGTGCAGGGCCGTTTCTCAAGCCCACGCGTTACAGAAGAAAGACCGTTTTCTTGAACTTCGGCTTGGCTTGGGTGACGTAGGCTTGCAGGTTGTTGGGATACCCCATTCAATAGATTTGGAATAGAACCTGAGATTAAGGACATTCGGTTAACCCCTTCTTCGGTTTATAATTGAGTAAGTGTCATAGCTGTCAAAGATATTCAAATCTCTAACATCGGATTCGTTATGTGTAAGTGATACCCATGCGGATTGCTCATCAGCAGCATTAAAGCTATGTAATGTTTCTGAGCCTAATACACGGTCTTGAAGAAGACGTGCAGCTTTAATAGTTACATAACGCCTAGCTGTTTCAGGCATTTCTTCAAAGTTCAGTAGAACAACTATGTCTACTTCAATAGTTTCTGTTATGACATAAGTGTTTTTAATACGGTCGTACATGCGTGTTCCGCGTTGTACTAAGTCGGTGGTAGAAGACATACGTAATGATGTAGTGTCTACATGAATACAATTAGCTGGCAGGGTAATCTCACTATTAGCGTCAGGTGTTAACTTAAAGGTTAAGTCTGTGTTAAAAGTCCACCCCATTGATTGCATATCACGACTTACGTTATCTAAAGTCTGGTTTGCAAGGCTGGCTTCAATTAAACCAGAGGACAAGGAGTTAACGGGAGATTCACCAATCGTAGCCAACAATGTATTAACCGCTTCTAGCTTGGTTGTTGGATTCATTAGCTTTCCTTTTTGTAAAGAAAAAAAAGGGCAGAGAGAAATTAATCCCTCCACCCTTTAGAGTAGAACTAGAACGATCTACACAGCGTTCAAGGAAATGGCGCAAGCAGGGCGTAGGATGTTATGACCCATAGCGTACTTAGCAACCATTAGCGTACCTTGACGTTCAATCTGATACTCAGACTCGACACCTAAATCTAACAACTTCACAGTTGCAGCAGCGTCTTGGCTGAAGATCAAACCGCGCAAGGCAGTGTAGTTAGCTCGGTATGCCGCAGTACGTGAACTTGTAACTGGTTCAGCGTCTGCTGACGAACTAGATTGGTTAGTGTTAGGAAGATGATTACTCATCATAATCTTAACGCCACCTACTTGTGGTACTACACCAGAAGCTACGGAACCCTCACCACCAACATCACGGTTCAACCATGCTGCGTTGGCTACACTAGGCACGTTCAATAGCGCGTAGTATTGGGCAGGTGGTAATACACAAACTTTGTCACCGCCTACGTCCTTCTTATCGAACTCTTCAAGAGCCGCATAGATAGCCGCTACAATTTTGGCACCATCTAATGCGTGTGCAGTAGTAGAACCAATGTTGAAGTTAGATGTGTATACCTCGTCAGTAAATGCAGTGCCAAATGCAGTTGCAGCTAAAGAGTTGGTAGTGATTGTTGCTGCTTTAGCAATGATACGTGCAATGTTCCGATCAGAGACATTAGCTAATGCGTTACCTGACTCTTTTGAGTAGATGCTACGCACATCGTAGTGGTTCATTGCTTCGTCAATCTTGGCAACAAATTGAGTTGAGATTAGTAGATCATCTACAGTAACAACACGCTCACCATGCTTGATAGCGTCTGCCTGAATTAACGTACCAGCAGTGTGGTACTTTGCAGAACCTGTGCCAGTAAGAGGGAATGATGCTGACTTACCATTTGAGATAGTACGTGAGCGATGTAGAGGCATGAATACGTTCTTTTCTTCAAACGCAGTAAGAACTTCACCAGCGTATAATTTGAGAAATAATGAACGATCATCACCTGCTGAGTTAGTTTGTCCTAAACGAGAGACTGTTTGGTCTGTTGGAAATGCCATGTTATATGTACCTATTTAAAGTAAAGTAATTTATAAGTTGTTGAGATTGTTTACTCAGCTACTCTTACTTCCTTTCCCATAAAGATTGTCCACCGCAGTGGGTCGATAGATACTAAGAATAAAGTTGTTGCTTCATTAAACGTAAAAAAACCCCCGAAGGGGCTTAAAGATTGCGGAGACAGATCATCTACAGAATGTTGCTTCGTGATAATTTAGAAGCTACTTGCTGTCGATATGCAGAGTCTGAACTGTACCTTGGGTCACGCATTGCTGCGGTTAGTTGGGCGGCAGAATCAAAGACCCCACCTGTTACGGATTTAGTCTCGCCCATGACCAATGATGGTTCATTGCCGTTAACAGAACGGTACTGTGCTTGCAGACCTTGGATTGCAAGATTCGCTGTCTCTATGTTTCCACTGTTTACTGCATTGTTAAACGCATCAATGGATGCTTCTTGCATATTGTCAGAAGCCCAAGAAACCATATCTTCATATGCTTCCTGTCCTCCAACCTGCTCAAAGGCTTCCTGCTGCATCTGTTCAGCCACCGCCATTTGACCATCTATAAATTGGTCAACCATAGAGCGAGGGATACCAGCTTCTATTAAAGAATCGTAAGAATCTTCGGACAGTCCACCTAGCTCTGCGAACTCTTGTGATAAGGAATCAAAATCAATACCAATCTCTTCAAGGTCTTCAGTGATGGACTCTAATTCGTCATCTCCTAACTCTTCTTCGTACTCTTCTTCGTCCTGAGAGCCTAACTTCTGTTCAAGAGATTCATAAGCTTGCGCCATATCCTCAACACTGTTGAACTTCTCAGGGAGCCATTCAGGACGGTCAGACGCATCAGGATTCTCAAGACCTTCGGCCTTTTCTAACATATCTAATGTGTGCTGACCGTCTTCAACGGTTTCTTCGTATGTGTTAATTGTATCCATCTTTAACTGTCTCCAAACAGATAATTTATTTAGTCTTTGTTGAGTAAGATTTACCGTTAAACTTAAAGGTTTTTTTACCTTCTTTTTTAGCAGCCTTAAAAGCTGTTCCGAAGGACGTTGCTTTCTTACCTGACTTTGCGTTTAAGTGTCCACGTAGGTCTTTACTACCTGACTTCTTAACGTCATCTTTAGTTGCCGTTGAGTAAGACTTACCGCCTTTGGGCCAAGTAAATATCTTTTGTCCAGCATCTTTAGCTTTTCTAAAGGCTGCTCCAAAAGAACTTGTTGTAGCTGTTTGCTTATCACCAGTGCCTTTCTTATCGGTTGTTGAAGCCACTGAAGAAGTAGCTGCTTGAGCAGTTGTAGGTTTTGTCTTCTTAGTGCCAAAGCCAGCCTTAGATGGGCCTGAACGCTTTTTAACTTCGTCTGGATGTACTGCGTTATAAAGCATTGAACCTGCTGACACTGCTGCCAACGGGCCAAACCTAAGTAGGTTCTTACCGACTGAAGCTAACTTACCACCCTTTGTACTAGCTTTACTGCGCTGTCCACCTTTCTCTATAGTAGTCTTACTAGAGCCACCAATACGTTCACCAGCAGGGCCGACATTATTTGCATTAGGAGTTAGCGGCTTACCACGTGCGCCTCTTAAAGATTGCTTCATCTTAGAGTTGCCAGAGGTCTTACTAGGGGTAGTGTTAGGTTTAGCCTTAACTGTAGGCTTCTTAGCTTCAGTTTTTTTGACTTTAGGTTTCTTTAAAGATTTAGCAAGCTTTGATACTGGCTTCTTAACTGTAGGCTTCTTAACTGTAGGCTTCTTAACTGTAGGCTTCTTAACCGTAGGCTTCTTAACCGTAGGCTTCTTAACCGTAGGCTTCTTAACCGTAGGCTTCTTAACCGTAGGCTTCTTAACCGTAGGCTTCTTAACCGTAGGCTTCTTAGCTTCTGGCTTCTTAGCTTCTGGCTTCTTAACCGTAGGCTTCTTAGCTTCTGGCTTCTTAACCGTAGGCGGTTTACCCCTTGTGCTTTTAACCTTAGTCTTAGCTTCAGGCTTCTTAGCTTCAGGCTTCTTAGCAGTGGGTGGTTTACCCCTTGTGCTTTTAACCTTAGTCTTAGCTTTTTCTACGGTCTGACCTTTGCTATTAAACTTAGCAACTGTTCGACCTTTCCTAGCCTTTTTAAGTTCTGCTTCTAGTTCTTTAGCACCACCTTTAGCTTTCTTTCTTTCAGCGAGTTGTCTTTCTATATCAGCAATTATTCGCTTATCTTCTGCACTCAATGCTATTGCCATTACTGTTCACCGCCTTGTTGTTTCATCATACCTGCTGCAACTGGGCCTGTAGCTTTCTCAGCCATTGAGGACATCATTTGCTGCATCTGTTGTTGTTGAGCCTGTTGTTGCTCTTGGGCTTTCTGTTCTGGTGATTTCACCAAGCCAGTGGTGTCGATTCCTAAAGATGCTCCAAGACGGTCAATGTAATCATCTACGTTTAACTCACGCGCCAGCACTTCATTGCCTAGCGGTGCTAGCATCTGAAGTAACTGAGAGAGTTTGTTAAGGTCTTGACCACGGCCTAAAGCTTCCATACCAGTAACGATCTGAGGCTTAAGGGTGTTGTCGGGGAACTTAGGCATCTTGCCACTCTTCTCCATACGGGAGAGCAGTAGCTTGACTAAGGGATACTGAAACTCTTGGGAGAGTATTGAGTACACACCGCCTAATGCTGACTCAAGTTCTTGAGCCATGTAGCGCACTTCTTCTGCTGTCACTCGTTCTGCTTTACGCTGAACTGAGCTATTCATAAGGAAGGAGAAAGCAAGTCGTTCGGTAATCTCACGCGCTGTGTCTTGTGCTACTCGGAAGTCATTAAACTTCTGAAGTTGTAGTACAGACACATCGTTAGCATCACCTGCCGCTATGCCACCGTTAGGTGTGTTAGCTATGGTTCTTGCCTTGGTCGTACCGTTAGGTCGGACTAAGAATAGTACCTTTGCTGCGGCTGCTGAACCCTCGACAATAGCTTTAGTCAATGTCTCTAGTGAACTTAAGTCACCAATGAACTCTTCAACATAACCACGTCCATAGGATTCACCATCAATACGTACCATACGCAGTGACATAAAGGGTGACTTGTCTAAGGGGAATGAGCCTTGAGAGCTAGGTATAACTTGGCCCTCAACCTCTTGATGTACTTCCCACTTCTTATTGACACGCTTAACGCTTGTAAATAGATCAACAGACTTAAGCTGTGAGTCGCCAGTTGGTTTGGTCAGTAACTCTTGGACTTCTGTAGGAAGCATAAGGGGACTGACGGTTTCTTTGGTAATAATCTCTAGGACATTACCCATTGCGTCACGTTGGCAAACATAACGATCTAAACGAAATACACGAACACCACCATCTTTAGGCATGTGAACTAACACGTTACCTGAGACAATGAGTTGTTTTAAAGCCTCAAACACTGGGACACGAACTGCTGTAGCTTCTACTTCTTGCATGGCAGCGCGTTCTATCCGTGAGAGTGCTTCTTCTACTTTACCCCTAGCACCTTCACCACCCGCTAGACTCTGAAGATCAAAGTCATCAATAGTCAGGCGAAAGAAAGGTGAGTTAGGAGGTAATAAGGTCATCAATAACTTAGAACTTAAATTATTAACACCACGCGCACCAATGGATTGGAAGGGCGTATCGTAGTACGAAGAACCTGTATGACCTTCAGGGGGCATGAGCGTAGGTATGGTTAGTACGGCTGCTTCTCTTGCCCTATGTAAAAAAGGTGTACGATCACTTTCGAGTTGTGCATAGCGTTTAGCTGCTGCTCCTTGGGTTGGTAGCATAGCTAATCATTCTCTTTTGTTAAGTTGGAATATTTAAACCTGTGTTTCTGGATGAATAAGAAAGCCCAGCTAGGTTCCTAGTGGATTTTTTGCCTTTAGCCTTTATTTTTCTATTCATTGCTAACATGTTCTTTTGGTTGTTTACATCTCCAGTCCGTCCAGCACTACCACCAGCCAAAGTTGTATCTTGGCTTGAGCCGCCACCGCCACCACTGGAGTTGCCAATAGTTAAAGCAATTCTCTTTTTGGGTGAGGCAGCTTTAATAGATGCTGTACCTTCTTTAAAGCCCTGAGAGGGTGGGCCAGTGTTAGGCAATCCCTGAGTCTTTCCAAACTCTAGTAAACTCTGACGAGGTGCGTGTTTTTCACCCGACATTAAAGAATTAAAGACCCCTTTAAAGCTTGTGTCTTTGCCTGTGGTGGCTGATTGCTGACGTGCTAGTTCATTAAGACCTTCTGCACCTCTCTTACCTTGTTTAGCTAACTTTACTAATGCAGGGTTAGTTTCAGAGTTGGCTACACCTTTAATACGGTTTCCATCACCATCGGTGATATTAGAACGGGCCACACCGATTCCTTTAGCCTTTTGACTTGCTGTGTGTTTAGCACCTGCAATCTTGTTCTTAGCTATTGATTTGGGAGTTGGTGTGAACAAGTCTTTAAAGATGTTTTTCTTTGCTGGTTTAGCAGCTTTAGGTTTAGCAGCTTTAGGTTTAGCTACAGCTTTAACTGGGGCAGGTTTAGGTATAGTCACCTTAGCTAAGGGTTTTTGACCTTGTTCGTTAGGGCTAGCATATACAGGTTTAGCTACAGCTTTTGCTTTAGGTGCTTTTTTCTGACCTTGCTCGTTAGGGCTTGCGCTAATAATGTTTTTCTTTTTCTTTGCTGGCTTGTCGTCTTTATCACCACCGCCACTATCGTTGCTGCTATTGTCATTACCTGTTCCACACATACTAACTACCTCCCTTATTACTAGGTATGTTTAAACTAGGTGGGCTTGAGCCACCCATGTTCATACCTGAAGTAGACCTCATGTTGCGCACTCCACGCTTACCCTTGGCCCTTCGCTTACGCGCACTGCTGGGTGTCGTTTCCACATCTGAAAAGTCTAAGGTTGCTGGGGATTTAGCAGGTGCAGGTGCTGTTGGTGCTGGTTTGTTGGGACTACCGAATAAACACATTTATGGTTTACTCCTCATTATTAAAATCGTCTTCGGATAACTCTCTAAGTTTCTTAAGGACACTCCGCTGGCCTTGGAGAAACCGAAGTTCCTCTAGGCCGATCTTGCCTATTGGGATTTTGTCAGGGAATAGCTTGTCGAGAGTTGTGAGAAGTCCTTGGGATACACCCAAAGACGTGCCAAGTATGTTTTTCATAAGGCTTTACTGTAACGGTACGTTAAAGGAAAATAGACACATTTAGCGTTCATTCGCAATCCTCTTCGTACATAGTTAGTGCCTCTTCAAAACCTTCCCACGTATGCACCCCACAACTAGTGAGGCAGCTTAAAAACTCAGAGTCTTTTTCAACTGTGTTAAAATAATCCTCATCAACTGATATTAGTCTTCCCATATCGTGCCTCTTTGGTATAGCTGCATTGCTGTGTTTAAATCACAATTAAAACCGTCCATAATCTCTTCAAACAGAATCATGAACGTCATCTTCGGCAGTCCCAATCTTCTATACTTGCATGAGGAGAGATGCCTTGCTTAATACGATCTTTAGGTCGAGTGTCTTCCCCAAGGGGTACAGGAGACTTGTTAAATAAAGCCTCCCACCCTGAGTCATACAGGTCAGTTTTAGCCTTGGTGCGTATAGGTAAGCCAGTTACGTCACTTGTTGATGTTGTCACGGTTGTTTAACTCCTTAGTAATTAACTTTTCAATTTTGGCTACATCTCTAGCCGTTGAATAAAGGGAGTAGCGTATACGCCACCCCCAGTAGAATTTTTTAAAGTAATTTACAAACGTCATACGAGGTCAACGATTTCACAAGAGTCACCAGAACAAGCTAATGTCTGAGAACCTATGGTCGTGTCTTCTACTTCGTAGTTTGACAGCTTTGACCAATCAATAGCCTTGGGCATCAGCTTTAAGAACAACTCATACCTCTCCTTATCACACTGTTGGTAAGGGGCTTGCTGGTAGATGTGTTCTGAGTACGGTAAGAAGCTTACACCTGACATTTCATCAAAGTTCTTGTAAACGTAAGCACCCACTTCTAACCATTCGTCTGCAAGGACGTTGATGGTCACTGAGGGCTTGTGTTCACAATAATGACGTTGATACGCAAGCCAAGTATCTAGCTGCTGAATAGCCGTTGTGTTCTCAGTCAACACGGCTTGGTCTGGGGACTTCTGAGGAAAGCTAAACACTACTGTTGTGTCTGGCTGGTGGGCGCAAGGCTCCCAAGGAATCCCCTGATCTTTCATAAACTGCGTAAGGGGGTCATTGAAAGCACCGCGTACTGTACGAATGTAGTATTCGCTGTGACGCGCATGGATTCCTGAAGCAGAGTTAACTAACTGGCTGACTGTGCCACTAGGTTTGACTGCTGTGATTGCTGTGGATACTGCAATGCCTAACTTACCTGCCCACTCCTTGTTAACCTCTACTGAGACAGCGCGAAGACGCTCTAGTAGTCCCTGAAGATCAGGGTTAGCTGTAGTGGTTAAGGGGTTATCCATGATGCCAGTAAGTGACACACCAAGAAGACGTTCTTCGTTAGTGTTATCTTGCCAAACCTGACGTAGATACGGGAACTTAGTGTAGGTAGCTTGGAGAGTCCCAAGGATTGTAGCGACTGCGATCTTACGCTCAAGGTCTTGCTCAGTGTCAGTAGAGCGTATTACTACCTCGGTGAGATTGCAGAATTGATATGGGCGTAATATTATTTCCGAACACGGATTTGTTCCAAACTCATAGGTGGCATCACGCCTACCGTTTTTGGCTGCTTGGTTCTGTGCAGCTTGGCGGTTGAAGATACCTCGCTCACCTGTGCCTGACTCGACTAGACTTAACCACTCTCGCATGAATGAGGTGGAGTCTGGCTTGTCAGTATAGGCTACTGAGTTGTTCGCTAAGTTACGCTGTCCGTTTGCCTCCCAATACGCACCAGATTTAGCATGACGCATACGGTCATCACTGAGATTCGATAGGCTAATCATGGCTGATCTGCGGACACCGCCAACAACTACAACCTCACCGATTTTACACATGATGTCATGGCAGTGTAGGCTAGTTAGTTTCTCACCTGAAGCTTCCTTGAACTTGCTAACCACAAACTGAAACAAGTCAACCAAAGGTGCAGGGCCACTAGCACGACCACCAAAGGTCTTAAGCTTTGCACCTGCGGGACGCACTAAGGACACATCCCACTTAGGTATTATACCGCTATACAAGGAAGATATTAATGTACGTAGTGAGTACGCCCAACCTTCTTTAGAGTCAGGTACTACGATTGTCTCGTCTAAGTAAATAAGGTTCATTGGTACTTCTGGTAACTGGTTAACGTACTGACGTTCAACAGAAAACCCCACACCTGTACCACAAAGTAAAATGAACATGGCCTCATCAAAGCTGCGAATATCATCGACAGGTAAGTACGAACAGTTATAACCAGCCGTGTTGTCACGATCAAAGGCTTTGCCCGAACTCATCATGGCTCTCATGGAGGGCATCACGTCCAAATCTGTGATTGCTTCGCGGATTGCCATGACTGTTTCGTCATCCTTGATTTTAGGTAGCACTAAATTAGACACGTATCGGTCTACAGTCTCGCCCCAATTTTCTCGCCTATTTTCTGAATCAAGCCACTTGGCGTAGCGGCTGGTGTGGATGAAAGCTTGGTAGTCAGTGGGGAAGTAGTTGTTCATGCTTGGCGATATTCCTGTTCTAAGTCTTGAATTAATTTATTGATGTAATAGCGGCACTTCAGTAGGTCTTGCATCGGTGTGTCTTTATGGTTGTGTCTAGTTAAATACTTAATGACGTTACCCTCGCAAAAGCTCATCTCATGTGCGCGTATGTAATCAATAGGCTCTATAGATGCGGTAGTGTAATGAGGTGGTGTGTTTATAAGGTCAACAGTAGGCTCAATGCGTTTCTTCATTTGGATGGTTCCTTATTGATAGGTGGTTGCCACAAAATAGGGGCATTGTCCCAAAGCTCTGCTGTGAGTATTCGGGCCATACGTGCGTTCAGTAGTGCTTCTGCTTCGTCACCTTTGTAAGCTTTTAGTACACCTTCCCAAAGACTCTCAGGGGTGCCTCGGTGCTTATCAATTAGCTTACGTGCTGTCACTTCACCCACACCTTTAACACCGTAGTAACCATCTGTTGGGTCGCCTTTGAGTGCTTGGGTAATGAAGTGTTCGTAAGCTTCTTCTTCAGAGATGTGGACAACTTCACCATCTTTCCAGATACGTGCATTGGGTATGGTCAGCATGTCTTTATCATCGGAGACAATGAGGTACTTGTCAGGGTCTTGGGTTGCTAAGATTCCCATGACATCATCAGCTTCAATGTTGTCTAAGATGACGTGGTTGTACTGCTCCTTAACGAAGTCAAGAAGCGTGTAGAGACACAAAGGTCTGCGAGTAGTCTTACGGTTAGCTTTATACTCAGGGTTAATGTCTTTGCGATAGTTGGTTGGGCTAGAGATAGCCACTACCACTTCCTTTAAGCCTGTCTCTGCTTTTATTTGCTCGACCTTAGATACAAAGCCTTTGTTAACGTCATCTTCGTGACAATGGAGAGTCCACAGGCCG
>Ga0308012_10000315_pt1 | contig 30614 bp, 22 predicted proteins | sample Neamet179_FD_203133 | JGI IMG/M metagenome (GOLD analysis project Ga0308012, IMG submission 203133) | Marine microbial communities from water near the shore, Antarctic Ocean - #179 | ecosystem: Environmental > Aquatic > Marine > Unclassified | place: Southern Ocean | collected 2014-07-25 | reverse complement strand
CAAGTTTTGTCACTCGCGGCGCACAAGTTTTCGCCTGCGATGTGAACACAGTTGGACTTGCGGAAACACAACGCATCTGTGGGGACTCCTGCGAAACTGTTTTGCTGGACGTTGGCGATCAGGTTGCGGTGCAGACTGTCGTATCAAAAATTGAGGTGGCTAGGAATGGAATTGATATTTTAGTTAACAATGCTGGCGGCGTTTGCGGGCAGGTGGGTCGTCCGATTGAAGAGATAAGTGCTCTCGACTGGCAAAGAATATTTGATGTTAACCTTTCGGGAACATTTTTTATGTCACAAGCTGCTGCAGTATCGATGAAGCGACAAAAATCTGGTCGTATCGTTAATATTTCTAGTGGTGCTGGGCGGTCAATTTCACTAACTGGTATTCAGGCATATGCCAGCGCTAAGGCTGGACAAATCGGGTTGACACGTCAGCTTTCACACGAGTTGGGTGATTGGGGCATCACCGTAAATTGTATTGCGCCGGGGTTCATTCTGTCAAACCCAACAACTGAGCAACAATGGGAAGCGATGGGCGATGCTGGTAAAGAAAAACTTTTAGCTAACATCGCGTTACATCGCCTTGGTAAGCCAGATGACATCGCCAACGCTGTGATGTTTTTTGCCTCTGAACAGGCGAGCTGGATAACAGGTGAAACTTTAGGCGTGGATGGTGGAAAATGAAAGATATTGAAAATTGGTTGGGAGTACATGAGAAAGAAGCAATTGAGAGACTCAAAGCTTTTTGCCGCCTTCCCAGTGTTAGTACTGACCCCGCCTTTTCTTCGGATATCCGCCGGACGGCCGAGTTTACGGCCAGCCAGTTAGAAAAAGCGGGATTTCCAAGTGTCGAAATTATTGAAACCGAGGGCCACCCCAGTATTATAGGCGAATGGTGTGATGTCCCAGACGCACCTACTATTCTGATCTACGGTCATTATGATGTACAGCCACCGGACCCACTAGAAAAATGGAACTCATCACCGTTTGAACCTGTGATTTGTGATGATAGGCTTTATGCTAGAGGTGTATCTGATGATAAAGGGCCTCTTAGTATTCCAATTGAAGTTGTTGCTGCTTTTCACGAGGTGCGAGGTGAGTTGCCAATTAATATCAAGATCATTATCGAGGGTGAAGAAGAATCTGGTAGCCCCAACTTTGCTGGAACTGTAGAACGATTGAAGGATCGGCTTTCCTGTGATCTTGTGATTTCTGCGGATGGTGCAATGTGGCGTGCTGACTTGCCGTCAATGACCGTGGCGAGCCGAGGTCTAGTGGCTTTGGAAGTTTCAGTGCAAGGCGCTCAAAAAGATCTACACTCGGGGCGTCACGGTGGTAGTGCACCAAACGCAATTCGCGCCCTGACCCGAATGCTTGCATCAATGCATGACGATGGCGGCAATGTAGTAGTTGATGGCTTTGCAGATACAGCAATGTTACCAGATCCAGCGATTGTTAGGGCGATAGAAGAAGTCAATTTTGATGCAGGAAAGTATTTTGACGATATTGGTGCGCCAAGACCTGATCCGCTTCCATCAGGAACTGAATTACTGACCTTGCAATGGTTGCAGCCAACACTTGAATTCAACGGAATAAACGGCGGATATGCTGGGGTTGGAACAAAAACTGTGATCCCGTCAGGGGCATCAGCAAAAATTACATGCCGTCTGATTGCTGGGCAAAAACCAGACCAAGTTGTTGCTAACATCACCCGACATCTGGTGGCGGCACTACCGCAGGGTTATACCCTTGATATCACGCAGCGTGGACCTGGAAGCGAGGCGTTTTCGTTGGATCCTGCACTACCTGCATTGATTGTAGCTGAAGACGTGTTGGCTGATATTCTGGGTTCCCGCCCTTTGCGGGTGGCAATGGGGGCTACAATCCCGATTGGCGCTGTGTTTGCCCGTCATTTAGGGGTTGGGACGATCTTCTTTTCGTTCTCAACTTCAGACGAAGACTACCATGCACCGAATGAGTTTTTCCGACTGTCCAGCTTTCGCAATGGCATGATTGCTTGGGCTCGGTTGATTGATCGACTGGGAAAAGGCTTTCAGTGAGATAATATCAGAAGCTGCTGACAGACCTAGGTTTAACTGATGTAATTGGATCGCTCTAATGAAGTAAAAATTTTATTAGTTTTTGTTTAAAATCCAATAAGCATAAAGTCTGTTAAAATTTTTATCTAACATAATAATATTATCCGGAATTAAACATAAATAATATATTACTGATAAATTTTTTTATTTTGCGGGCAGTTTTGTGATTATTAGGGCTAATACAAAAGCTAGAACACTTAGAGTTATGAATAATGTTGTAAAGCCATCTCTCAAATGTAGGATAGCAATTGTGGGTACTGCCAAGGCAGATGCGCTAAAAGATATTAGATATATTAAAGCAAAAATTCTAGATCGAAGGTGATGTGGAATATTTCGTGCAAGTAATGTGTCCGAGATTGGTAGTGTTGCATATACCAGGGCCATCATACAACTAATTGAAATAATTAAAAATAAATCAGTTGAGAAAATCACTAATACCATTGAGCAAGAGAGTAAAATTGAAATAGTAATGAAAATTGGTTTAACTCTGAAACGGTCGATCAAGTGACCAACTGTTAGTTGTGCACATGCTGCAAATATATATATTCCAAAGGCTAAAAACCCGATTGAATTAACATTTTCGCCAATAGTATTAAGACGATCGTCTAAGAGCTTTGGAAGCGAGACAATAGCGGCGTTGAACATAAATCCAATAATTATAGAAGAAAATGCAATTATCTTAAATATAGTTAGCCAATTAGGGTTATTTTTTTGAGATTTATTATGTTGAGATTTTTCTACTAGGTCACTTTGTGTGTGGTTAGGAGTAAACATAAGCCATATCACGCCTATGGCGAAAGAGATTAGGCCGGGCATATAAAACGCTGCTTGCCAACCAAGTACATTCGCTAAACTGGCTGCAGTAATAGTTGAGAAGGCAACTCCCAGGTTTCCCCATACTCCATTAAAAGCCAAACGGCGTCCCATCGTTTCTGGTTTTCCATCTGCCAGCATCGCTATCCCAACAGGATGATAAATAGACGCAAATATACCTAACAAAAATAATGCCAACGCAATTTGAGTGTAACTTTGAGAGATAGCAATTAAGAAGCACGATATGCTTGATCCAAAAAAGAAAATACTCATCATACTATGTCTGCTCCAGCGATCCGCCAACCAGCCGGCTGGAAGTGCCCCTAAGCCAAATGCAATCCAACTCCCAGTTGTAAGCATTATCAGTGTACTATAGTCCGCATCGAAAAATGTTGTGGCAAGTGCAGCGACGACTGGGAATAGTAACATTAAAAGATGCACCAATCCGTGCCCTATATTGATCAAAATGATTTGTATTAACGGCAATTTTATTCATCCTATAAATAATGTTTAATGGCTTTACCTATTAAAGTGGTTTTTAGGCGACGATTGTGGTGAGCATAGTGGCAAGAAGTTTAATAGATATCAGCCTGACGCATCTTTGATTTTGTCGCAACAGAAAAACCTTATTGCTGGAATTAATGCTACCCTAGAGGCTCTCAACAGTATTAAGCATAGCCTCGCTCTCCTCAAACATAAGATGGCTCCAACGAACACCACTAGAGGGCCAATTAACCATCACTGGAAACTCTTTAAGCACAATCTGCTCAATTTTAGACATAGTATATTGTTTTTCTTAAATCTTACCTAATTCGTTCAAAAGAGCTGCGCCAATTTTGACACCATCAATAAAACGTACGACTTCAAGGTTCTCATTGGGGGCGTGGTTTGCCTCATCCGCATTTGCATAGGGGACAACAAACGCTGGTTTGTTCAGAATTTTGGTAAAGACATAGTCTGGCAGCGAACCACCCACAGTTGGGTAAATCAACGGATCTACACCTCGCGCAAGTTTGATCGCACGCGCTATCAACTTAGCGTAGGGGTTGTCCAATGGCGTTTTTGAGGGAAGCATGCCGTTGTGGCGGACAACTTTGACGTCGGGTGCGTGGTGAGCAACGTGCGCCTCAATACGATCAAAAACATGGTCAGGAGTCAAAGGTTCAACCAGACGCACGTCACACTTTGCAGTTGCTGCATTCGGCAGCACGGTTTTACTGCCAGGCCCATCATAACCGCCATTAAAACCATTGATGGTCAATGTAGGATGAAACATCAAACGGTCCCAATAAGGACGATCCTTTGGGCCGTCAAGTTCAGTTAGGTTTAGGTCCGCTTTAACCGCCTCTTCGTCATTTGGGAGGCGTGCAACTGCTTCGCGTTCAAGGTTGGTGGCAGGTATGATGGTCTCTGTTAGTCCCTCAATAGTGATATGTCCTTCGGGGTCTTTCATCGTCGCCAACAATTGCACCAATGTCCAGATGGGGTTGGGCACAACACCTCCGAAATTTCCTGAATGGACATCGCGGGAGGCCCCTTTAGCGACTAAGTCAAATGATGCTACACCGCGCACGCCAAATGTGATCACTGGTGCGCCACTTTCGTGCAAGGGCCCATCAGATGTGACTACAAGATCGGCCTGCAGACGATCGGCGTTATGCAGTACAAAGTTAGCAATTTGCGGTGAACCAATCTCTTCTTCACCTTCGAGTAAGAAAATAATATTGCAAGGCAAGCAACCATTCACCTTTAGGTGGGTCTCAATTGCCAGAAGCTGGGCAAAATGCTGACCTTTATTGTCACCAATTCCGCGCGCCCAGATACGCCCGTCGCGTATTTCTGGTTCAAACGGCGGACTGATCCAGGCCTCCAACGGATCGGGGGGTTGCACGTCGTAATGCCCATAAAGCAGTACAGTTGGTTTGGACGGGTCTACCCTGAACGTTCCCAAAACAAATGGATGGCCAGGGGTCTCGACAAGCTCTGCGTCGAAGCCCAATCCGCTCAGATGGTCCACCAGAATTCCTGCAACCTCACGTATCCCAATGTCATGAGCTGAGATGGAGGGGTGGCGCACGTAGTCCATTACACGGGTGACAAAGTCGTCGGCTTGTGCGTCGATATGGGAAAATAGAGCTTCGGTCATGCGACATCCTTCGTCAGAATAAGTGCACCAGAGCTGTGAACACATGCTGTCCAGCCCGGTGCAATCAGAGTGGTTGTGTCAAGCTGTGTAAGAATTGCGGGGCCCGCAAGTGTTGCACCTTTACCTAGTTTGTCCCGGTCATAGATTGGTGTTTCTGTAATGCTGCCAACCCAATGAACCTTCTGTGTTTGCAGCGGTGCTGGCAAAGGCGTTGGTTCCAGCGCAGGAGGGGCAACAGGGTCTGTGCGGCCCGCCGCCTCAACCCGGATCGTGACCAACTCGATGGGTGCCTCCAGCACAAAACCATAGAGCGCGTCATGTGCTTGACGAAATCGAGTTTCTGTTAATTCGGGTGTATGCCCCCAATTGACAGCAATCTCGCCACCCTGTCCATGAAACCGCAGTAGCGCACGGACCTGAAGGTCACGTTGATGATCTGGTACGTCTTCCGCTTCAAGCCAGGCAAGCGCCCTGGCCATCAAGTCAGCGACAATAGTATCACCAGTGGTCTGATCGACAGGGCCAGCCATCGGCATTGCGCGGGTAAATTCCGCTTTCATATCTGCTGCCAAAAGACCTGCTGCACAAAGAAGACCAGGCGATCGTGGGATCATTACTTGCGAAATACCCATAAGATCGGCAAGCGAACACCCATGAAGTGGGCCCGCCCCACCAAACGGTACAAGTGTGAAGTCGCGTGGATCGTGGCCACGCTCCACTGATACCGTACGTACGGCCCCAACCATGTTGTTGTTCATGATCTCAAGGATGCCTCGTGCGGATTCCTCCACCGTCAACCCCAGAGGACATGCGATTTTGTTGCGGATCACTTTTTGTGACGCGTCCACATCAAGTGACATGGACCCACCCAAAAGCGCATGAGGCAAGTTGCCCAGCACAACATGAGCATCCGTCGCAGTTGCCTCGTTTCCACCCTTGCCATAAGCGGCAGGCCCGGGGTGGGCTCCTGCGGAGTGTGGCCCGACAGCCAGTGTACCATTAGAAAAAGCAGCGATTGACCCGCCGCCCGCGCCAATTGTGACCATATCGACCATAGGCAAGGATAGCGGCCATTCCCCTACTTTGCCCTGCTGGGTCAACTCAACCCTTCCGTCCCGGATCAGGCAAATGTCGGCAGACGTGCCGCCAATATCCACTGTAATGATATCGCGAATATCGCAGGCTTCTGCCGCGTCCACGGCTCCTACAACACCTGCGGCTGGCCCTGACAACGCGGTCAGTGCGGGTGTCGTTCGGATTGATTGCGTTCCGGCAACGCCACCATTTGATTGCATCAACAACAAAGGTGACGCCGCGTTGGCTTCAGTCAGGCGGTTCTCCAATCGTGAAATATACGTGGACACTCCAGGCATCACGTTAGCGTTCAGTACTGTCGCAAGCGAGCGTTCAAATTCACGCGCAACCGGCAGCACATCCGTGGAACAGGTGATCGCGATGTCAGGAAGTGCAGCGCGCAAAAGCTCAACCACCCGGACTTCATGCACAGAATTTGCGTAGGCATGCAGCAGACAAACCGCAATGGCCTCTACCTTCTGTCGCCTTAGCGCCTCGACAACTCGGACAACGCTTTCTTCATCAAGTTCCCGCATGATTTTGCCGCCGGTGCCGATACGTTCAGTCACTTCATGGATGCGTTCGGCGGGGACGGGTCGCGCGGGTTTGACCCAAGTAAACAGGTTAGCGTGACGCGGGATATCTTGACGCCCTATTTCAAGCACATGGCGAAAGCCTTGCGTTGTAACCAAAGCGGTGCGGGCGCCTTTACCTTCAAGGATCATGTTGGTGGCCACGGTCGTACCATGCAGCACCTTGGAGAGTTCTGCGGCAGTGATGCCCGCATCTTTCAGCACCATGTTTACCCCAGTCATGAATGCCTGAGAGGGATCTGTGGGTATCGAAGGTGTTTTGGCACGCCATACCGTGCCGCTGCTTCGATCCAGTAATGAGATATCGGTGAACGTGCCGCCAATATCTACGGCCACAGCATAAGACGGATCGAAAGACATATTAGACGAGGACATTGACATACTCCTGACGGTAAAAACGACCCACTTCAGGGCGGTTGGCGCGCAGCACAAGTGTGGCGGTGGCGTCCAATGTATCTCCATCTGTGACGACGCCGTATTCAGCGCGGGCTGCTTGGACGGTTACAAATCCGCCCCGAACGTCTGACATGACTTCGCCATCAGGACGATCGTAAGGATGACCGTAGCCCCCTCCACCCCCGGTCTCAATGCGTAAGATATCACCTTTTTTCAGCATATTGCCGTCTGAAAGCGGGTTTAGATGCACTTCATCCGGTGTGCCAGGGTTCACAACGGCTATGCCGTGGCGGCCTGATTTTCCACCATGAATTCCCCAGGGGGGGTTCTTGACGCTGTCGATTCGGATCGCAATCATGGTTTCTTCGGCGAGGATTTCATATTCGCGGATGATGCCACAGCCGCCGCGAAACCGCCCTGCACCACCCGAGTTTGGCACAATACTATAAGCGCGCATCGTGACCGGATAACCTGCCTCAAGGAATTCCACTGGATAGTTTTCCTGGGCAACAAAATAGACCGCATCAATGCCGTCAGCCGTCGCGCGTGCGCCGTAACCCACGCCTATGCCATCAGCCAGTAAATAAGGTTCCAGCGTGCCACCTTTGGTAAGATATTTCCCGCGCATGATATTAACCACATAAGCAGAGTTTGCGGCGGGGGCTTCTCCACCACCAGTGTTGAGCAGCCCGCAAATGGCAGAAATCATCCGCATCGCCGTCAGCCCTCGCAATCCAAGAGGTGCAGGGTATTCGGGCTGTAGGAAAGAACCTTTCCGGAACAACACTTCATCCAGGGCGTTCGGGCCCCCGGCATTACAGACCTGACTAGGGTCCCCCCCTAGGTAAAACAGTCCGAGCGCCATCCCCGGAACGCCTTTGTTCATCAGATAATTGATCGGACCGGCTGCCTGATCGTCGCTTTTGCGTGCATCAAAGGTAAAGTGATCTTCGCCGTTTTTGCCCCTTGCGCGCGTTAGTGAAAACCGAAGATGAAAAGGCCCGTTACCATGACCATCCGTGTCAATAGCGTCCGTGAAGCTGTGAGTGCCGTAGGCAAAAGTCTCAGCGAGCTTGTCGCGCACCAGCTTTCTCGTGCGTCTGAGCAGCTGCGCCAGTGCATCTTCCATCAAAAAGGGGCCAAATCTGTCTAGGATTTCACCCACCCGGCGCACGCCCAAATCAACGCTCGCCATCAGGGCACGCATGTCGCCAATGCTTTGATCTGGGTAGCGTGAGTTGCGATGAAAGATGTCCAGCACAGCCTGATTGACACGGCCAGCCTCGATCATCTTGGTCACCGGGATCATTATCCCTTCCTGAAAGATATCGGTCGCATCTGGGCTGATCGATCCGGGGTGCAGACCGCCGATGTCAGCGAAATGTGCCCAGCTCATCACAAACGCACAGACGCGCCCTTCACGAAACACTGGTGCCAGCAGAACTTGGTCATTTGAGTGCGAGACGGCACCATAAGAACCGTAGCAATCGTTGTACCAATAAACGTCACCTTCTTGCATAGTTTCAACAGGAAATTTCTCCAGCAAGGGGCGGGTCATGTCGCCAAAGATCGGCACCATAGATCCAACGGCCATCGCTCCGTTGCCGTCAAAAAGGGCGGTATAGAAATCCTTCTTTTCTCGGATAAAAGCTGAGATCGCAGTGCGTTCAATCAGGGCCTCCATCTCTGCTTGGGTAGCGGCAATCGCCCCCCGGATGATCTCTAATGAGACAGGGTCACATGGCGATTTTTCAGTCAGGCGTGTAGATGTGTTCATTGGATCAATTCCGATCTTCAAGATTGAGTATAAGGACGGTTTGCCCCAGCGCGCCACTTTCGACGCGGGCACGCGCCAAGCCCTTCAGACAAAGTGACATGCTACGCGCCGCCCGCCGCCCACGTCGCGTAGACGTGGCACTTCCGACGTACAGCGAGCCTGAGCCACGGGGCAGCGGTCGCGAAATCGGCAACCGGAGGGCGGGTTGCGTGCATCCGGAACCCCGCCGATAATTGGTAGGGGATCGTGGCTCTGATCCACTCGCGGGATCGGCACGGCCTGCACTAGCGCCTTGGTGTATGGGTGCAGTGGAGTTCCGACGATGTCTGCTGTCGGGCCGTCTTCGACCACTGCACCCAGATACATCGTGAGCGTACGAGCACAGACATAGCGCACCAATGCGAGATCATGACTTATGAATACCGCGGCCAGACCCATCTGATCGCGCACCTCGCGCAGCACGTTCAGGATGCCGGCCCGAACCGACACATCCAGCATCGACACGGGCTCGTCCGCAACGATGAAGTCGGGGCGCAGCACCAAGGCGCGAGCCAACACTACGCGCTGTAGCTGACCGCCCGAAAGCTGGTGTGGGAAGCTCTGGAGGAAGTGTTCGGGCGCAGGAAGGTGAACCATGCGCATGGCGTCAGCGATGCGCTCGACATGATCCTCAATAGGAACGCGGGCGTTGTGTAAAGGTTCACGCAGGCTGCGTAGGATCGTGAAGTGCGGGTTCAGTGCGTCAAACGGGTTCTGGAAGACAAACTGGGCCCGGCGGCGAAAGGCCAGTTCCGCGGCGCGATCCATCCCTGAGATATCCTGGCCGTCGAAGCGGATTGTGCCCTCGGAGGCGGGGATAAGCTTGATAAGCATCCGGCCGAGCGTAGTCTTGCCGCAGCCACTTTCGCCGACGATACCCAGAGTTTCGCCACGTTCTAAGGTGAAATTCACGTCCGCCACAGCTTGTAATTGTGGATACCTACCGGTCAGGATGTCGGCCATGGAGCGTGAGACATCAAAGCGCTTGGTTAGCCTTTCAACGGTGATCAAGGGCTGGTTCATTCGGTGGTTACTCCGACCCAGGTCTCAGTGCGTTTAGCCTTATGACGCAGTTGATGGGCTTCACTTGCGCGATGGCAGTAGGCAACATGACCCTCGCCCACGAAGTGTTCGGGCGGGTCCTGCATACAATCGCCGATGGCGAAGGGGCAGCGGAGCCGAAAGCGGCAGCCCTTGGGAGGGTCCATCAAGTCAGGCGGCGAGCCTTCGATGGGTGACAACTCGCGGTCATCGCTACCCAGCTCGGGGAAGGCATTGTACAAGCCCATGGTGTAGGGGTGGCCGGGGCTATCGAGGACGTCGGCGACTGGGCCAGACTCGACGACTTTGCCTGCGTACATCACGACCACGTAGTCGCAAACATAGGCGACCACGGAAATATCGTGCGTGACCAGGATCACAGAAAGATTGAGCTGCTTTTGCAGGTCCACGAAGGTGTCGAGCACCTGGCGTTGGATCACCACGTCGAGGGCTGTCACGGGTTCGTCTGCGATTACGAGCTTCGGCGAAAGGGCGAGGGCTAGGGCGATTGAGGCGCGTTGACGCATCCCGCCAGAAAACTGATGTGGGTAGTCTCTAAGGCGTTTTGCCTCCAACCCGACCATAGCAAAAAGCTCTTCGGAGCGGGCGCGCGCGGCCTTTCGGTTCATGCCGCCTCTGTCAACGAGAACTTCCTCGACTTGTTTGCCCACGCGCCAGACGGGGTCAAGCGCGTTCATCGCGGATTGCGGGATATAAGCGATGTCGCGCCAGAGATGCTTTCGCATTTCGCGGTCGGATATCTGGACCAAATCCTTACCATCGAGAGAGATACTGCCGGCGGCAAAGACCGCCGAGGAGGGCATGATGCGGGTGATTGCTCGGACGGCTGTGGTCTTGCCGCAGCCAGACTCTCCGACAACACCCACCACTGCACCAGCGGGGACGTCGAAGCTGACCCCGTCGACAGCGCGGACGCGGCCGCGTGTGGCGCGATAGTCGATTACGAGATTGCGGACTTCTAGTAGCATGGGCGGGTCAATCTTTCAGTTTGGGGAAAAGGATTTCCTCGTAACCGCGGCTAATGAAGAAGCCTGCGACTACGACTACGATGATGCAAAGGCCAGGCGGTACGAACCAGTAGTATTGTCCCCGGCCGAGCGCCTGGGAGGCATAGGCGTCCTGAAGCATGTAGCCCCAAGTGACGCTATCGGAGGGCCCAAATCCTAGGAAAGAGATCGAGGCTTCGGTCAGGATCGCCCAGCCCACGGCGATGGAGGCATAGAGGAATGACAATGACAGGATGTTTGGCGCAATATGCACGAAAAGGATACGCCAGGGGCCTGCGCCAGTCGCACGGGCCGCCTCAATGAAAGCTCGTTCGCGTAGGGACATGACCTGGGCGCGGATCACTCGGGCCGATTGCGGCCAGAGCAGTAGAGCGATTCCGAAAACGACGTTCCACTGGCTGGGGTTAAGGAAGGCCGCGAGCACGATGACGAAGGGAAGGAACGGCACTCCAAGAGCGATGTCCGCCAGCCGCATCAAGAGGGTATCGGTAAGACCACCGAAGAAGCCAGCGATCAGGCCGACCACGGTGCCGATGGTCACGACCCAGACCGCAGCCGTCACACCAACGAGGAGGGCACCACGGGAGCCCCAGACCAACTGGGAATAGATATCTCGCCCCGAATAAGTGGTGCCCAGGATATGGTCGCCCCCCGGCGGGAGGTTGCGGGCTAGATCGTAATTGTTGTCGAACAGGATTTCGCGTGGGTTGTGGGTGACCAGACTGTCGGCAAATAGCGCGATCAGTATGAAAATGAGGTAAAGGAGTAGTCCAGCGAAAGCGAAGGGGTCCCGCCGTGGAATCGCGGAGGCCGAGACCAGCCAACGAGAGACGCTTGAAAGAAAGTGGATACCGCGTCCGGGAATGTATATTTCTTTATCGTGTTTCAACTCTGACCCTCGGATCTAGGAGATTATATGACACATCGGCAATGAAGTTCATTACCACGAGAACAGCCGTTATCATCAAGAAGGCACCCTGGGCCAAAGGGTAGTCTGAGGCCGAAACTGCGTTGACCAATAGGCGGCCGATGCCTGGCCAGGAAAACACAGTTTCAACAACCACATTGCCGCCGACGGCCCCACCGATACCCAACGCAAAGGAGGTGGCCACGGGCAGGAGTGCATTTCGCGCGGCATGGCGTATAACGATGGTCCAAGTCGAAAGACCCTTCATCCGGGCCATTGTGATGAATTCCTCCTGCAATACGTTGAGCATGTTTGAGCGCATCAACAGCAGCGGCAGACCATGAAGGTAGATTGCCAGAGTGATCGCTGGCAGAGCGAGGTGCGACAGGTAATCAAGCGACGTTACGCGTTGCCAACTACTGGTCCAATCGGACCCAGAGGTGTTCGCACCTCCCGAGGGAAACCACCCGAGATGGAAACTGAAGAACGCCAAAAGCACCATGCCGAGCCAGAACTCCGGAGCTGCGCGGGTCGTGAGCACAAGCGGGATGCCTAGGCCCTCCACCCATGAGCCGCGGCGCCAGGCGAGGTAAGCGCCTACCATAATTCCGAAGAGATAGGCCACAATCAAAGAGGTGAGGGTGAGGATGACGGAGTTTGGAAACACCTCCATCACCACCTCAACCACAGGTTTTTTAAAGAAGAACGACTGCCCCAGATCACCCTGCATCAGGTTGGTCAGGAACAGCCAGTATTGCTCACCGAGCGACTTATCGAGGCCGAACTGACGGATCAGGGCATCTTGCTGCTCGGCGGTGGTTGTGTTGTCGATGAACGCCGCAAGAGGCGTCCCCGGCATGGTGCGGAACATAAAGAACAGGATCGTCGCAACCGCCCAAAGGACGAAGAGCATATGCGAGAAACGTTTCAAGAAATAGGCCATGCCGGGAAATACCTTTGCTCAGTCCATTATTCGCCAAACAGCTCTGTCTGACCGGCTGGGTAGTGTAGCTTGCCGTCTTCGACCACATAGCCTGCCTCCTCGAGGATCGATTTGGCTAGGTTTATGCCTGTAGGCAATTCTTTGTCGATCCCGGCCTTGTGCCAGAACGACAGCGCTGGTGAGACAACCGAATTCGCAGTCACTGCGAAGCCATTATAGGCGGCCTTACGGATCAGTTCCCTGTTGATTGCAGTAGAGAGTGCCCGGCGGAAGGCCGTGTCGTCAAAGGGCGGACGGCGCAGGTTGAATGCCACGTATTGAAACCCGATATCGACCGATTCGACCACGTCGAGATCCCCGTCGGCGTCAGACGCCTCTATCAAGAGCACTGGGTCGCCCGTGTAGTCTGACAGGAAATTAAGTTCGCCAGACCTCAACATGCCCAATGTTGCTTCAACATTAAGAACGATCCGTAAAATCCAACGTTCCATTTTGGGTGCGGACCAATGGTCTGTATTGGCGTCCAGAACGACCTCTTGCTGGTTAGCCCAACGGTTGAACTTGAACGGGCCAGAACCGATGCGGGATTCCTCGCGGATTGATTCGGCGCTTTCACCTTCTCCCAAAGCAGCGAGAAGAGGCTCCCACACATGTTTGGGTGCGAGGTTTAGTTTGGAAAGCGTTGAGGTTTCAAAGGCAGCGTTCGGCTTAGACAGGTCGAACCGGACCGTACTCGCATCCAACACTTCGATATTGGCGATGCCATTTACAAAAGGTTTGTACATCGGGGCGTATTTGACTGGAGCGGTGAACGAAAACACCACGTCCTCAGCGGTCACTGGGGTACCGTCATGCCACATCATCCCGTCACGCAAAGTTACCGTGACGCTCATGGAATCACTTGACCACTCGACGGACTTGGCTGCCCAAGGTTCGGCAAGACCGGTAGGTCCTATCCGCATCATACGATCCCAGATCAGCTCGGTAATCCAGCTATCGGTGGCGCCCGAGATATAGAACGGGTTGATCGCGTTCAGCTCGTCTGAGGAGTTGAGGATCATATCTTTCTGGTCGCCTAACGGCTCAATGTTAGTGTACGTCCAGAAGTTTTTGATGCCAAGACCTGGCTGCACTACCGTGCTTGATGCGTTCCACACCGTCTTGTCAATTGCAAAGGTCTGAAGTGGATGCACGAGGAAGGCATAGACCTGGTCCTCGTTGATGATGTCCTGCAGGCGATCAATCATCACCTTGCGATCGTCACGGTTTGCGGTCACTCGCTGTTTTTCCACGAGCGTGTCGTATTCCGGATTCACGTAACCAACGAAGTTGTAGCCCTTTTCTGCAGTGGAAGAGTGGAATAGGTTGTAGATCAGCTCGTCAGGATCTGACCGCTCGGGTCGTCCGACCATTTGCCACATGGTCAGGTCCCACGTATCGCGGTTGTACCAAACGGCGTCGGATTGCTGTGGGCGGGGCATGCCCTGCACCTCGACATCCAGGCCAAGCTTGCGCCAAGCCTGCGCGATCAGTTCGGCACCTTGGAACTGCTGGGGGTTGGCGGCCTGGGCCCGGCTGATCAAAGTCAGCTTGCGGACCTCATCACCACTCTCTGCTGCGGCGGGCAGGCTGCCCGCCATAAGCACTGCGGTCGTGGCCGCGGCGAAAGCTGCACGTAGCAGCGTTTTTGGATTAGTTAACATTGTTACCTCCTCGTTTCGACGTTTTATCTATGGATCCGCCTCATGACGGGCCCAGTCTTGCTTGATATGTTTCTCGCCAGTATTTGGTAGGTATGCACCAGAATTTGATACTTCATCGTAACACCTTTTTTTCACTAGCTGAAACGTTGTTTTAATTTAATTTATATGCTACTTAAAAGCAAGTAAAATTGAAGTTATACTCTATATTATTTATAAATAAAGACTATAATATATATTATATCGTTATAAAAACTATATTATATATTATTTAATATAAAAAGTTAAATAACTTTCTAAGCAAAAAGGAGAACTGATTTTGGGACGCAATACAGAAAGCGAGATTATTAAGCAGGCAGGTCTGGAGACAGCCTGGGAATTGGTAGAGACTTTTTCGGGTATGCCCAGGTGGCGGCCCGACGACGTCAATATGGCTGGTGATCTGATAGCTGACCGACTGCGCACGCTCGGGGTGCCGGTCACGGTACATCGGCCACTCGTCTATCTCAGTGTGCCTCAGGACGCCTCGGTTACGGCAGGCGATGTGACCCACCGGGCGAAACCGCCTTCGTCAGCTGCGCATTGTCCTGATGGAGTGACTGGCGAGCTGGTCTATGTCCCTTCGCAAAAGGCGAGCTTGCGCTCGTATACCAAGGACGCCATCGCGTTTTTTGGCGATGAGGGAGCCAATCTTGGGGGCCGCCTCAAGGGTCGGATTTTGCTGACCGAAGGCTTTGGTAATCCGGCGCTGACTGCGCTTGCAGAAGAATGGGGTGCCATCGGACTCATCGCGATCAACCCCGGCGTCGATATCCACTGGGGTACCTGCACCACCATCTGGGGCACGCCCGATCTGGACGACCTGCCGCGCAAACCAAAGATACCAGTGGTCTCGGTCAACAAGGACAGCGGAACGGCATTGATATCAGAGGCAGGCCAAGGCGGTACGGCGACGATCCGTACGGTGATGGAAGAGGGCTGGTTCGAGCAGGCCGTACCTGTGGCCGAAATCCCAGGCAGCACGGATACGGACAGTTTCGTCTTGCTCCACGGACATTATGATTCGTGGGATGTGGGCGTGGGTGATAATGCCACGGGCGATGCCACAATGCTGGAAATTGCTCGGGTTCTCTGGGCTAATCGGGGCGATCTTCGCCGCTCCGTACGAATCGCCTGGTGGCCCGGCCATTCCACAGGGCGTTACGCGGGCTCCACCTGGTTCGCGGATCACTTCGCTCAGGAGTTGGATGAACACTGCGTGGCGCAAGTAAATTGTGATTCGCCAGGGTGTCGTTGGGCCACAAGCTACCATCAGACCACTTGCATGGCCGAAATGCAGCCCCTTGTACAGTCGGTCATCGAGCAGGTGGCTGGACAGACCCCGATCTTCAAGCGACCCAATCAGGCGGGCGACTATTCGTTCAACAATATCGGGCTTTCGAGTTTCTACATGTTGTCTTCGACGATGCCGGACGAGTCGCGCGCAGAAAAAGGATACTACGCGGTGTCCGGCTGTGGGGGGAACATCGCATGGCACACAGAAAACGACACGCTCGAGATCGCCGACAAGGAAGTCTTGCTGCGTGATATCCGGATCTATCTCTTGTCTGTTCTACGGCTGGCACAATCCGAGATCCTGCCTGTGGATTGGCGTATGCTGATGGCCGAATTTACCACGACCCTTTCTGACTACCAGGCGGAGTGTGGCGAGGATTTTGACCTGACCGCCGCTGTGCAAAGCGTGGCGATGCTCGATGCAGCTCTGGAACGGCTCGACACCGGTATTGCGGCAGGGACTGTAACCGCTGCGACCGCCAACGCCGTGCGCCAGGACCTAGCCCGCATTCTAGTTCCACTCAACTACACGCGCGCACCTCGGTTCGTACATGACCCGGCGATAACCTGCCCGCCATTACCAATGCTGGATGTGGCTCTCAATCTGTCCGGACAGGATGAAGGAATGCAAGGCTTTGCGTTGACGCAAGCCTTGCGGGCCAGAAATCGCGTCGTAGCAGAGCTGCGCGCGGCACGCAAAACAATCGAGACCGCATTGGGCTGACCGATCAGAGATGCGCCCGCCCCTGCTCAGGGCGCGGGTGGTGTCCCTCAACTGAGTTTCAAGGCCGCGTTTCGGCTTGGGTATACCGTATCATTGCGCAGGACGCGGGTGCCCTCGGCATCGACCTGCTCGTTGTTTGGATCGAGGACAACGGTATAGTCCCGCCGTGCCGCTTCGGGACTGATATAGCCATCACGCAGGTCAGCGTCGATATGGGCGGGATCGCGTTCGCGGGCCGGACCAAAGCCACCGCCGCCCGGTTGACGCAAGGTAACGCGGTCGCCTGCGGACAAGTCGACACGATCGGGGCGTTCAAAAGGGGCCCCATCGTTGACCCGAATCTCGCCTCTGGCACCCGGTGTGCCGCCTTCCATGCCGGGGGCAGGATGGTGGAAGCGCCCCCCCGACAGCGCGGTACGGATTGGAATCGCTGCACGGGCCTCTAGCACTGTTTCCTGGCCCAACCCGCCACGATACCGTCCTGGGCCGCCGGAATCAGGGATCAAAGCACGCTTACGGACCAGTATGGGCGTCTCGTGTTCAAAAAGCTCTACAGACGTCGACGCAATGTTTCCAGGAAAGACAACTGCCGTCACGCCGTCCCGGTCGTGGAACGCGCCCTGACCTCCTTGCGCATTGAAATGGGTCACGAAATCTCGTCCATCTGCCCGCTTGCCCGCGAATTTCTGGATCCAGAGTGGGTAAGTACCCGACGGAGCCATAACCCGGTCTGGGGCCAGCTTTTGTAGCGCCCCCATGATCACCTCAACCGTAAAATAGGATAACAGACTGCGGTACATGCCAGGTGCCGGGAAGGTGGGGTTAAGCACTGTTCCCTCGGGAACACGGATCTCGATCGGGCGGAATGCACCAGCATTCATTGGCAAATCGGGACAAAGAGTCGCGATGAAGGGAAAGACACAATAGGCGCGCGTGATGTTGAGGACCGCATTGATCGGCTTGGCGACCTGCGGCGAGGTGCCAGCAAAGTCGAGTAGCACACCCTCTGCCGACAATTCAAGGCGCAGGGCTAGACGCAGACGATTACCTGCATCGTCGGTGATCTCGTGCAGGACCTCATTGGTCACCGTGCCGTTCGGCAGGGTCGCTATGGCGGTGCGTAGGGCTTGCTCTGACCTCGCCGAAACAGCCTCGGATAATTCCGTCAGCGAGATCAGTTCAAACTCGTCCATCATACGACGAATACCGGCCGCGCCCACATGGTTTGCAGAGATCTGGGCGCGCAAATCTCCCATTACCTTCTCGGGCGTGCGCACATTGCGGGTGATCAGACGGAAAAGCTCATCATTGGCCACGCCTGCGTGGATCAGCTTTGACACTGGGATGATTACGCCTTCCTCATAGACGTCGCGGGCGTCGGTTGCGCCCAGCCGGCCGCCCATGTCTACGTGATGAGCACAAGTGCAGGCAAAGCCCGCCAACGCATCACGGTGAAAGATCGGCGTGGCGATAAACACATCCGGAGAATGACCCGCGCCAATCCAGGGATCATTGCAGATCAGCACATCGCCATCATTGAGCGTTTCAGGTGGGTAGATGCTGAGCATATCGCTCATGACAAAAGGGGTCGAGCCCGCCTGCCCAGGTGTGCATTGGGTTGACTGGGCAAGCATCATGCCCCGGCTGTCGTAGAGCGCACAAGCATAGTCGTGATTGTCGCGCACGATCAGGGAAAATGCGGTCTTGACTAAAGTGGTTGCGATCTCATCCGCAACGGAAATGAGGCGTGACCAGAGCACTTGAAACCTGAGACCCTCAAGCGGAGCGGTCATGATCTCGCCTCCAATTTGATTGCTAGCCACCCGCCCGGTTTGCGCTCGGCCTGTGCGCCAGCGCCGATCAGCACTGTCGCACCGGGTTGCGACAACAGGGCGGGGCCTGTGATGACGCCGGAGACGGCAGCGAAGGGCAAGACCTGATGTGCGGACATCCTGCCTATAGTTGGGTCCCAAGCCTGCCGTGTCGTCGCGGCAATCTTGGTCGCAGGACCTCCGCCGGTTACGGGCGCGGTTGGTTGGTCTGCCACCGCCGCGAGGCGAAGGGTGACAATTTCAGGCTCCAGGTCGTCATAGGCGTAGCCATAGGCCGCGTGGTACGTGGCAGTGAATGCCGCAGCTATTGCCGTCGGATCGAGCGTCGCCAGGGGCACGCGGAGCTGATGGCCCTGCCCAACATATCGCATTTCGGCGATCCGTTTATGGGTAATCGTGGCGCCGGGGGCCGCTTGCGAGACGACAGCTTCGGCTTCGGCGGCAAGGGGAGCAAAGGTTTCCGCCAGGATCTCGGGCGTCACCTCGGCCAGCAGCATGGGGCGCGACCGCGCTACCTCGTATGCTGGTGCCGCAGCCAAGAAGCCGAGCGCCGAGAACACGCCAGCTGCCTCTGGGATCAGGATTTCACGGACGCCAAGCTTACGCGCAACCTGATGCGCATGGAGCGGGCCGCCGCCGCCAAAGGCCACCATCACTGCACGTTCCAGGTCGCCGCCACGTTCTGCGACATACATACGCGCGGCCTGGGCCATATTCTCGTTCACGACCTCAATGATTGCTGCTGCAGCCTCTATTGGTGTCATCCCCAAGGGCGTGCCTACATCGCAAGCGATGGCGTCTTCGGCCGCCTGAATGTCTAGTTGCATGGCACCTGCAAGGAAATCTGAGGGATCGAGATAGCCCAGGAGCACATTGGCATCGGTTACCGTTGCACGCGTGCCGCCTCGCCCATAGCAGGCGGGGCCGGGGTCTGCCGCCGCACTTTCTGGGCCGATCCGGATGAGGCCAAGGGTATCGACCGAGGCAAAGGAGCCACCACCAGCACCAATCTCGATCAGATCGACTGTAGGCACCGCGATGGGCGTGCCCGAACCCTTTTTGAACCGGTGGACTCGGTCAACCTCGTAAGTCCGGGTGACAGGCATCTCGCCCCCTGCAATCAGGCAAGTCTTGGCGGTTGTTCCGCCCATATCAAAGGCGATAGCATCCATGTAACCGGCAGCCTCGGCCAGCGCACGGGCAGCCAGCGCACCACCCACAGGACCAGATTCCGCCAGCCGGACGGGCGCGGCTCGGGCCGCAGGTGCAGCGATGACCCCTCCGCCTGACTGCATTAAAAAAAGGGGGCGGGCGTAGCCGCTGCGCGCAAGCCCTGCCTCGATCTGCCCCAAATAAGTGTTCACCTTGGGCCGGACATAGGCGTTGATGACCGTCGTAGCAGTCCGTTCGAATTCCTGGATCTCGGGAAGGACCTCGGAAGACAGAGAAAGGTCGAGGGCCAGGTCGTGGTCACGCACCAGACGGGCAATGGCTTGTTCATGCACCGGATTAGCGTAGGCATGGATTAGACAGACCGCCACCGACGTGACCCCGTCGGCGATCAGCTCGCGCAGTATGGCAAGTGCCTCTTCTTCGTTCAGAGGGATGTCGACAGACCCGTCTGCAAGAATCCGCTCGGTTACCTCACGACGTCGGCGGCGTGGCACCAGAGGCGCCGGAAACCGTTGTCGGATATCATAAATATCATAGCGGATCTCGCGCCGGGTCTCAAGGATGTCTGGAAAGCCAGTTGTCGCGATCAATGCCGTTTCGGCCCCCTTGCGTTCGAGGATCGCGTTGATCACCAGCGTCGTGCCATGGATCAATGCCATCAGATCCGTCAACATTCCTGGGTGTTGCCGAGCCAAAGTGGCGAGACCCTGCATCACGCCATCCTCCGGCGCGTCTGGGGTGGTGGGGACCTTGAGCGTTGTGATCGCCCCGGTGTCCAAATCGTGGAGCAGGAAATCAGTGAACGTCCCGCCCACGTCGCATCCCATACGAAGGTTCATGTCAGCCGCTCCAAAAGGCCACGCATCAACAAACGGCGCGGCTGGAGCGAGCTGATCTTAAGTTGTTCATAATCTGTGTGCCCGCCCTTTCCATCCACGCCAAGGCCATCAAGCGTGGGAGTGTAGGGCGCGGTAAAGTTTCCATCCGAGCCGCCGCCGGTCTTCAGGCCCTCCAACTTCCAACCGATTTTGGCGGCCACCGCCTTTGCATTTTCAAAGAGCGCATCGATGCCCGGATCACGCTCGTACGGAGGGCGTTCAAGGCCACCAGTGATCTCGATCCGAACATCTGGGTTTTCCGGCACCAAGGTGGCAACGAAAGCTTCCATCTCGTTCAGCGCTGCCATATCGGAAATGCGGATGTCGACCTTGATCCAACATTTGGCGGGGACGACATTGGTGCCGGTGCCACCAGCTATCAGACCGACATTGCAGGTTGTGCCGCGGTCGTAGTCGGTTAACGCCTCAAATTTTAGGATGGTGTGGGCCATTTCGCGGATCGCACTAAGCCCATCCTGATGGCGCGCTCCCGCATGACTCGCTTTGCCATGGGTGGTGACTTCGTAGCGAACCGCGCCCTTGCGGGCCACGACGATCTTGCCTCCTTCGCGTGCGGGTTCGGTGACCAACACGTATTTCGCTGCCTTGCCCAGATCGGTAATTAGGTCCTTGGAGGTTGGGCTGCCAATTTCCTCATCAGCGACGAATAAATGCGTCACCGGCAAGGGTGCGCCGCCAGATGCTACCAAATCGCACACCGCGCGCATGGCACAATAGGCCCCGCCTTTCATGTCGTAGATGCCCGGGCCAAAGGCCAGATTACCTTCAATCCGGAATGGAAAGGTCTCCAGTGTGCCCTTAGGGTGGACCGTGTCCATATGGCTGATGATCAGGATGCCGGGTGTGTTGGTCTGCCCTCCCCAGGGCGCGCGGACCACTAGATGGTCGCCATAGCCTGTGCCTGGAATCCGTGTGACCTCTGCGCCAGAGGGCACGTAATCTGCGGTGATCCTGTCGGCGAGCGCGTTCACACCGGCAATGTCTGGTGTATGGCTTTCGATTTCGACCCAGGAACGGATCCCGACTAAAAGTTCGGTTGTTTCGGGCGAGATGGATTCTGTCATTGCGGGCGTCCCTGTGCTTCGCCGAGGTCCCAGAAGACACCGGCCATGATGGAAAGGGCCTCGCGCGTGAGTGGCGCGAGGATGTGTTCGTCGGGGCCGTGCTGACGGCATCCGCCATAGCTGTGTGGGATCCACAGGATCGGACAGCCAAGCGCGCGGCCGAACAACTCGGAAGGCAACCCACCGGATGAATTGGGCACAACGTTCGGAGCTGTACCCGTAGTACGCGCCACGCTGTTGACGGTCCAATCGACCCAAGGGTTTTCGGGATCGGTTCGCCAAGCAGGAAAGAAGTTCTCACGCACGGGAGTAATCGTAACTATCTGGAAGCCATGAGCGTCGAGATGCGTGCGTAAGGCGGGCAGAAAGCGGGTGTGGTCTGCATCGGCAGTAAATCGTAACTGGCACCGGGCGCGAGCATCGGGCTGAACGCCATTCACCGGATTCTCGGGCCGCCCCGTAATCATTGCCAGCACGATAAAACTGGTCCAGCCATACATCTTTTCAGCCGTACTCAGGCCTGGTTCACCCCAATCGTCTGGCATGACGAGGGTTGGGTCGGCCGGGTCGATGTCGAGGTCTTTGAGGGCCTCGCGAACCTTGGGTGGAATGGACTTGGGCAGCCACTCCTCCACCAGGATCCTTCCGCGAGGCGTGGTAATACATGATATCGCCTGCGCCAAGATAACGCCAGGATCTTCCAACACACCGCCCCAATGCCCCGAATGACGCGAGCCTTCGCGCAGCTTCAACGACAGATCAAAGGCGATACCGCCCCGATTGCCCAGTTTTACATCAGCTCGGCCCGGGGTCATGCGTGGCCCATCAGAGGCCAGCATAATATCTGTGCCCAGGTCTGCGGCATTCTCTGTCAGAAAGATATCAAGACCGGGCGAGCCAATCTCTTCGCTGGTCTCGATCAGGATGCGGGAGTTGAAACCATGATGGCCCCGCTCTCCCAACACGGCCTCAAGTGCCGCAATGACGATGGAGTGTTGGCCCTTGTTGTCAGCAGTGCCACGCCCATACCACCGCTCGCCTTCGACAGTAATATCCCAGGGATCCAGCCCGTCGCGCCATTGCTCTGGAATGCCGCGCACCACATCCCCGTGACCATAGGTCATAAGCGTGGGGAGCGTTGGGTCTTCCAGCCGTTCGGCCACCAGAAACGGCCCGCCACCGGGCGCGCTGTTGGGGGTGATTCGGCATGTATAGCCCAAGGAGGCCATCGACGGCGCGATTTCGTCCTCCAGATAGCGGTGCAGATCGGGTAGCCTGTCGGGTTCCTGGCTCTCGGTCGGGATCGCAACGCGGCGGCGCAGGGAGGCGAGAAAGGCTCCAGTATCGAAGGTGTCACGCACCCGCGCGATAGCACCGTCTCGGCTCATGTAGTGGCCCCTTGGACTAGGCGCGCAGCGTCGTTCAACGCGGCCGCGACGCGGTTCACTCCGCGCACCATCTGGGTCTGCGCGAAACCTATCGTCTCAGGGCCATGGTTTGGGAGATCCTTAGCCACGGCGATGGCTGGGAGGGCCTGCACCGGTAGCGCGGGGTCGTGACGAAAACGCGGTAGGTTGGTATGGTTCACTGGAACAAGGATACGGGCCAAACGCTGGATTACGAGATTGGCTTGTGTTGGCTCCAGGTCGCCACTCTCGATGGCGGCGTAGAACCCATCAAGGGCGGATGAAAGGTGCATGGTTGCCGTCGCGGCGGGCGCAAGGTCGGCCAAAGTTCCTGCCGCCGCTTGATAGTCTGCGATGGTCTCGGAAAATTCTGCCACCTGGGCGCGCCAATCGAAGGGTAAAACCTCAGCATTGGCGACGCCGAGGACTGCCGCTAAATAGACTTTGATATCACGCAACAGGATGTCCCTATCGGCGATCTCCATCAGATCGTGCTCTGTGTGCCAAGCGATGTTCCCACCGCACCCTCCCACGGCGTAATAGTTTTTTTCGTTCCGGAGCGCGACTGGCATGGTCGAGGACAGCATAAAGAAGCTACTGAGCCCGATATTGTTGAATGCATAATCGCCTGCCCGGTGAGGTCTCTCGCCATGGGAGTCAAGACCTGTGACCTCGCGAATCGTGCGTTGGCAATAGCCTTCGGCCTCTTTCATCCAGGAGACATCGCGAAACTCGGTCGCCCAGCGGCATCCGGGGCTGTCACAGTTCACTTGGGCCACGCAGTTGTCATCCAAATCTAATGCGAAAGTGTCGGCATACCATGAAGACCCCGCATAACGGCCCGTGGAGTGGCCGGGCCACCAGGCGATCCGAACCGTCCGTTTTAGTTCGCTCCGGTTTGCCCAAAGTACGCGCGCAACTTCCAACATGGCGGCGTCACCTGTGGCGTTATCGCCTACGCCCACGTCCCAGCTGTCATAGTGCCCGTGCAACAGAACGAACTTGTCTGGCTCTTGGGTTCCCGGCACCTCTACCACGGGGACCAGGGATTTGTACCACCCTTCCTCCATTTCTGTGCGGATGGTAACTTCGCCACCTGCACGTGCAATCTCCAGGAGCTTTTGCCCATCGGGGTTGTTGACCGCCGCCACGGGGATGGTCGGCTTGCGAGGTAGATCATCTAGATCAGGCGTGCCCCAGATCGAGGTGCAGATGCCCCAATGAGAATCGGCGCCTGGGTTGATGGCAATCACACCAAGTGCACCCTTCTCTTCAAACTCGAAGATCTTGCCGGGGAAGGAAAAGCCTTCCGAGATCACGATCTTGCCCCGGATATTCTCCGCCGAACTTGCCTCTGCATCCTGGTTTTTTTCAAACATCGTGTTGATAGAACTGCTGAACGTGGCGGGCACATGGACCAGCGGGGCAGTTAGGCCCTCGCGGCAATCAGTTGCATAGGCGGGCGGTTTCGCGTTGAAGGTCGTACCATTCGCGCTCACCGAGGCGGTATATGGAATCGAGAGGTAAAGATTGGCCTCGTGCAATGTCACGGGCACGCCAAGATCGCTGAGGCGACGGGCAATATCGTGGGCCGCGACCTCCACATCTGCGGGCTTCCATCGGGGCATCGTGGAGAAGGCTTCAACAAGGCTCCACGGTGCGTCGAGATTGACCTGTTCAATGAGGGCGGAAAAAGGTGAATTCATAGACGTACTCCTTGTTAGGGTTTGGGATGCGGCAAATTGAAACACTGTTTCGACTGATAAAACAACGTTTCAGCCGAATTTGCAACAATAAACATTCCAAAGTCTCAGAAAAGCAGGCGTTCGAGTGCTTTACGCTCGATTCAGCGGTGGACAGGCCATACCCAATAGATTGCTGTGGCGCGGTTCAACTCGGCAACATCTGCGTAAAGCAGATTAGACGCTGGGTGTGATCATGTTGGACGCATCCCCAATTGGCTGTTTCCAACCCAACTTCTGAGAAAGTCGATCCGCGCTGGACAGAACCTCTGCGCGGAAGTCGATCAGGGTCGTGTCGGTCAAGCGAGCGGTCGGGCCGTTGATCGAGAGAGCGGCAATCACAGTCTCAGTGTAATCGCGAACCGGCGCTGCGATCGAGAAAATATTGGGGTCTAATTCGCCAATGGACAGGCTATACCCCTTGGCTCGGATTTCGTCGAGCGAGGCTTCGAGCGCGGCGGCCTCAGAGATCGACATTTTCGTAAAAGTCTCTAGCGATCCAGAGGTCACCTTTTGTTGGATGTCTTGTGGTGCGTAGGCCAGCATCACCTTGGGCCCGCCTCCCACGTGCAACGGGACGAGGCGGCCCACGCTAGCGAAGATACGCAACGGTTCGGGCGATGCGTGCATGGCGATACAGATCGAATGCAGATCTTCGCGCACCATCAGAAGGGCATTTTCGCGGGTGGTATTAGATAGATCAGCAAGGATGGGTTCGGCGGTTGTGGTCAGCTGGGACTGGCGACGGGACACATCCCCCAGTAAAAGCGCACCATACCCCAAAGTATAGGTGCGTTGCCCTGGATTTTTACGCACGAGCCCACGACATTCGAGCGTGTGGAGTAACCGAAAGGTCAAGCTCTTGGTGTTTTGCGTGGCCTTGGCCAATTCGGTCACACCACAATTTGGGTTCTCAGCCAAGGTCAGTAACAAGTGGATCGCACGGTCAACCGAGGAAATAATATAGGACGGAACCTCTTTATTTTTATTTTTTTCTTCATTCTTTATGGACATGTGCTATACTTTCTGAAACGCTGTTTTAACTAGTGAAACCTGGAGGGATTTGGATATGTATAACCTAAATGACGCCTTACGAAAAGAGATCAATTTGTCGACGGCTTGGGGCCTTGTCGAAAAATTCGCTCATCAACACAGAGAAAAACCCGAAGACGCCAACCGTGGGGCCGAGATGATCGCCGAGGCGCTGCAGGCCGAAGGCGTGCCGGTGACTATGCACACGCCTGAGCTTTTTCTGTCACTCCCAGGTGCTGCCTCTGTAGAAGCCGAGGGTGTGCGTTTTGCTGCCAAGCCACCGGCCTTTTGCGCTTCGATTCCCGATGGGATCGAGGCCGAGTTGGTCTTTGTGGCCGAGGCTGGCGGAGGAACGCCGCTAGACCGAAACCCCGTGCGCACCAACGCAGATTTGACAGGCAAGATTGCGGTGATTGAGGGCTTTGCCTTGCCCAACTTTGTAGCTGGACTTGAGGCTGCGGGAGTCGCAGGCGTGATCGCGGTCAATCCAGGCGAAATGATCCACTGGGGCACCGTCTCGACGATCTGGGGTACGCCCGAGCCTGCGGACCTTTTGCGGTTGCCTCGGATCCCTTCAGCTGCGGTCAACCAGTCGGATGGGCAAAAGCTGATCGCGCTGGCACAACGGGGCGGGCGGGCGCGAATCCGCACTGAGCTTGAGACGGGGTGGTTCGTCCAAAAAATGCCCGTGGTCGAAATTCCGGGAAGCGAATACCCCGAGGAATTCGTCCTTCTTCACGGCCATTATGACAGTTGGCGCGAAGGCGTGGGCGATAACGGCACTGGCAATGCGTGTATGTTAGAGATCGCCCGGGTCCTGTGGTCACAGCGCGACAAGCTCAAACGGTCGGTCCGGCTTGCCTGGTGGGCGGGGCATTCGACTGGGCGTTATGGAGGGTCCGCCTGGTTTGCGGACACCTTTGCTATCGATCTGGCTGAAAACTGCGTGGCTCATATGAATTGTGACTCTCCGGGCTGCCGGTGGGCGACGGATTATTCCAACATCTCCTGCATGTCGGAGACGGAAGCTCTAGTACAAGAGGTTGTGGCCGAGGTGACCGGTCAGCAGGCAAAGCGGAAGCGACCGCAGAGAAACTCGGACTATTCGTTTAACAACATCGGGATCTCTGGCTGCTTCATGGCATCTTCAATGATGACGGACAAAGCACGGGCCGAAAAGAATTATTATGTCGTGGGCGGCTGTGGCGGAAATATCGCCTGGCATACCGAGGCAGACACTTTCGAGATTGCAGACAAGGATGTTCTGTTCAAAGACATCGAGCTTTACCTTGAGGCGGTGACCAAGGTCGCCAATGCAGAGGTCTTGCCCATGGATTGGCGCGCAACGGCGGTCGAGTTCACTGCAACCATTGCCGAGTATCAAGCGGCAGCCGGGGATCGGTTCGACCTTCGGCCTGCCGCGGTGGCGGCAAGTGATCTGTCCGGAGTCTTGGACAGGTTTTATAGTGCTCTGGACGCGGGCGGGATCCCCGCAGACAGGGCCAATCCGGTGCTTAAGGGATTGGCGCGAATTCTGGTGCCGATCAATTATACCCGAGGGCCACGCTTCACCCATGACCCAGCGCTCAATGTTCCGCCGCTTCCCGCCATCGCCGAGGCTGAAATATTGGACGGGGCGTCCCCAGACCAGATCGGATTTATAGAGACGCAGCTTTTGCGCGGGCGCAACCGGGTTGTGGCTGCGTTGCGCGAGGCAACGCGCCTTGTCGAGACGACCCTTTGATCCAAATGCGGGCGGTTCATTATCGGCGCACAGGTCCGGCCGCCGAGGTGCTTGAGCTTGTCCAACTCCCCGCACCAGTACCCGTGCAGGGCGAGGTGCGGGTGCAGGTGCGTGCATCGGGCGTCAATCCACACGACACAAAGGGGCGGTCCGGATGGACTGGCGACAAAGTTCTCCCGAACGGATTAGTGCCGCACAGCGACGGGGCCGGTGTGATCGACGCGGTGGGAGCCGAGGTTTCAACAGATCGGATCGGCGAACGGGTCTATGTTCTGGGTGCAAAGGCGCAAGGCACCGCGGCGGAATACGTTTGTATCGAATCCGAAAGGGCGATCTCTTTACCCGAGACGATGAGTTTCGCCGAAGGAGCTTGCATCGGGGTGCCCGCCTTCACGGCCTGGCTTGCCGTGCTGGCAGACGGACCAGTGACCGGACAAACCGTTTTGGTGCAGGGCGGCGGTGGGGCCGTGGGCCGGGTCGTCGTGGAACTGGCGCAGCGCAGCGGTGCGCGGGTCATCGCCACCGCAGGCTCCAGGGCCAGCCGCGCCGTAGCACAGGCCAAAGGCGCAGAGATCGTGCTCGATAGACATAGCGACGACCTGGTGGCCGCTGTGATGGACATCACCCAGGGGCGCGGCGCTGAGCGCATCGTCGAGGTGGATTTTGGTGCCAACAGCGCGCTCGACATCCGGGCCCTAGCGTCGCACGGCACTTTGGCGGCGTATTCCTCCAGCAGCCAGCGGATGCCGATCCTTGATTACTATGCATTTGCCCGAAAGTCGGTGCGGCTTGATTTCGTCCAGGGAGCACTTTTGTCTCCTACCCAACTTGCGGGTGCCGCGGCCTCAATTGGTGCGTTTATCGGCGATGGGCTGTTGCGGCCTGATTTGGCCGAGGTGTTCCCGCTGGAGGAAACCGCCCGCGCTCATGAGATGGTTGAGGCAGGGGCGCCCGCAAATGTGGTGGTTAGCACGATTGACTGCAAAACCTAAACCCTACTCCCGATGAAAGGAGCCAAAACTATGAATAAACAGATTTCATCGCCCATGGCGCAGTGTGATCTGGCCGCCCGAGACGATGTTCTCGGCGGCTATGTCAGCGCAGAGGCTGCGGCGCGATTGTATGGTTTGGCCGTGATGACGCAAGGCAAGATCATCGAGGAACTGTCAGCAGATGACCTGCGAAACCAAAGCACGAAGACAGAGTACACGAGGCAACTTATTCAAGTCAGCCGCGGCAAGGCCCCGGCCTGACCAACACAACGAAGGAGTTAGAAATGCAGACGAACGAAAACCCGATCTGGTCCAAGGTAGAGACCAAGCGCGAGGCCTTCATTGGACTTGCGGACCGTATCTTTGATATGCCCGAGATCGCGTACACCGAAACTCGTTCATGCGCCGAACATACACAAATGCTCAGAGCAGAAGGTTTTCGAGTAACGCAGAACGCCGCGGGCATTCCAACCGCCGTGATTGGCGAAGCGGGCCAAGGCGGACCCGTTATAGCAATACTCGGTGAGTATGATGCGCTTCCTGGACTTTCGCAGGAACCCGGACTGGCGGAGCCCAAGATGGTTGATACGTCGGGTTTTGGTCATGGCTGCGGCCACAATCTGCTTGGTTCTGCTGCAATGCTGGCCGCCACAGCGATTAAAGACTGGATCGAAGCGGAGGGGATCAACGCACGGATTCGCTACTATGGCTGTCCTGCCGAAGAAGGCGGTGCCGCCAAGACGTATATGGTCCGCGAAGGTCTGTTCGATGATGTCGACCTTGCAATCACCTGGCACCCGGCAAGCTTCAATGGCGTGGATGACGCGCATTCACTTGCCAATACGCGGATCGACTTCACGTTCACAGGCAAGGCAGCACATGCCGCCAGTGCGCCAGAACTTGGCCGCTCCGCGCTTGATGCAGTGGAGTTGATGAACATCGGTGTAAACTACATGCGCGAACATATGCCTGATGATGCGCGCGTGCACTACGCCTATCTGGATGCAGGTGGTATCGCGCCGAACGTCGTGCCAGCCAAGGCGACTGTCCGCCATCTGATCCGTTCTCGCGACCTTCCTGGACTTGCAGATCTTGTGGCGCGGGTGCACGCCATTTCAGAAGGTGCAGCGCTGATGTCTGGAGTGCGTGTGGACTCTAAGGTCTTCTCTGCAGTGTCGAACCTGTTGGGCAACCGCCCTCTGGAAGAAGCCATGCAGGCGGAATTCGACGCCCTTGGTCCCGTTCCATTTGATGCTAACGACGAGAAATTTGCCGCTGAAGTTCGTGCTACCCTCACCAAAGACGACATCGCCGATACTTTCCGCCTTCTCAGTATGAAACCGGATTACGATATGACGCTTTGCGATTTTGTGGCCCCTCTGGACCGGTTATTCGTCGGTGGCATAGGATCTACCGACGTAGGTGATGTCAGTTGGGCGGTGCCAACCGTTCAGGCCAATGTCGCCACTTGCGCCATGGGCACCCCGTTTCATACATGGCAACTCACGTCACAGGGCAAGGAGCCTTTTGCCCACAAGGGTATGATCCACGCTGCAAAGGTCATGGCAGCGACAGCGCGCGCCATGATCCTGAGCGATGAATTGCGTACCTCGGCAAAAAAGACGCATGCTGAGCATCTTGCAACATTTCCTTACAAATGTCCGATTCCGGCGGATGTTCATCCGCCTGTGGTAGCAGAATAGCTAGACGCCAAACACCGCCCCGTCACCAACCTTCGCCAAAACACAGAACTGGTTCAGGTAACATCGTACCTCACCACTAGTTCTATCAACCTAACTGGATGAAACTAGTATCTGTAAAACTGCGCTAAACACTATTTTTTCAAACGCGGTCTCCTAAATGGGTTGTTAACGCTCATTTTGAAATTAATATATAATTGAATTTAGAATTTTTCTGTAAAAAAAGGTCTTCTGAAAACCTAACTATTTGACAACGGTGTTAATAACCACATAACAATATATGACCAATATATATAAAAATGCTAAACCAAATCACTGTAGCGTTGATAAAGTCAACAAAAGCGTTGATAGAGTCAACAAATAAGTCGACAGTTTTTAGGATCTATGTTTAACTAATTATTCTGTCTTAAGGT
>Ga0308012_10000311_pt1 | contig 30768 bp, 25 predicted proteins | sample Neamet179_FD_203133 | JGI IMG/M metagenome (GOLD analysis project Ga0308012, IMG submission 203133) | Marine microbial communities from water near the shore, Antarctic Ocean - #179 | ecosystem: Environmental > Aquatic > Marine > Unclassified | place: Southern Ocean | collected 2014-07-25 | reverse complement strand
AGAGATCAGCGTTACGTGTTGAAAGAAAGAGTAGACGCTCAAGGTCAAATATTGATCCCACTTGATATAGATGAGTTGGAAGATTTGATAAGTGAACTAACCAAGAATGGTTATGAAAGTATTGCCGTAGGATTTTTACACTCTTATACAAATAATTTACATGAAAAAATGGTGTGTAAAGCAATTAAAAACCGATTGCCCAACATAATGGTTTCGCTATCTTCTGAGGTTTCACCACAGGTTCGTGAGTATGAACGGTTTAGTACTACTGTTGCTAATGCTTATATTAAGCCTCTAATGAAAAGTTATCTTATCAAATTTCTAGCTAGGTTGAGAGAGAAAAACATAAATTGTCCTGCCTTTTTGATGCACTCAGGTGGTGGAATAATTTCTTTTGAAGATGCTGCAGAATTTCCAGTTAGGTTGGTTGAATCTGGCCCAGCTGGAGGTGCCATGTTTGCGGCTGACATAGCTTCCAAGTATGGACTCAAAAAAGTACTTAGTTTTGATATGGGTGGCACAACTGCTAAAATTTGTTTGATAAATGATTATACGCCCAAAACTAGTCGAGTTTTCGAAGTTGCACGAACTTATCGTTTTAAAAAAGGTTCAGGCATCCCAATATCTATACCAGTAATTGACATGGTGGAAATAGGAGCAGGGGGAGGTTCATTGGTTACTATTGATTCCTTAAGTCAAATTAGAGTAGGGCCAAAAAGTGCAGGATCTGATCCAGGGCCAGCATGTTTTGGTAAAGGAGGAGAAAATCCTACTGTAACTGATGCTGATTTATTGCTTGGTAAGCTTGATCCAAAAAACTTTGCTGGTGGGTCAATTGTGTTGAAAACAGAAATGGCAAAACTAGCAATAGAAAATGATGTAGGAGCTAAATTACAAATGGATTCGAATGAATCTGCTTGGGGTATTTCTGAAGTTGTAGATGAAAATATGGCTAATGCAGCACGTATTCATGCTGTGGAAAATGGACAAGATTTGAACGAATATACAATGATTGCTTTTGGTGGAGCGGCTCCACTACATGCGTCAAGATTGTGTGAAAAAATTGGAATAACAAGGTGTATGATTCCAAAAGGTGCGGGAGTTGGTTCTGCAATAGGGTTTTTAAAAGCACCTTTTAGCTTTGAAGCCAGCCGATCAATATTTATGAGATTGCCAGAATTCAATGGTGCTTTAGTAAAAAAAATATTCACTGATATGGAAGATGAAACGTCACGCTTTGTTCGCTCATGTGATGCGCATGCTGAGTTAAATTCAGACTTTAAAGTTTACATGCGCTATTCTGGGCAAGGTTGGGAAATACCTATTAAATTTACAAAGAAAGAAATAAATAATCCAACAAAGGAAGTCTTTCAAAATAGATTTGAAGAGGAATACATAAATCTTTTTGGTCGATCAGTCTCTGGTATGAAAATTGAAATCACCGTTTGGGCAGTAAATACATTTACTCTACTTCCAAAAAATAATGCTGAGCCTGATCTTGAAGAGATCAATAAAGTTTCTTTTGAAGATCATCGTTCAATTTTCGATGCTGGTCGCAGTCAAAACGTCGATGCAATGCAAATAAATAGAGATGAACTTACTAAAAATTCCTGGTTAGCTGGTCCAGCAGTAATCACCGAAAAAGAGACTGCAACCATAGTGTCATGTAGTTTCTCAGCAGTAGTTCGAAATGATGGATGTTTGGATTTAAGAATGAATCATGGGACAAATTCGATCGATGATCTGTTGCTGTCGTCAGGAGCTTTAAATGACTAAAATGTCAAATGTAGCTCATCAAGTAATGTGGAATAGATTAATTTCTATAGTTGAAGAGCAGGCTCAGGCACTTATTCGAACAGCTTTTTCAACATCTGTCAGAGAGGCGGGTGATCTCTCTGCTGGAGTTTATAATGCAGAGGGTAAAATGCTGGCACAAGCGGTCACTGGGACGCCAGGGCACGTTAATGCGATGGCTGATTCTGTCTCACATTTTCTTCGTAAAATTGGTTTGAAAAATATTTTGGAAGGTGATGTATATATAACGAATGACCCATGGGAAGGTACTGGGCATTTACATGATATAACGGTCGTGACACCAGTATTTTTTAAGAGTAAGCTTGTTAGCTTTTTTGCTTGTACAGCCCATGTTGTGGATATCGGTGGTCGGGGGTTTGGTGCTGATGCCAATTCTATTTATGAAGAAGGTATTTATATTCCAATAATGAAATTTATTGCTTCTGGTGAGGTTGATAAAACTTTAATCACTATGCTTAGAGCTAACGTTCGTGAGCCAGATCAGCTAATTGGCGATATTCATGCTCTCGCAACTTGTAATGAAATTGGGTATCGACGTCTGAATTCCATGATGAGTGAATTTGAAATTAACAACCTTAATGATATTGCTAATTTTATTTTAACAAACTCATTAAAGGCCACTTTACAATGTATTAATTCACTACAAACTGGATTTGCTGAGGGATCAATGACGATTGATGGATACGAAAAGGCTGTCAATTTACATGTTGGAATAACTATAAAAAATGATCGAGTTATTTGCGATTGGTCGGGCACTTCGGGAATTGACAAAAAAGGTATAAATGTTCCTTTAGTTTATACTAAAGCTTACTCTTGTTATGCTCTGAAATGTGCTATAGCGCCTGATATTCCAAACAATGCAGCGTCATTAGAACCATTTGAAGTTGTGGCGAGCGAAGGTTCAATTGTTAATGCAATTCATCCTGCTCCTGTAGCATTAAGGCATGTGATAGGTCATATGTTGCCTGATGCCATATATGATGCATTAGACAAATTATTACCTAATACGGTTCCTGCTGAGGGAGCTGGGTGTTTATGTAATTTTCAAATTTCCTTAAGAGCAAAAGCACATTCAAATTTAACCAATCAAATGTCTCGTGCAGAGGTTTTAACATTTAATTCTGGAGGTTCTGGAGCGAGACCTACGTTAGATGGTATGAATGCCACAGCTTTTCCATCAGGTGTTATGACCATGCCAGTTGAGGTTACTGAACAAGTTGGTCCAATAATTATTTGGCGAAAAGAGCTACGTCCTGATAGTGGAGGTGCTGGGACATTTCGTGGTGGATTAGGTCAGCTTATGGAGGTTGGCTCGAGAGAGGGGTTCGAATTTGATATTCAAGCAATGTTTGATCGTCTAAAATATCCTGCTAGAGGGCGCCGCGGTGGGTGTAATGGTGCTGTGACAAAAATATCCCTTGATGACGGAAAATTGTTAAAAGGAAAAGGCAAACAATCTGTGCCTTATGGGCTAAAGGTTAAAATGGCATTTCCAGGAGGTGCTGGTTATGGAGACCCTTTGAAACGTGATTTAGAGCAAGTTAAATCAGATCTTCGAATGGGCTTCATAACGCCAGAATATGCCTCCAAATATCACGATTTTAATAATGAAGAATTTTTTAATAAAATAAACTTTCCTAGTAAGAAAGAGGTGTGATCTTGAGTAGTCATTTGGGGGAAAGTATACCAAGAAAATCTAGTTATGATATTGTAATTATTGGTGGTGCTATAATGGGTACAGCAGCAGCGTGGTTTCTATCCAATAATAAAGATTTTAATGGTTCAGTTTTGATTGTTGAAAAAGATCCAAGTTACGAATTTAGCTCAACTGCGCGAACTAACTCTTGTATTAGGCAGCAATTTAGCCGTGAATTAAACATTAGAATTTCACAATTCACAGCAGATTTTGTTAAAAACTTTCGAAGATATTTAGGGGATGATGATAGAATTCCAGTATTAAATATACAGAATTATGGATATATGTATTTAGCTAATAGTGAAGATAAGGCTAAGTCTTTACGCTCTATTCAGAAGACTCAATTACAAGCTGGTGCTGGTACAACCTTAATGACTCCTGATGAAATTAAAAGTGAGTATCCATTTTACAATGTGGAGGATATATTCTTAGGCAGCATAAATACCATTGATGAGGGTTATTGGGACGGTGGGACGGTATTTGATTGGCTGCGCCGATCTTCGGTAAATAGAGGTATTGAGTATATTTCAAATGAAGTTGTGGGAATTAATAAGAATTCTACTGGCACCATGGTGGACAGTATAAGCTTGAAGTCGGGTGAAGTAATAAGCTGTGGGGCAGTGGTAAATGCGGCTGGTCCACGTGCTTCAAAAGTAACAGAAATGCTTGGTATAAAAATACCGGTGGAACCCAGGAAACGCTATACTTGGGTATTTTCTGCAGAACACCCTCTCGAACGAGACTTGCCTTTGACTATAGATCCTTCGGGCATTCATGTCCGTCAAGAGGGGCCAAAGACTTATTTAGCAGGTAGTAAAGGATTTTCTGACGTTCAGGCAGATTTTGATGATTTTTCTATGGATCCTAACCTTTGGGAAGATTATGTTTGGCCTACTATTGCCAATCGTATTCCAGCGTTTGAATCAATTAAAATTGTGACTGAATGGGTTGGGCACTATGCTTTTAATACCTTAGATCAAAATGCTATTATAGGCCCTCATTCAGAAGTGAAGAACTTTATGTTTATGAATGGGTTTTCAGGGCATGGCTTGCAGCAAGCACCCGCTATGGGTCGTGGTATGTCTGAATTATTGATTTATGGAACCTACCAAAATCTTGATTTGTCATCTTTTAGCTATGATCGCGTTTTAAAAAACGAACCATTTTTGGAAGAAGCAATAATTTAAACTTTAGATTTATATCATCACAGGGAATATTATAATGAAAAAACTTGTTTTAACTGGAGCTGCCGGTCGTTTAGGCTCTTATTTAAGAGAACCTTTATCGGAACTTTGTGATAATTTAGTTTCGACAGATTTGGTTGAGGGAATAGGTAGTACTTATTCTGGAGAAACTTACATTAAAGCAGATTTGGCTAATTTTGATGAGGTTAATGCGTTAATGGACGGTGCTGAAATGATTGTGCATTTTGGTGCTCTTAGTGATGAAGATACTTTTGATGAGATATTAAGTTCTAATATTATTGGGGCTTATAACGTTTGGGAAGCTGCTGCTCGTAATCACGTTAATCGAGTGATTTATGCTAGTTCCATACATGCTGTGGGTATGTACCCAAAAAATGAATACATAGGCATTAATGTTCCTCACAGACCAGATACATTTTATGGTTTAGCCAAGTGTTTTGCTGAGGATCTGGCCAGTTTATATTGGGATAAAAAACAAGTTGAAGCGGTTTGTTTACGTATTTTATCTTGTGCTAAGGTTACTAGTAGTAGGGCTCTAGGGAGTTGGCTGAGTTATGATGATTTAATATTGTTGGTCAAAAGAGCAATTGATGCCCCCACTACAGGGTTCAGTATTATTTATGGAGTTTCTAATAATGATCGCACTCCCATTGATAACAGTGAAGCTAGTTTTTTAGGATATAAACCCAAAGATAATGCTGAGCAATATGCTGATAAAATTTTGAAAAATGCGAACAAGGTAGATAAGAATGATCGTGCTCAAATCTTTCATGGTGGACCATTTGCAGCGGTCGAGCTTGGCCAAAGTGGCAAGGCTATCATGCAAATAGTTGACGATAAAAAGATTAATTAAATCTTTTTATGCATACCTTTTATTAATTTATGTCCTTATTTGGACAATAGATTAAGCGTTAATTCTCATCGACTATATAAATTTCAGATAACTCGAAACTCTCAATATGAGTACTTTGCTTTTCTAATGCTAAAGTAATTACGTAAAAAAGAGCTATTGAAATTAATAATGAAGTAAACACCTCCGTAAAACGAAGATAAATTATTTCTATAATAAACATATGTGCCTCAACTGCATTCTGACTTTTTGCCAGATTATTTTTATAGTTTATATTCACTTATATATTTTTTAAAATCAAGTATTAGTTTTTTTTGAGCAAAATACTGCCTTAGAAATTTACTAAAAATCTCAATGGTATTTTAATTCTAAATATTGCATGTATTACTCAGCACAATAAAATGTTGTTTCTATTATTTTAAAAAAGGTATTTGTAACATGAGCAATAATTCATACATTCCTCCAGATGTTTGGAAATGGGACCAGGAAAGTGGCGGTACATTTGCCAAAACGAATAGGCCTATAGCTGGCGCAACTCATCAGAAAATACTTCCTATTGGAAAACACCCTTTACAATTATATTCGTTGGCAACACCAAACGGGGTTAAAGTTACTATATTACTTGAGGAGTTATTAGCATTAGGATTTGAAGGCGCTGAATATGATGCTTGGTTGGTAAAAATTGATGGTAACCAATTTGGAAGTGGTTTTGTAGAACTTAATCCGAATTCTAAAATCCCAACCTTTGCAGATCATAGCCTTGGAACACCTATTCGCATTTTTGAATCAGGTGCTATTATGTTATACCTTGCGGAAAAGTTTGATGCATTTTTATGTAAGGGTCCCGAGCAGAGGGCCGAGATGCTCTCTTGGTTATTTTGGCAGATGGCTAGCGCACCATATTTAGGTGGAGGATTTGGGCACTTTTATTCATATGCACCAGAAAAATTTGAATACCCAATTAACCGTTTTGCCATGGAAGTTAAACGACAATTAGATGTTCTTGATCATAACTTGAGTGAGAGAGAGTTTATTTGTGGCGATGAGTATACCATTGCAGATATGGCAATTTGGGCATGGTATGGCCAATTAGTTTTATATCGCCTTTATGATAGTGGAGAGTTCTTGGATGTAACATCATACAAGAATGTTAGGCGTTGGGCTAAAGAAATCAACGCTCGGCCTGCAGTTAAGCGAGGTCGTATGGTTAATAAAACTTCGGGGAGATTGGAGGTTCAATTGTGGGAACGACATGATGCCAGTGATTTTGAAAAGCGAACCCAAGATAAACTTGTTTGATGATTGCTATAATGTAGTTACTAATATCAGATATTTTTTTACTGACGATGATTGTTGTTTGTTTTTGTTAACATCAAAATAAGCGCTAAGCTTGAGAAAGTAATATATCCAAACAACACTGGGGTAGCAGTCCCATTAAAAGCCAGTCCAATTGGAATGGCTATTAAGATTCCCAACATCGTGGCAGATGCACCAATTATAGCTGATGCCATGCCTGCTATTTCACCCATTGGTTCCATAGCTAAAGCGTTCAAATTACCAAAATATAAACCTTTGAGAAAGAAAGCTATTACTGACCAACTAATAAAAATCACTAGCGACCACTCCATGGGTAAGAACTCTAGGTTAATTATTAATATAGTTATAATTGCAAAAATGATTTGTAGTGCATAACCTATAGTGGCTAATAATTTCATTCCGTACTTCATAACTAAAGCAGCATTCATAAAACTAGCTGGAGCTGCAAGTATTGAAATAATCGCAAAATACATTGGGAATTTCATTCCTGCTCCAAGAGTATCTACAAATATTTGTTGAGCTGAATTAAGGTATCCAAAAAGAGCACCAAAGCCGAGTGCTAAGGTAACTGTGTACTTAACGACTGCAGTGTTTGTAATGACTACCTTAAACGCACGTAGAAATTCGGTTGAACTAAGTTTCTTTCTTTGCTCAAATGGTAATGTTTCAGGCTGTCGTAGATTTAACCAAAGCAGTCCAATTAATGCGAATGCAATAAACGCCATATATATTGATCTCCAGCCAAAGTTAATAAATAATAATTGTCCAATTGAAGGTGCTAAAGCTGGAACTAGTACAAATATGGCCATCGCAAGCGACATAACTTGAGCCATTTTTCGTCCAGAATATAAATCTCTAATAAGAGCCATCGTAACGGTTCTTGGAGCGGAAATTCCTAGACCTTGAATAAACCTAGCAACGAGCATCATTTCTAAAGTTTCTGCATAATAAGCAGCGATACAAGCTAATATAAATATCATTAAGCCAATTGTGATTATGGGCTTTCTTCCGAATGTATCAGAGATTGGTCCTGAAATTAATTGTCCAAGGCCTGTTCCAAGAATGAAGCTAGAAATAATTAATTGTGCTTTGTTAACGTTTAAAAGTTCTAAGTCTTTCGCTATGTCTGGAAAGGCTGGCAACATTGTATCAGTACCGAATGCTATCATTCCAAACATTATTGATACTAATATTATAAACTCCCAATAAGGCAGGCGATTTTTTCTCATTCTTCCTGCTCCTATATAAATGTTAAATAAGTTAGATTTATTAATGCTGATTAAATTAAATTCTTTGGTTCAGCATTAATATTTTCCGACTAACAGCTTATTTTATTTTGAACAATCTGAAACTTAACTTTAATTATGTAAGATTGCTGAGGGCTAAAAATAAAATCCCAGATAGCAAGGCTGCTGCAGGAACAGTTATAATCCATGCTGCAATTATGGTAAGAAAATGAGAACGTCTTACGAGCTTTCGGTGCATTCTCTTTTTTGAGCCTGCTTTTACTATTTCTTTTTCTTTTAGAGCTGCTAAATCTTTTTTACTTGAAGTTAATCGCCAGTGAAGTTCCCTAAAAAAGCCAACCCCAAAAACAGCGCCAATGGCTATATGTGTGGAACTAACTGGTAATGCAAGCCATGAAGCTATTATCACAGTTATAGCTGCTGACAAAGCTACGCAATACGCTCTCAATGGGTTTAATTTTGTAATTTGCTCACCTACCATTCGAATTAATTTGGGTCCAAAGAGTAACAATCCAAAAGATAGACCAAATGCGCCGATCACCATAACCCAAATTGGTATTGAAACCTTGGCTATAACCTCTCCAGCTTGAGCAGTATGGACGATTGCCGCTAATGGTCCTATTGCATTTGCTACGTCATTGGCGCCGTGGGCAAACGATAATAAAGCAGCTGCAAATATTAATGGGATCTTAAATAAACTTCTTACAGATTTTTTAGTATTTTCCATCCCCTCTGATTGTTTGTAGATTAATGGTTTTGTTATTAGATAAAAAATCGCTAGTGTTGCAACGCCAATTAAAAGTGCTGTGTCAAGATCAATTCTGACAACTTTCTTTAAACCTTTCACTGACAAGTATGCAGCGAAAGCACCTGCCATTATAGCGATAAGCAATGGCACCCAACGTCTGGCCGCACCTATTTTATCTTGTTTGTCTGAAACTTGTGATTTTATAAACCATAAAAATAAAGCAGCTATTAATCCTCCAAGAACCGGTGAAATTATCCAGCTTGCCGCAATTTGACCCATTTTAGGCCAATTAACTGCTGCCATACCAGCGGCGGCTATTCCTGCTCCCATCACACCACCCACAACCGAATGGGTCGTTGATACTGGCGCCCCAACCCAAGTGGCTAGATTAACCCAAAGAGCAGCAGACAAAAGAGCGGCAAACATCGCCCAAATAAATATCTTTGGATCTGAAACATAACTTGGATCAATAATGCCTTTCGAGATGGTGCCAACAACATCACCCCCTGCTAGTAAAGCACCAGCACTCTCAAAAATTGCAGCAATGATAAGAGCACCAACCATCGTTAAAGCATTTGCTCCAACTGCTGGTCCTACATTGTTTGCAACATCGTTTGCGCCTATGTTTAAGGCCATATATGCGCCAATGGCAGCTGCAGCTATAATAATAGCGTTTTGAGAATTCCAACCTATCAGAATACTGGTTAGCAACCCAACAATTAAAATAAATGCTAAACCTATTGATGGTGCTATAAATTGTTGCCTGGTTGTTGTTGCTGCCTGTTCTAAAGCAACCCTGCTTTTGAGGTCGCGATCAAGTGCCTTGTTGACCCTAGCTTTTTTTACCATTGCGAAAACCCCTTCAACAACTAAACAGGATGTGGCTCATCTAGCAAACTACTTAAATTAATCAAGTGATTTATTTTAATTCAGTCAATTAGTTTTGAATAAACCTTTTGAATACTTGTTTTGGTGTAAAATTTGTTTGATGGTTATTATTATATGTTTTAAATTAGATCTGAGGGATCAAAAATGGTCGCAAAAAAAGATATTATTAATGTAGTTGATGGTAAGAATTTGAATAATTTATTAGTTGCATTGGATGATATGAAACATATTTGGGCTAATACTCCAACAAAAAATCACATAAAAACTTTAGAAAAAATTAAAGAAAACCTAATGGTTATCTCAAAAGATTGGGTTCAATTAGCTGCTAAAAATAAAGGAATACCAGAAAAAACCTCTTTGGTGGGAGAAGAGTGGATGTCAGGGCCTTACGCTTTAATGTCAGCCTGTAATGCTTTTATAAAAACTTTTTCTGAAATTGATAAAAAAGATTTCAAGAACAATCTGAAAACGCGAGTGTTACAAAATGGTCAGTTATCAGTAAAAGTAATTCCAGCGTCAATTTGGGATAGACTTATTTTGTCTGGAGTAACGGCAGAAGTGTGGATGCAACCAGAAGTGAAAAAAAATAACTTAAAGGATTATGTGGCAAAACATCTTGATACTCCATTGGGTGAGAGAAAAGGGAAAGTAGCATTAGTACTTGGTGCAGGAAATATAGCATCAATTGCACCGCTAGATTGTTTTCAAAAATTATTTTTAGAAAACCAAGTTGTTTTATTGAAGTTAAACCCAGTGAATGATTATTTATTTGAGCATTTAAATTTTGTGTTAGATCCATTAATTTCAACCGGCGCTCTTAAAATTATTAAAGGAAACGGTGAGGTTGGGCATTATTTAACCCAACATGCTTTAGTAGAAGAAATTCATATTACAGGCTCTGCAAAAACGCATGATAAAATCGTGTGGGGGCAAGAAAATGTTAACAGCGAGAGTAAAAGCAAACAAACAATAATAAATTCAAAAAGGATCACATCAGAGTTAGGTGCAGTTTGCCCAACTATTGTTGTACCAGGGCCTTGGTCGAATGCTGATCTTAAATATCAAGCTGACAATATTGCTACACAAAAAATGCATAACGCAGGATATAATTGTATAGCGTGTCAGGTATTAATTCTGCCAAAACGGTGGAAGTACAAAGATACTTTAATGAGTGCATTAATTGCAGTTCTGAAAAAAACTAACAGATTTGATTACTATCCAGGATCAAAAGAGAGAATTAAAGAATTTTGCAACAAAAGCAGTAAAATAAAACTAATAAATAATGGCTCCACTGATGTCTGCGTGATTAATGACTTAAAAGAACAATCAAATGATTGGCATAACGTTAATGAAGTCTTTGCTCACGCGATGAGTGTCTACGAAATTGACGATCAAGACCCTACTGAATACCTAAAAAAAGCAATCTCTTATTCAAATAAAAAATTATATGGAACACTTGGGGCAAATATTCTTATTCACCCAAGAACCATTCGCAAGATTGGAAAACATAAGTTTGAAAAGATTATACAAGACTTGAGATATGGAACTATAGCTATCAATGGTTGGTCCGCTTTGGGATTTCTATTGTCACAATGCCCTTGGGGCGCATATCCAGGGCATACTCTTGAAGATATTCAAAGTGGGATTGGTACAGTTCATAATACTTTAATGCTAAGTAGTACTGAGCGTTCTATTGTCTGGGCCCCTTGGAGGCCATTTCCTCGCGGCTTGATATCTGGACAATTATCAATGTTACCAAAACCTCCCTGGTTCATCTCCAATAAGCGACAAGATAAATTGGGATTACTGTTAACAAGTTTTGAGTACAAGCGTAGTTGGTTTAAGATTCCACGAATTTTTTTTAATGCTCTTCTTGGCTGAATTAGGTTAAATTATATTACTCAATTAATTTTGAATAATAGCTATAATTCAGTTCTTACGTGCCAAAGTTCTGGGAATAATTCGATATTCAGCATCTGGCGTAAGTAGTGAGTTCCACTGGTTCCACCTGTGCCTCTTTTAAACCCTATTATGCGTTCAACAGTGGTTACATGATTGAAACGCCAACGTCTGAAATAATCCTCAAAGTCAGTTAATTTTTCGGCTAGTTCATATAGTGGCCAATATTTTGTTGGCTCTGTATAGATTATTTTCCAAGCAGCAACTACGGACGGGTGAGGTTTGTGAGTTTTGCTATAATCTCTTTCAAGAACTTCATTAGATACGTCTATTCCAGACCTTTTTAGAAGGTGCAAAGCTTCATCATAAATGCTTGGACAAGATAATTCATACATAAGTTTTTCAAGTATTTCTGGTTTGTGTTTATGTGGCTTAATCATGGCAGAGTTGCGATTGCCAACAACGAATTCGATAAGTCTGTATTGATAAGATTGAAAGCCGGAAGATTGCCCTAATTCGTCTCGAAATTCTGTGTATTCGCTGGGTGTCATTGTTCTTAAAACATCCCACGCATTATTTAGTTGTTCAAATATTCTTGTGACGCGTGATAACATTTTAAAAGATTTCTGAAGATTGTCAGATTTGATAGCAAGGCGCGCACCATCGAGTTCATGTAAAGCGAGTTTTAACCATAGTTCAGAAGTTTGATGTTGTATGATGAAAAGCATTTCGTCATGTGCACTTGACCTCACGATTTGTGAATTAAGAATATTGTCCAGGCAAAGGTAATCCCCATACGACATTTTTCCATCAAAATTCATTTTAGCACCATCTTTTTCTGGGTCGATACTCATATTAAATATCCTAAGTTTTATAATGAATCTATTTTAGTTGCATATATTTTTAATTATTTATTTTTACCAGTATAATTTTATAGATTAAAAATGTTTCTGAGCAGTTTGTTCTAAACATGTAATTGATCTTGTCTTTTTTAGCGAAGCTAAGCTTCCAAGAACTATTCTACTTTTTGAGTGGGATCCTTTTAATCGTCTAATGCATATTTGAGATCCATCATAAGTTTTATCGCCATGTGGTCGGGTTACCAAGAGTGAATAGCCAAGTCCGCAACCCACCATGCCTCGAACAAGCTCCAGTGAAGGAGATGTATGAGCGATTGTTGGTTTTAAATCTTCTGCTTCAAATAGCCCTAAAAAAAATGATCGGCTTGGAGCCACATCTAAAAGAATTAATGGTAGGTCTACTAACTCGCTAAGAGAAATTTCTTTTTTTTGAGCTAATTCATGATTATTTGGCAAAGCAACATATGGACTGTATTCAGATAACGGAACGCAGTCTATGTCAGTTGATAGGTCAAGGTCATAAAGTAGTGCGACATCTATTCTATTATTTTTTAAATCTTGCATTAAATTTTCTTGAGTACCTTCACTGATTTCCAAATGAATTTGTGGAAAGGCTTTCATTAGTTCTTTAATTAAACTTGGAAGTATGACAGGGCCTAAAGTAATAAAACTTCCCAACCTGATGGTACCGCTTATCGTTTCACTTGCTATCATTGCGTCATGTTGCAGCTCATCTGCTTGAGAAAGTAGTGTTCTTGCATTTTGTAGAATTCTTAATGCAGTAGGAGTTGGTAGTACCCCCTGGGCATGCTGTCTTATTAAGAGTTGACTGCCAAGTTGTTGTTCTAATTTTGTTATTGCGATCGAGATTGTGGGCTGGGAAACAGAGACGGCTTCAGCCGCTGCTGCAATTGATCCATGGTCGATGCAGGATACTAAATACTCTAATTGCCTTAACGTAAAACGATGCATCTGAATAGTTAAAAACTATTCTAACTAAAAATACAATCTATTTTAACTATTTAGTGAATATGACTATAGTAAGTTTAGAAAAGTTAGTCTTGAGTTAATGTAAATCAGTTTTAGCAATATGCATAATTGGGGAAAACCAAATGATACGTACAGGTGAAGAATACCGAAATTCGTTAGATGATGGAAGAGAAGTTTGGATAAATGGGAAAAAAGTACCAGACATTTGCTCACATCCCCAGATAAAGCCTATCATTGATGTCAGGGCTAGGATCTATGATATGCAGCATGATCCAGCAACTAAGGAGCAAACAACTTATAAAGAGGACGGAGAGCGGTATGCTATTGGCTTGCGCCTTCCTTATGAAAAAAAAGACTGGCAGGATAAGCGTGACGCCGTAGATTTGGTTATGCATGATATTGGTGGGGTCGTTACTCGAATGGGTGATGAAACAATTGGAGAAATGTGGTCACTCTGGGATGGTAAAGACATTTTGAACGAAATAGATCCTAGATTTGCTGAAAATATAGAAAAACACATTCATACTGCAATAAAATTAGATCCATTTCATGTGTCAGCAAATACAGATCCTAAAGGTGACAGATCGAAGGCACCACAGGATCAGGATCCTGATATGTTAGTACATGTTGTTAAAGAAACAGATGCTGGCATTGTAATACGTGGGGCTAAATATGAAACAGCCGCATCTTATTCAAATCAAGCTTTCTTAAAGCCAACGATTGCCAATTGGGGCAATTCAGAGCTATCAGACTATGCTTTGGGCTGTATCGTTAAAATGAATGCTCCAGGCGTAAAGCATATTTGCAGAACGGGTTTTGCAGGTAGGGCTCCAAAAGCAGATTACCCATTATCAAATAAAGTGGACGAGATAGATACTTTGATGATTTTAGATGATGTTTTGATACCTTGGGAGGATGTTCTTTTTTACCAACACACGAGAGCTGCAAGTTTTATAAGAGCCACACTACATCGTTATTCTGCATTTCCTTTTGTTCAGAGAACCTTATCATATGCAGATTTAATTATTGGTGCTGCTTTATGGAATGTAAAGCAAACAGGTTTGGATAAACAGCAGGCTGTACAAGAAAAGCTTTCTGAACTTGCAGTATGGCGAGAAGGTATTGATGCATTTTTGACTGCTTCAATTGCAACAGCTGAGAAAAGCCCAAATGGATTGCTTATGCCAAATCAATCTATGTTAATGTCGGGAAGAGTTCATGCTTTAAGCAATTTACCTAAAATGATGCATACTGCACGAGAGTTATGTGGAGGACAGATTTGCGTTACGCCGGATGCCGCTACTTTTGCGGCCCCTGAAACAAAGCCTTGGATGGATAAGTTTTATACAATTAATGATAATTGGATAGCCGACGACCGTCGAAAACTTTTAGGATTAGCACGTGATTTGCTTAATTCTGATTATGCAGGCCATAGGTTGACCTTTCAATTGTTTGCTCAATCCGCGCCATTTGCGCAATTGGGAGCAGTGTATAGAAATTTTGATTGGGATGGACCTTTAGAATTTGCTCACAAAGCAGCAAATCTTTCCGACAACGTTTATGGTATTGGCAAAGGCAAAAATTGAGAGTTAACTTGACTTTTAAATATAGGATTTTGATGCAATGACACTTCATAAACGTATAAGGCCTTTTAATACGAAAGAAACATACCCGGAGCAAAAGCTTGATAATGACCTAAGTCAAGGCGTGGTGGCCAAGGGAACAATGGTTTTTTTAAGAGGACAGGTTTCACAAGATTTAGATACCCGCCAAAGTTTGCATGCTAGTGACGTGAGTAAACAAACTGAAAAAACAATGCAAAATATTAAAACTCTTTTGGAGGAGGCTGGAACTACATTAGATAGCATTTGTAGAATAGTTGTTTACTTAACCGACATCCGTTATCGGGAGGATGTCTACCAGGAAATGGGAAAGTGGTTAAAAGGAGTATATCCTTGCTCTACAGGGTTGGTCGTGCCAGCCTTGGCTAGACCGGAATGGGTCGTTGAGATCGAGGTAACGGCCGTCATACCAGAATAAACCTATTACTTACCAAGATAATGTATGTAATAATTTAATAATCAAAATTTACAGCTTTAAGACTTGGGTAAATAGTAATAATAGTCTGAAACGTATATAGTTTGATTTATCCTATCGTGCATATTTGCGCATCAACTGTGAGGTTTTATATGACTTTTTCCATCGCTGCACGTTGTGAAAGAACAGGTATGTTCGGTGTCGCTATAACGACATCATCGATTTCCGTGGGATCTCGTTGTCCTCATGCACGTGCTGGAATTGGCGCAGTTGCAACACAAAATATAACAGACCCAAATTTAGCAACTTTAGTGCTTGATCATATGGAAAGTGGCCATGATTCTGAAACAGCGATTAGAATGGTAATAAGAGAGAGAGAAAATATAGATTTTCGCCAATTAACGGCAATAGATGCTGAGGGAAAGACAGCGCACTTTACTGGTTTAAAGATTTTGGGGATAAATGCAGTCAGTGAAGAACGCAACTGCGTTGCAGCAGGGAATTTGTTGTCCCATGACGGCGTTGTAAGTGCTATGACACGAGGGTTCAATTCAGATGAAAGTGCTCATCTTGCAGAAAGACTTTTGCAAGGATTAGAAGGGGGCTTAGCATCAGGAGGAGAAGTTGGCTCAGTGCATTCAGCAGCGTTGCTAGTAGTAGATAAGACAAAATTTCCATTAGTTGATTTGAGAGTGGATTGGGAAGATGAAGGCGCCATTGATAAATTGAGGAGCTTATGGTCTGCTTACGAACCTCAAATGCTTGATTATTTGAATCGAGCGCTGAACCCGTCTGTCGCGCCAAGCTATGGGGTAGAGGGTGATTTGTAATATATTATAAATCTAGAAATTATTAATTTAACAAGCAGGTTCGCCTTAATCTTATAGAATCCTTCTCGGATCTTCTTAATTTATATATTAGAATAACAACGTAAAAATTTAAATTTAAGGAATTTGATATGAAAATGTTTGCTCTTATTCAAAGTCAGGATGGTTATTCAGGTAAATCTGAAGGGCCAGAGATTGCGTCTTGCGACCCTTGGCTAGAACCAGCTTCAATTGAAGTGCCGGAACTATTAGACGGTCAAGTGCTCGTAAAGATAGCAATGGCAAGCGTTAATCCCTCTGACCTGCACTTTATAAAGGGTGAATATGGCCAGCCGAGAGAAAAGGGAAAACCTGCAGGATTTGAAGGTATAGGCGAAGTGGTTGCTGGGAATGGATCATACGCTGAAAGTTTGAAAGGTACGCGTGTTTCATTTGTAGTATCAAAGGGTGGATCAGGAACTTGGGCAGAATATGCTATAACTGATGCTCTGGGTTGCATTCCAGTTCTACCCAATCTGCGAAATGAAGATGGAGCGGCTCTAATAGTTAATCCTCTTACAGCAATGGCAATGTTTGAATTAGTTAAAGAAACAGAATGTAAGAGTTTTGTTATGACGGCAGCTAATAGTCAATTATGTAAATTATTGGTAGCCTTGGGAAAAGATGAAGGTATTTCACCAATTTGTATCGTTCGAAATGTCAACCAAGGTGAGCACTTAAGAAAACTTGGTGCAACTGAAGTATTAGATAGTTCACATCCAGATTTTCAAAAGAACTTAAAATCGGTTATAAAAAATTTAAAACCACGTATTATGTTGGACGCTGTGGCAAATCAATTGTCAGCTGATATTTTTATGGCAATGCCTAATAGATCAAGATGGATTGTTTATGGAAAGTTAGACACTAACCCACCCGTAATTTCAGAGATGGGTCAGTTTGTTTTTTCTGAAAAAGTGATTGAAGGGTTTTGGTTGGTTCGTTGGTTCCAAAAAACAGATTTGGGAAAGCAGATGCAAGTTATAAAAGCAGTGCAAGAGCGGTTTGTTAATGAAAAATGGAAAACAGAAGTTTCTAAAATATTAACACTTAATGAAGTTATGACTGGATTACCTGAAGCTCTTAAAACGGGTGCTAAGGTAATGCTCATACCCAAATAGGATACGACATGTTACCAAAAATATTACAAAATTTAAGAATTCCTGTCATTGCTGCTCCTTTATTTATTATATCAAACCCTCAATTGGTTATTGCGCAATGTAAGGCTGGAGTAATTGGTTCAATGCCAGCATTAAATGCCAGACCAAAGGATCAATTAGAGGTAGAGTTAAAGCTGATCACAGAAGAATTGGATAGCTATAATCAAAAAAATCCTGATAAACCTGCGGCGCCGTTCGCCATTAATCAGATAGTCCACAAATCCAACGAGCGTTTAATGCACGACGTTGAATTGTGTATGAAGTATCGAGTCCCAATTACGATTACTTCATTAGGTGCTAGGGTTGAGGTAAATGACGCAATGCATTCCGTGGGTGGAATTACTCTGCATGATGTTATTAATAACAAGTTTGCGAAGAAAGCGGTCGAAAAGGGAGCTGATGGATTAATTGCTGTTGCAGCTGGTGCTGGTGGGCATGCTGGTCGATTATCACCGTTCCCCTTAATTTCTGAAATCAGACGCTGGTACAATGGTCCTTTGGCTTTGTCTGGAGCTATAGCTTCGGGAGATGCCGTTTTAGCTGCTCAGGCCATGGGTGCAGATTTTGGGTACATTGGGTCAGCTTTTATTGCCACGAAAGAGGCGAGGGCAGATGAACTTTATAAGCAGATGATTGTAGATTCTGAAGCAGATGATATCATTTATTCAAACTTATTTACCGGCGTACATGGTAATTATTTAGCGCCTAGCGTAAAAGCTGCAGGTATGGATCCAAATAATCTGCCTGAAGGTGATATTTCAACAATGAACTTTGGTGATTGGGATAAAAAACCTAAGGCCTGGAAAGAAATTTGGGGTTGTGGGCAAGGAATCGGATCTGTCACTGATATTTTAAATGTTGAAGACTTAGTTTTACGGTTAGAGGTTGAGTATTTAAAAGCAAAGACAAGAATAAGTGTGTAATAGTAAAAACGAGTAAATTGAAAACTAGGAGTAAAATTTGGATGTAATTCAATTGATAATTAGTGGTCTTTCTACTGGTTGCGTATATGGCTTAATCGCGATGGGTTTCGTTTTGATATATAAAGCAACTGAAGCAATCAATTTTGCTCAGGGTGATATGATGATGATGGGTGCTTTTATTACTTTAGGATTAACGAATAGTGATTATATGGCATTGCCCTTTTGGATTTCAGTTCCAATTACCATAGCTCTTATGGGATGCTTGGGATATCTATTAGATTCACTAATTATTAGGCGCATGTTTGGACAGAGCCAATTAGCTGTAGTTATTCTTACAATTGCGCTAGGCTTTGTTGCTCGTTTTATAGCGGGTGCAATTTGGGGCCATGAGCCTCAAAGTCTTGAAAGTCCCATAGCAGGAGAGTATTTCAAGATTTCTAACATTGTAATAGGCGTTCCTGAAATATGGATAATCCTGGTTACGGTATTCTTAACAGCCGTATTATTTTTGTTCTTTGCAAAGACTAAACTTGGTGTTGCAATGCAAGCGGCAAGCCAAAATCAGATGGCTGCATATTATATGGGAATTCCAGTTAGACGAATTAACTCATTGATCTGGGCATTATCGGGAATTGTAGCGGCTATTGCTGGCATATTATTTGCTTCAAAAAATGCAATTGATCCCGCAACAGGTTTACTTGGAATTAAGGCTTTTGCAGCTGCTGTTATAGGTGGTTTAGGCAGCTTACCTGGAGCTTTGCTGGGTGGGCTTTTAATAGGATTGATAGAGCCATTTGCTTCAAGGTATTTGGATGGTGATATTGCTCGCCTCATGCCATATTTAGTTTTAGTTTTAATACTAGTTTTCAGACCACATGGAATTTTATCCCAAGTGCAGAAGAAAAAGGTTTAAAAAATGCGAGTAATTTTTAAAAAATCTTATGAAGCTGATATCCGGTTATTCAAGGACGGTGTGCAAGCTTTCTGGTATTTACTCTTATTAGTCATTGCTGTTATTTTACCTTTTTTAATTAATGAATATTGGGTTGGCGAATTCAGCTTGATGCTTATATGGGCAATTGCCGGTATGGGGCTGATGCTTTTGGTTGGGCATACAGGTCAAGCTAGTCTTGGCCACGCCGCATTTATGGCAGTTGGTGCATATTCGAATGTAATAATGCAGAACAATTTTAATATTCCCTTTATATTATCGTTGCCATTGTCAGGAATTCTGGCTGGTTTAGTAGGCGCTTGTATTGCGTTACCAACACGCAAGTTACATGGGATTTATATGGCTATAGCTACTATTGCCATTGGTGTTCTTGCAGAAGATTTAATTGTTATTCTTGAGCCGTGGACTGGTGGTGTGGGTGGAATATTTGCACCTTCTATCAAGCTTTTTGGACTTGATTTTGATCGATATAATAACGTATCGGGTCTTTACTGGTTAATTTTGGCAATAACTGTCTTAATCGTTTTAGGTTACAAGAATATATTAAGATCACCATTAGGTAGAAGCTTTGCCGCTGTTCGGGATAGTGAAATTTCTGCTCAAGCCATGGGAGTTAATATTGGCAAAACTAGGACATTAAGTTTTGCTATTTCATGTGCTATAACTGGTATCTCAGGTGCTTTGATGGGCCACTTCAGTTACGTGTTTACTAATGAAACTTTTAACATAGTGATTTCTATAAATTTATTATTAATGATTGTTGTTGGAGGTGTTGGATTTATACATGGCGCATTTTTGGGTGCAATGGTAGTTACATTTTTACCAAGTGGTATAAGTTTCACAAGGGATGCATTTTTTTCTGACTTCCATATTATTCCTGGTATTGAAAGTGGAATATTTGGATTAATTTTAATTGTAGTAATCTTGTTTGAACCGATGGGGCTCTATGGAAGATGGTTGAAATTTAAAACATACTTTGATCTCTTTCCATTCTATCGCAAAGACATGTTTCGACGTCAAAAAACATACCTGAAAACAGAGAGAACAAGATGAGTTTCTTAAAACTTAAGGATGTAACTTTACAATTTGGTGGAGTTACAGCAGTGGACAATATAAGTTTTGAAGTTGAAGAGGGCGAAGTTTTTTCCTTGGTTGGTCCTAATGGTGCAGGTAAATCAACAATATTCAATATTCTATCAAGGTTTTATAAACCAAATAATGGTGAAATAATATTTGATGGTAAAAACCTTTTAGAAAAACAAAGCCACGAAGTGGCTAGTTTGGGTATTGCAAGAACATTTCAAAATATTGAATTATTTGAACAGGCAAGTGTATTGCAAAATCTTCTAGTTGCCCGACAAACTCATAGAAGGTCAAACGCTTTGTCTGAAATGCTATTTCTGCCTTCTGTAAAAAAAGAAGAATACAGACATCGGTTGAAAGTTGAAAAAGTTATAGATTTTTTAGATTTACAGGCTTACCGGGAGAAATTTATATCTGGACTACCTTATGGAGTGCGGAAAATTGTTGAGTTAGGAAGAGCGCTAGCTATAGAGCCTAAATTATTGCTTTTGGATGAACCTGCATCTGGATTATCGGTGGAGGAAACACAAGATGTTGCTTTTTGGATAGAAGATATTAAAAAAGTGATGGGTATTACTGTTTTGATGGTAGAGCATGATATGAATCTCGTTACCAGCGTTTCTGATAGAGTAATGGCTTTGGCTGATGGTAAGAAATTAGCGATAGGATCACCAGAAGAGGTTAAAAACCATCCAGCCGTTATTGAGGCTTACTTAGGTGTTTCAGAAGAGTTTGAGAAATGAAAAACCCTATTCTTAAAATAGACAACTTAGAAAGCTATTATGGTCCAATAATGGCGATAAGAGGTGTTTCTCTTGTTGTTAATGAAGGGCAAATTGTAACTGTCTTAGGCGCCAATGGAGCGGGAAAGACAACACTTTTAAAAACAATTTCTGGAATTATGGACCCTGAAAAGGGAACGATTTCTTTAATGGGAGAAAACATTCAAGGAATTGAGCCTGACAAGATTGTAAAAAAAGGAATAACACATGTTCCTGAAGGGCGAGAAGTGTTTCCGATCCTGACAGTTGAAGAGAATTTAAAAATGGGTGCATTTTCAAGAACAGATAGAGAAAATATTTTAGTAGATTTAAATTTAGTGTATGATTACTTTCCAATTTTACGTAGCTGCAAGTTGCAGCAAGCTGGTACCCTGTCAGGTGGTCAACAACAAATGATGGCGATTGGTAGAGGCTTGATGGCTAGGCCGAAAGTAATGCTTTTGGATGAACCTAGTTTGGGCCTTAGTCCTCTTCTCACCAAAGATATTTTTAAGATAATAAAAAGATTGAATGTAGAACAAGGTGTTACAATGATACTGGTAGAACAAAATGCTAAAGTTGCCCTAAATATTGCAAATTATGGATATGTTATGGAGCTTGGTAGGATAGTAATGAGCGATGAATCTAGTAAGCTTATAAATTCCAAAGATATTCAAGAATTTTATTTAGGTCAAAATAATGAACCTTCAGAACGTGGGCAAAAGCGTTGGAAGCAAAGAAAAACATGGCGTTGAGGATCTAAATGGTGAGTAAAGGAAAAATTCCTGAGCAAGTCGAGGTTGCAGGAATCAAAATAAATAAAGATTTAAGTGAGGGTCCATACTTTGTCGATGGTAAGGATACTTTAGCAAAATTATGGAAATTACGCTGTGAAACATCAGGCCATAAAGTAGCGCATCGTGAAAAAAAGTTTGGTATTTGGTCATCGTATAGTTGGGATCATTTTTACAAATGTTCGCGCTTAATAGGTCTAGCTTTAATATCAATGGGTTTAAATAGAGGTGAAGTTGTAAGTATTCTATCGGAAGATAGTAAGGAGTGGATATATACAGATTTAGCGATCCAATCTGTTGGCGGTATATCATCTGGTGTTTACCCAACAGATAGTGCTCGTCAGTTAGCTTATCTTGTAAATGATAGTGATAGTAAGTTTTTATTTTTAGAGAATGACGAGCAGTTAGATAAGTATTTATCTGTTGCTGATCAGATGCCGAAATTAAGTAAGGTTATTGTTTATGAAAAAGATGGACTTGCAGATTTTAATGATCCTAGGGTTATCTTTCTCGATGAATTATATGAAATTGGAGAAACGGAACTTGAAAAATTAAATGTTTCGTTTGAGGGGTCTATAGAAGAAGGCTCTTCAGATGATACTTCTATTTTGATTTATACCTCTGGAACCACTGGTGATCCTAAAGGTGTAGAAATAACTGGAAATAATATTATGTTTTCAATATCTGCTGGAGGGCAAAGTTTACCAGTTAATAATATGGATGAACAACTTTGTTTCTTGCCACTATGTCATATTTTAGAACGATTAATTTCTGTTTTTCAGCCGATAGGAGCAGGATCTGTTATCAATTTTGCTGAAAGCCCAGAAACAGTTTTTGACAATCTGCAAGAGATCAGTCCGACTATCTTCACGGCAGTGCCTAGGGTGTGGGAACGAGTATATTCAAGGGTCTCTATTATGATTGGGGATGCTACTCCATTTGGTAGGTGGGCTTTTAATAGTGCATTGTCTGCAGGTATGAAGAAGGTTAGAGCTGAAGATCAAAATAAATCAATACCATTGAGTTATTTGTTTTGGAACCTAGTCCTCTTAAGAAATATGCGAAGAATGTTAGGAATGGATAACTTACGAAGAGGTACCACTGGCGCTGCCCCTATCTCTCCAGAATTATTGACATGGTTTAGAGCGATTGGTGTAAGAATTTTTGAAGGTTATGGCATGAGTGAAAGTGCTGGCATCATTTCGCTAAATTATCAAGGGAATGAAAAAAATGGAACAGTGGGCTCTGTCATACCAGGAGCCAAGCTAAGGATTGGTGAGAATGATGAAATCCAATACAAAGGTGGAAATTGTTTTAAAGGTTATTGGCGTAAGCCAGAAAAAACAAATGAAACATTTACGTCTGATGGCTGGATGCGAACTGGTGACATTGGTTTAATAGATTCTGAAGGTTTTTTAACTATTACTGGACGAATGAAAGATATAATAATTACTGCTGGTGGAAAAAACATAACACCAAGCGAAATAGAAAATAGATTAAAATTTTCTCCATATATCTCTGACACAATTATCATTGGAGACAAACGTAAATTTGTGTCATGTTTAGTTATGATTGATCAGGAAAATGTTGAAAAGTTTGCTCAAGATAATAGAATCTCATTTTCAGATTTTGCTTCTTTGTGTTCTGCAAAGGAGATTGTAGAGCTTATTGGGAATATTGTTGAAGATGTTAATAGGAATTTTGCCAGGGTGGAGCAAATTAAGAAATTCAGATTAATTGATATATTATTAACAGCTGAAGACGATGAATTAACTGCAACTATGAAGCTGAAGCGTGGCTTTGTAGAAGAAAAACATAAAACGCTGATTGACGAAATGTACTTATGAATTAATGTTAACAATTATAATCTAGGGAGAAATTTTATGAAAAACCTTTTTAAGGCAGCCGTAATAGCTGTTCTTTTTGTGGGAACTGCTAACGCTGATCAAGGTGTTACAGATACTCAAGTGCTTATCGGTTCAAACCAAGATATGTCTGGACCATTTGCTGCATTTGGAGCACCTGCAATGGAAGCAGCTCAATTGTATTTTGATGAAGTGAATGCCAATGGTGGTGTTCATGGGCGTCAAATAAAGATGATCGTAGAAGACCATGGGTACCAAATGCCCAAGGCGATGTCTAATCTAAATAAATTAGTAAATTCTGATAAGATTTTTGCTATGTTGCTGAGCCTGGGGACTCCTATGAACATTGCTTCATTTCCTCTTTTGGAGGCTAAGAAAGTGGCAAACGTTTCACCTTTGACAGCAGCTAGACAAATGATTGATCCACCCTCACCATATAAGTATGCTGGCACATCATCATATTATGATCAAATGCTAACAGCAGTACCATACATGTCTGAAACAACAGGTGTTAAAAATGTATGCTCAATGTACATACCATCAGACTTTGGGTTGGAAATTGCTGAAGGAACTAAAGATGCCGTAGCGGCTTCTGGATCAGGTCTTACTTTTGGAGGTGAAACCAAACATAAGCCAGACGAATTAGATTTTGTTGGTTCACTATCTAAACTTACAGCATCAGGGTGTGAACTGATAACTGTTGCACTTGGAGTTAAGCAAACGCTAACAGTTTTAGGAACAGCCAAGAAGATGGGTTTAGCTGATTTAAAATTCTTAGGAGGATCTGCCTCAATGCATACATTGATAGCTAAAGTCCCTGGAGGCCCTGGAAATGGTTTTTATGCTGCTTCTGGTTGGGCAGATATTGTTGCTCGCATGGGTGACCCTGTCGTTGGTGGCTGGGTTGGCAAGTACAGTGAAGCAACGGGCGGTTTCCCTGGAACTGGAGCTGTACTAGGAAGATCTGCAGCGGAAGTATTGGTTAGAGGTCTTGAAGCAGCAGGGAGAGATTTGACTTCTGCTAGTTTCCAAGCTGGTATGGAATCCTTAAACTTCGAAGATAAAATTAGTGGTGTAATGGTTAATTTTACAGCTGATAATCACCAGGGTGCTAACGATGTAGTTATCAGCCAAGTACAGGGTGATAATTGGGTTGAATTAGCTCGCCGGTAAATTTTGTAAAAATAAAAAGCGCTGCTAGATTACTTTTGGCAGCGCTTTTTTCTTTGTTAGTCTTTAAATGGGAAAGACAACTACAAATTGGAGAATAAATAATGTCAGTAATACGTGCTGCAGTATGTCATGAATTTGGAAAGCCCCTAGTAGTAGAAGAGGTGCTGCTACGTGAACCCAAATCTGGCGAAGTTGAAGTTACTCTCAAAGCTTGTGCAATTTGCCATTCAGATATCTCTCATATGGCGGGTGATTGGGGTGGACATTTACCTGCAGTTTATGGACATGAAGCAGCTGGCATAATTACGGGTATTGGGACTGATGTTTCGTACTATAAAATTGGAGACACAGTTCTAGTTACACTAATACGCTCGTGCGGTGAATGTATTTCTTGTAGTACTGGAAAGCCTACGTGTTGTGAAACTAGATATGATGTTGTGTCGGGCCCACTACAAACGTTAGGTGGTGGGGCAATGCAGCAAGGATTGGCAACCGGTGCTTTTGCCGAAAAAGTCGTAGTGGACCAGAGTCAAATCCAAACTATTCCAGAAGATATCTCTATGGCATCTGCGTCATTATTAGCTTGCGGAGTAATTACTGGAATGGGTGCTGTTACCAATACAGCAAAGGTTAGCACTGGTTCAACGGTAGTTGTGATTGGCGCCGGTGGTGTAGGCCTTAACGCTATACAGGGCGCAGCGATTGCTGGTGCATCCAAGATCATAGCAATAGATGTGTCTGAAGAAAAACTAAATGCGGCTAAAGAATTTGGTGCAACTGATGGTATTTTAACCAGTGAAGAGAAACCGTATCGAATCGTAAAAAAAATGACTGGGGGTCGTGGTGTTGATTATGTCTTTGTAACTGTTGGCTCAATACCAGCTTATGAAAGTGCAAGTAGGTTTTTAAGTGTGGGTGGCAGTGTTGTAATGGTTGGAATGCCTCCATCTGGTGCAAAAGTAGCTATTGAGCCTGTAATTTTAGCTACGACCAGTCAATCATTATTAGGTTCTTATATGGGAAGCTCAGTTCTCAAAAAAGATATTCCTGTTTTAATCGATTTGTATAAACAGGGCCGATTAAAACTTGATGAGTTAGTGACGAGACAATATTCGCTCAATGAAATAAATGAAGCAGTAAATGACGTTAAATTGGGTAATACTCGTCGCAATGTAATAGTATTTGATTGATTAACTTTTCCCTTTGAGAAGAATTAATGACTACTAGAAAAACGACCAATTTGAACATCATAATCTACAGCTAATTCATAATCTGGATCATCATTTTGCATTACAGTTAATTGACCAGATTTGTTTAATAAGCGATGACAGTCTGAAGACAAATGACGTAACATTAAACGCTTTCCTGCAGATTTATATTTTTTTGCTACAGCCTCAATTGCTTGCAAAGCGCTCTGATCGACTACTCTTGATTTCATGAAATCAAGAATAACAATTTCAGGATCAGTTTCTGGTTCAAATAGTTCCATAAAGCTTGTAGCAGATCCAAAAAATAGTGGACCCTCAATTTCGTATACAAGTGCCCCAATTTCTGTATCAGAGGGGCGTGCTGTTGCATGAATTCTTGATGCGGCATTCCAAGCATACACTAAGGCAGATACTATGACACCAACTATCACAGCTATTGCTAAGTCTTCCATTACTGTTACGAAAGTTACTAACAAAATTACAAGCGCATCTGCACGGGGGACTATAAATAAAAGACGAAGTGAATTCCAAGCAAATGTTCCTATTACTACCATAAACATTACACCCACCAATGCTGCTAGTGGAATCATTTCAATAATAGAACTTCCATAAAGGATAAAAAGGAGCAGAAAAAGGGCAGCAGAAATTCCAGAAATGCGTGTTCTACCTCCAGAATTAATGTTTATCATTGATTGACCAATCATGGCACAACCACCCATGCCACCAAAAAATCCAGTTATAGTATTAGCTGCTCCTTGGGCTAAACATTCTTGAGATGCTCCCCCTTTTTTACCAGTTATTTCACCGACTAGATTTAGAGTTAGTAAGCTTTCTATCAAACCAATCATTGCTAAAATTAATGAATAAGGAAGTATGATCTTAAATGCCTCAAATGTTAATGGTATTTCAGGAATATGGAATTCAGGTAAGCTACCAGCCATTGATGCTAGATCGCCTACGCGGGGAACAGCAATATTAAAAAATACAACCAATCCAGTAACTATTCCTATTGCAACTAATGGGGGTGGAATAGCTTTGGAGACTTTCGAAGTTAACCATATTATAAACATAGTACCAAAAACTAATGCGAGAGTTAAATATAAGGTTGTCCCGCTCATCCAAACATGAGTTCCTTCTGAATTAGCAAATTTAAACTGTTCTAATTGGGCAAGGAAAATAACCACGGCCAAACCATTCACAAATCCCAACATCACGGGATGTGGTACCATTCTTATAAATTTTCCTAATCTTAAAAAGCCAGCAATAAGCTGCATTATTCCCATCAAAACCACACTGGCAAACAAATAGTCCACACCATGACTTGCCACTAGTGAAACCATTACTACCGCTAGAGCGCCCGTAGCTCCAGAAATCATCCCTGGTCTTCCACCAAATACAGCAGTGATTAACCCCACAATAAAAGCAGCATAAAGCCCAACTAAGGGTGCAACGCCGGCGACAAATGCAAAAGCAATAGCTTCTGGAACAAGGGCAAGTGAAACAGTTAATCCGCATAAAATCTCAGTACTTAATTTAACTTTTTTGATTTCAGATTTTTGGTTATTAAAAAAACTTATTGAGCGTGCAAAAGCTCGCATTGATGTTTGTTGTGTCATTGAAAATCTCTTTAAATTTCATGCACGTGTAGTGATGAAATAAATAAATATAAAGCGCTAATTTAATTATTATTAATAATTCAAATATTCTGATTTAAATTATTAAAAATTTATGACTAAAAGTATAATTTATTACTGGATATTATTAATAATTTTGCGCAAAGTAGCCGTAAGTTGGAGTGCTTTACATGAAATTAAAAGATTTGGAAATATTTGTAGTAGGTACGCCACCTCCTGGCTGGGGAGGAAGATATTGGATCTTTGTTAAACTGACTGCTGATAATGGCATCGTAGGTTATGGGGAGGTATACGCATCTTCTGTTGGACCTGATGCCATGAAGGCAGTGATAGAAGACGTCTTTAATCGACATATGTATAATGAAAATCCAGAAAACGTTGAACTAATGTTCCGTCGAGCCTACTCTAGTGGTTTTACTCAAAGACCAGATCTAACTGTAATGGGTGCTTTTTCTGGATTAGAAATTGCCTGTTGGGATATATTAGGTAAGGCATTTGATAGGCCTGTTTATGCTTTAATTGGTGGGTTAATGAACAAGCGCATCAGATCTTACACCTATCTTTATCCTCTACCACATCATAATATCAAGGATTTCTGGTTGTCTCCAGAAATGGCAGCAGAATCGGCTGTAGAGATGGTTAAACTTGGCTTTACCGCTCTAAAATTTGATCCCGCAGGACCTTATACGATCAGAGGTGGCCATCATCCCTCTATGAGAGATATTGAGAAGTCAGTATTATTTTGTAAAGCAATTCGAGATGCAGTTGGTACAAAAGCTGATCTGTTATTTGGTACGCATGGACAATTCAATACTTCGGGTGCCATCAGATTGGGCAGAAGATTAGAAGCTTTTGATCCTTTATGGTTTGAAGAGCCAATACCACCAGATAATTTATTGGAATTTGAAAAGGTTGCTAAACAAGTTAGAATTCCTATTGCGACTGGAGAACGACTGACTACCAAGGCAGAATTTGGTGCTATTCTTCGAACTGGTGGCGCCTCAATTTTGCAACCAGCTTTAGGTCGATCAGGTGGAATATTAGAAACCAAGAAAATAGCAGCATTAGCTGAGGTTTATAATGCACAAATTGCACCACACCTTTACGCTGGACCCGTTGAGTGGGCGGCAAATATTCAACTTGCGGCAAATATTCCTAATCTTTTATTAGTAGAGACCATTCAGACAGGTGGTGAGTTTCATTTAAAATTAATTAAAAATTCAATTACCTGGGAAGATGGTTATATTAATGCACCCACCGCTGCTGGGCTAGGCATTGAGTTTGATGAAAAAATAGCTTTAGAAAACCCCTATAATGGCAAAGAGTTGCATCTTCAAATGGCTGAAGCTGGATGTGACTATCAAAATAAGAATGACTTTCTAGGTGGAGCACCTCCAAGAAAAGATTAATTCTTGATTTAAAATTAATTTTTTATAATTCCAGCTTCAGAAAAATATAACTTATGAATATTACCCAAGCTAAGACTTTTTTGATAATGACAGTTATCATAGATTCAATGGGGATTGGACTCATAGGGCCAGTTATGCCTGCTTTACTTAAAGAACTAGGAAATACTGGTGTTAGCACTGCAGCTATTTGGGGTGGATTATTAGCCACATCATTTGCATTTATGCAATTTTGTTTTGGCCCATTTTTGGGAAATCTATCCGATAGTTATGGAAGGCGACCTGTTTTATTGCTCTCACTATTTGTAATGGTAATTGATTATCTAATTATGGGTTATGCCGCATCGATTTGGGTATTATTTATTGGTCGATTGGTTGGAGGTGTAACGGCTGCAACCCATTCTACTGCAATGGCCTATATGGCAGATATTTCTAAAAATAATGAAAAAGCACAAAACTTTGGTTTGATTGGTGCAGCGTTTGGTATTGGGTTTGTGCTTGGTCCATTGATGGGTGGAGTCTTGGGAGAGTTTTCTTCTAGAGCGCCATTTTTTGCTGCTGCTGGTTTAGCTTTTTTAAACTTATGTTTGGGTTATTTTGTATTGCCTGAAACTATAACTGATAAAAATAAAAGACCATTTAACCTTTCTAGGGCTAATCCATTGGCGGCATTAAAACAGCTTAGAAGGATAAATGGAGTAGGGCGACTATTATTAATACTATTTGTCTATGATGTGGCTTTTTATGTTTATCCTGCGATTTGGTCTTATTGGTCAGAAGAAAAATTCGGTTGGGGGCCAATTCAGATAGGGTATTCGTTTGCTGCATTTGGATTATGTATGGCGTTTACCCAAGGTTATTTGATGAGGAAAATTATAAGATATATCGGTGAAAATAAAACAGTAACAATTACACTATATATAAATATTATCTCCTTCTTCTTTATAGCGTTTATCACAGATTCTTGGATGGTTTGGGTATTAATTCCAGTTATAAGTTTGGGGGTTATTTCTGGTCCAGCTCTACAAGGACTTATGAGCCAAGCGGTTCCTGATAATCAACAGGGAGAGTTACAAGGTTTACTGACGAGCATCACAGCAATAGGGATGATTATCTCTCCCTTATTAATGACTTTCACATTTGGATTCTTTACTGGGGTTGGAAATTATTTATATTTTCCTGGATCCCCATTTATAATTAGTTTTGTTCTGATAATTCTTTGTATTGTTTTGTATTCAAAACGAAATAACAAGGGGAAAAAGTAACCTCTTCCCCCTTGCTTAAGATTATTATTAATCTGGATATTTGGCAGTTATTCCTTCTACGTACCAATCCATAGTATCAAGCATCATGCGTGAAGCTACTTCGCCATCTTTTAAACGAAGTTCACCACT
>Ga0308012_10000310_pt1 | contig 30846 bp, 31 predicted proteins | sample Neamet179_FD_203133 | JGI IMG/M metagenome (GOLD analysis project Ga0308012, IMG submission 203133) | Marine microbial communities from water near the shore, Antarctic Ocean - #179 | ecosystem: Environmental > Aquatic > Marine > Unclassified | place: Southern Ocean | collected 2014-07-25 | reverse complement strand
ATTGCTGCCATAATTGCACTCAGCATTTCCTGATTTTTCTTTCCTACATAATTCATAGTAAGTTCAGAGGTCATAGGGGCAGCCATATTCATAAGTGGAGTTCTTATCCAAAAGCATAAAACTGCTATAGGAAATGCCCACCAATATTGAGTGAAAAACTCAGTTGTTGCCAAAGCAATTAAAGCAATAACAGCAGTAGTTTGGGTGTAAGTAATTCCTTTTTTAAATCCTAACTTATTTTTTACATTAGGGACAAGTAATGCCAAAATAGCAACCAATATACTAGCAACTCCACCAATAACAGCAAACCCTGTAGAATCTACTTGAAAATTATGAAAGAAGAATAAATTAATGAAGGGAATAGTTAAACCCGCCCCAACAGCAATAATAAGCGTAGGAATAATAGCTTTAATCAAAAGAGCCCAATCATAGGATTTCCATTGCAAACCTTTCTTGACAGGTACAACTACATCTACTTTTAATTTTAACAAATAATTCACGCCAAAAAACCCTATAAAAGCAATAAATAACAAAATAATTCCCTCATCAATTTCTTTCATAAACTGCCCAAAACCAAAGATGATTATTCCACTTAAAATTGTACCAAAACTATGCGTTGCATAATTTAAAGATATAGCATGCGATTGATTCGCAACTGAAGTATTTCGCATTACATAAGGCAATGAACTTACTTGAAACAAAGTAAAAACAATCCCCCATAAAATAAATAACAAAGGCAAATACTCAAACCAAGCATTTTGCACTGCCACTACTAAAAAAATAGCGACCAATGGCACACCTAAACTCCCAAACATAAAAAAAGGCTTCAAAGGTTTCCCCTTAATATAAAACCCTAAAGGAAATGCCAACAACATAACTGCCAAAAAGCGGTAGGAAATGAAATTAGCTATCTCAGGGTCAGAGAATCCTTGCTTTGCTAAATAGATATTTAAAATTAGAAAGAAAGCCGCCCCAATCAACTGAACAAAAAACTCTGCCTTTATCATCAAAAGGACATGTTCCTCTAGCTGCAAATACGATTTAATTATTTTTTTCAAAATAGACTATTACGAATTTTAGAATTCCTGAATCACCTCCATTAAAGTACGAAAAGCAACTGCTTTAGCACCATAACGAGCCGCATGTTTTTGTTGCAAATCAGGTGCAAATTTAACTTGATATTGATGCAAATCCTTCATGGATTCACACGTATATGCAATAGCAAAAGTATTGTCACTATCCCCTTGTACTATCACTCTATTTATTTGTGATTTAGAAAAGACACCACTAGCCATTACCTCAGGAATATGCACATCTTGCATCCATTTTAGCCAATCTGCCTTAATACTTTCTTCTACACTTACGGTTACATTATAAATTATCATTTTTCCTCATTTAAGTTATCGCCTCTTAAGATTCTGAAACGCTTTCTAGCTTCTGCAACAAAAATACTACTATTATGATCCAATAATATTTTTTCATATAGCTCCATAGCTTTTTCAGGATTACTTAAAGTATTATCATACAGTTTTGCCATTTTGTAAAGCGCATCATCAGCCAAAATATCATAATTCCAATCAGTTGCAATCTTATTATACATTTCCAATACCATTTCCGTATTGTTCAATTGCATGTATATTTCGGCTTTTCTCATGTATATTTCATCAGACAAAGTATGACCAGGGAAAACAGTAATCACTGAATCATACTTAGCAATTGCCTTTTCATATTTCTGCTGATAAAACAGCAAATCAGCAGTTGCAAACGCTTGCATAGCAATAGCAGAAGTATCTAGGTTTAGATTATCAATAATCAACAAAGATAAATCCATAGCATCATTAGCTATCAGTTTTGAAGTAGATGCTTTCAGGGTTCCTAACTGAGCCTGAGCCCAATGAAAATCACCTTGATAATAAGCAATTTTTGCTCGTCTTAATTTTGCCTTATGCCCTATCGGATTTTCTTTAAAGTCCTTTTCTACTTGAGAATAATACAATAAGGATTCCCAAATATTTCCTAAAAGTAATTGCACATCAGCATACTCTAGCTTACATTCTGCTAGATCGTACTTGTCAATACCTGGTACTTCCATAGCACTTAACAATATATTTTCTGCTGCCAATAAATCATGTAAATAAAAGGCTTTAAAATGTGCATAGTTGGAAAGTAACAATACAGTGTTTCTACTCTCTCCTAATTCCGCAATTAAACTTTTATATTCATCATCCAAGCTAGTCACCTCTTCATTTTTACTGTTTAAACTTTTAGTTTTGGCGTACAATTTATTAATGTTTGCATCAATAAATAAAAAGTTATTTTTTCCTTTTTGAATAACATATTCATAAGCTTTAATCGCCAAATCATAGTATTGCTTATCCAAGAAAATTTCTGCCAAATCAAAAACCTCTTCACCATCAGCATCTGTACGTTTGTCTAATGATTTGGCTTGCCTGAATGCCATTTCATATTGAGCATTTTGCATAAAAAGCCAAATAAGCAGCTCCGAAAACTCAGTCCTGCCTTGCTCCTGTCTTACAAAAGGTAACAATTGTTTTTTTACTAATTGATAACTGCTCTCACTTTTAATTCCATCATTATTTAAAAATAATTGCACTCGTGAAAAAACCATTGACTTTTGCTTTGGGTTGCGCTTTAGCTCATTCAAGTATTCTACAATCATCAAATCCACCTCACCCAATTGCGCATATAGCTGTGCCTTTTGTGTACCAAAATGAGATTTAGCATTTAGCTTTTCGGATAATATATACACCCGTAAAGCATCACCATACATTTCATATCGCCTAAAAGTATTGGCTAAATTTATTGCTTGAGATTGCTGTCCTGTTAAATTTTCGAATATTTTTTTAAAAGTACGGTCTGCCTTTTTAGTATTTCCACTTTTCCTCTGAACTATACCAACTTCTAACTGATAGTTCAAACTATTAGGATAAATTTTAGCCACCTTTTTTGCTAATTTCTCAGCTTGCTTATATTGTTCTGTTTTTAATAAAGAACCAAAGTAGGGAATATAATATGCAACTGAAAATCGTTCCTTATTCAGTTCTTCATAAATAGAAATTGCTTTATCATACTCACCATTTACATAGTATTGATAGGCCAATTTTTGTTCTCCCTGCTGTGCAACAGCAAAGCAAGAAATTAGCATAAATACAAATAGTAAACGCATTTATTTTATGATATCAAAACCTGTATAAGGCTGTAATGCCTTTGGAATTTTTATTCCCTCAGCAGTTTGGTTATTTTCAATAAGTGCAGCATAAATTCTTGGCAAAGCCAAAGCACTTCCGTTTAAAGTATGGCACAATTGTGTTTTACCATTTTCATCTTTATATCGTAATTTTAATCGGTTAGCTTGATAGCTTTCAAAATTAGAAACTGAACTTACCTCCAACCATCTTTCTTGCCCAGCAGAATATACTTCAAAGTCAAAAGTAAGTGCTGATGTGAAACTTAAATCACCACCACACAATTGTAAAATTTTATACGGTAATTCTAATTCGTCAAGTATACTAGCTACATGACTTACCATAGAATCTAAAGTTTCATATGATTTCTCAGGATGTTGAACTTGAACAATCTCTACTTTATCAAATTGATGTAATCTATTTAATCCTCTCACTTCTTTCCCGTAAGAACCTGCCTCACGTCTAAAACAAGGCGTATAGGCAGTACACATAATTGGGAATTCCTTCACAATTACATCACGAAAAAAATTAGTTACTGGAACCTCAGCTGTTGGAATTAAATACAAATTATCCTCAGTAGCATGATACATCTGACCTTCCTTGTCTGGAAGAGCTCCAGTACCAAAGCCTGACGCCTCATTAACTAAATGAGGTGGTAGGTATTCAGTATATCCTGCTGCTGTATTTTTATCTAAGAAGTAAGCAATTAAAGCTCTTTGTAACCTTGCCCCTTTATCAATATAAACAGGAAAACCAGCACCTGTTATTTTATTTCCAAGTTCAAAATCAATCAGATTATAGTCAGTCGTTAACTCCCAGTGAGGCTTAGCCCCTTCCATTAAAGTTGGTATTTCTCCTACCTCTTTTAATGTTATATTATCTGCATCCGATTTTCCTGTAGGCACAGTAGGATGTGGGATGTTTGGTATCTGAACTAAAATACTCTGAATTTCCTTTTGAAGATCAGTTTGCTTAGTCTGCAATGCTTTTGAACTTTCTTTAAAAGTTAACGATTCTTCCTTTAAGACATTAGCTTCAGCTGCCTTGCCTGTTTTATACAATTCTCCAATCTGTTTGGCTAACTGGTTTCCTTTTGATAACAACTCATCCGCTTGCTGTTGTGTAGCTTTACGCTCATCATCTTTAGCAATTACAGCATCAAACAAATCAGTAGCATCCATATTCTTTACCTTAAGTAAAGCAATATAACTCTCCTTGTTTTCTCTTATCTTATTAATGTGTAGCATCTTAATTCTTGGGTTTATCTATTAATGAAACAAATGTAAATAAAAAAAACTCCTGATTGCTCAGAAGTTTTCTTAATTGTGAGTATAGTGTAATCCTTAGTTTACAACTTCATTTTCAACTGAAACATAGGATCTATTATTTCTTTTCTTAGTAAATTTTACTTTACCATCAGTTAATGCAAATAAAGTATGGTCTTTCCCCATTCCAACATTTTCTCCTGGATTGTGTACTGTACCTCTTTGACGAACGATAATGTTACCAGCAATGATGGCTTGACCACCAAAGATTTTTACACCTAATCGTTTACTTTGCGATTCTCTACCATTCTTTGAACTACCCGCTCCTTTTTTATGTGCCATTTTCTTAAGTTTTTATTTCTACTTATTATTCAGCTTTTGTAGCTGTAGTTTTTTTTGCTGGTGCTTTTTTAGCAGCTGGCTTTTTAGCAACAGTTTTCTTTACTGGCGCTTTTTCAGCAGCTGGCTTAGCTTCCTTTTTTGGTGCCGCTTTTTTGGCAGCCGGAGCTTTAGCATCAATTGTAAGGATTTCTAATTTTGTTAAATACTGTCTGTGACCGTTTTTAACTTTATATCCTTTTCTTCTTTTCTTTTTGAAGACGATTACTTTATCGCCTTTCAAGTGCTCAAGTACTTTTGCAGTTACTTTAGCTCCTGTTATAACTGGGGCGCCAACATTTACCGTACCAGCATCATCCAACAAAAGAACTTTATCAAAATCAATCTTTGATCCTTCTTCTGTGTCTAATCTGTGTACAAATATCTGCTGATCTTTTTCAACTTTGAATTGTTGCCCTGCTATCTCAACTATTGCGTACATTATTATTATTTTTTAAATATGGTCTGCAAAAATACACAATCTGAGAAAATGAACAAAAAATATGCTAACTTTTTTGAATAGATAAGATTAGCAAATAATTAATAGACAAAAATACTAATAAAAATATAGCTTTGCCTCATAACAATAAATCAAAAAATGAATAGAATTTTAACCCTATTATTAGTTGGTATTAGCGCAATAGCTACTGCTCAAGAAAGATGTGGTACTGAGGCTCATACTAAAAGTATGACGAATAACGACCCCAGCTATGCACTAGCAAGAACCCAAGTAAATGCCCAAACAGAAAAATGGATTGAAAACCACCCAAATTACAAGGGGCAAGAAATTATTAATGTTCCTGTTGTAGTACATGTTGTTTGGAATACCAACCAAGAAAATATTTCAGATACACAAGTTGAATCTCAAATCGAAATATTAAATGCTGATTTCAGAAGAACAAATATTGACCAGATAAATACCCCTAGCGTATGGCAAAGCATTGCTGCTGATTGTGAAATTTCATTCTGTTTAGCAAAAACTGACCCTAATGGAAATACAACTACAGGAATAACTAGAACCCAAACAAACGAAACCTCTTTTAGCATGAATAATGACCCTATAAAACACACGTCATCAGGGGGAATTAACGCTTGGCCAAATGATGATTACTTAAATATTTGGGTCTGTGATTTATCAGGCGGAGTATTAGGATACGCAACACCTCCAAGTAATTCGATAGGGAGCACTGATGGAGTAGTTGTTGGATACAAATATTTCGGAAACTCGAATTATGCGCCTTACAACAAAGGTAGGACAGCAACACATGAAGTAGGACATTGGCTTAACCTTGATCACACTTGGGGTGCAGGAGCAGGAAGTTGTGGAAACGACCAAGTAGCTGACACTCCTAAGCAAGAAACGGAAAACTATTCTTGTCCTTCATTTCCACTACACCCAAATGCATGTAGCACAACTAATGCAAATGGAGATATGTTTATGAATTACATGGATTACACTAATGATGCCTGTATGAACTTATTTACAAACGGACAGAAAAATAGAATGCTTGCTGCTATAAACAATTATCGTTCGAATATGCTTTCTCACAGTTTATGTGAAGTAAGTGTTGGGGTTTCCGAACAGGAAAACAACAACAGAAAACTAGTTAAAATTGTTGATGTTTTAGGCCGAACGAGTTCAGAAAAACAAAAGAATACTCCATTATTTTATATCTATGATAACGGAAGTGTAGAAAAGAAAATGATTATCGAATAAGCTTATTCAAACTTTAAAGAAAAGCCCAGCTATTTAGTTGGGCTTTTTTTATTCACCAAATACACTCCACTCAGAATAATAGCTACGGCTAAAATATGATGCATGGTAATAATTTCTCCATCAAACACACCCCATAAAATAGCAATAATTGGAATCAAGTAAGTAACAGAGGAAGCAAAAATAGCTGACGATCTACTAATTAGTTTATTAAAAATAACAACTGCTGAAGAAGTACCAACAACTGCCAAAAGAGCAATATAGAGCATGGCTTCTATCCCTTGATCTGTTTTGGCAAGCGTTAAGAAATCAGCATTAAAAATATAAAAAGCCGAAAGCGGTCCAAGAATTGAGAAAGACAAAGCAGTAACTGAAAGCGCATCAATACCCTGAAGGTATTTCTTAATCACATTAATACTAATTGCATACATCACAGTAGCTAAAACAACTAAGAGTACATAACTATTAATTTCAACCCCTCCTGCCATACTAAATAGAGTAAGGAAAACTGCCCCACAAAGCCCCAGTAAAACACCTGCAATATTTGTCTTTGAAGGCCTAGATTTAAAAAAGTAAATACCTAGCAGTAGCGTAAACAGAGGCACTAAAGAATTCAAAATACCAACTAACGAACTGTCTAATTGTGTTTGAGCCTTTGTGAATAAAAAAGCAGGAATTCCGTTCCCAAAAAATGCCATAACAAGAATAGGAAAAAAATGTTTTTTACTGACTTTTTTGAATGCCTGAAATAAAAATGGAACTAAAGAAAGGAAAGCAATAAACAAACGTAAGGCAGCCACCTGAACATCACTAAAAACTAACAAACCCTTTTTCATCAAAATAAATGAACTTCCCCAAACTGTTGCCAGAAACAAAAGTGTTAGATAATTTTTAATTGACTTTTCCATAGTATTTATTTGGCGGCAAATATATGCTCAAACCAAATAGATTTTCGATTTTTTAAATGCTATTTTTGTTGTCATGAATACTTCACAAAAAAGAATAGTAACTTATTGGCTGTACCTAGGGCTTATTTTAGTTGGATTAATGATTATTATTGGTGGAATAACAAGACTAACACATTCAGGGCTTTCAATGGTAGAATGGAAATTAATTGGAGGGACAATTCCTCCTTTAAACGAAACTCAATGGCAAGAAACATTTACTAAATATCAGCAGTTTCCTGAATACAAAAAGATAAATACCGGTATGAGTTTAAGCCAATTCAAAGCTATCTTTTTTTGGGAGTATTTACACAGGTTACTTGGTAGATTAATTGGACTTATCTTCATTATCCCTTTCCTAATTTTTTGGACAAAAAAATGGTTAAGCACCATTCAAAAAAAACAATTAATCGTCCTACTTGGGCTTGGTGCCTTGCAAGGTTTTTTAGGATGGTTTATGGTAAAAAGTGGGCTGGTTAATATCCCTGCAGTAAGTCATTATCGATTAGCAATACATTTAATAACAGCCTTTGGCCTCATGTGCTATATCTATTGGTTAATCCTAAGTTTTAATAACATAAAAAGGGAGCCAAACCAAAAAATAAACCAACTCAGCAAGTGGCTTATTAGCGTTTTAGTTATACAAATCATTTATGGTGCATTTGTAGCAGGCTTAAAAGCGGGCTATTTGCTCCCAGTAGATGTAGGTGTTTTCAAAAGCATATTTGGCTATACAGCAAGAAATACCAGTGATTTTAGCTTACTTAGAAACGGTTTTGACATTCAGGCTTTTCATAGGATTTTTGCTTGGGTTGTATTTGCAATATCAATCATCATTTACAATAAATCGAAAAACACTAACTTGAAAACTACTGGAATGCTAGTATTTGGGTTAGTCATTACGCAAATTTCATTAGGGATTGCAACCTTACTATTAAGGGTGCAAATTCACGTAGCTACCACTCATCAATTTATAGCAATTCTACTTTTACTGGCAGTGATTCGTCTTACTTATCTTTCCAGCGAAAAGTCTCAATCAAATGCTTAACATCATATTTTAGAAAATTATTGATTGGCAATATAGAATCATTTATTTCAGTATTAAAATAAAGAGCTCCTCTAAAGAAATGATTAACACTATCCGTTAAATAAAACTGAGTAGCTGTAGCTGAAACACCATCATAATCGTACAACACGCCATACACCTTTAAAGAATCATTAACATAAAATTGTTCCATGATAGCATCAGCTATTGAATTGTGTTTGTATGCTAATTTCTGTGATTGCTTAGCATGCTCATTCAGATTGTCTTCTAATGCAAAGTAGGAAAGATACAACACTCCATTTTGGTTAGGAAAAACAATATCTATCAAGCAATTATCATTCTTTTTCTTTAACTGACTATATACTGGGAATTCAAAATAAAAAGGACAATTAATTGCTATTTTTTCATATTCTTTTACAGGAAAGTCCAGTTTAATAAGCGCTTTAGGTTTTGGTGTATAGTCAGTATTACAAGACAAAAATAATACTGATAAAAAAAGCAATAATCTACTTCTCATCAATACTAACTTTTAAGCGTTTTATTCGCCTTACATCAGCAGATTCAACCAACAAAGTATAAGGAGCTATCCTACAACTTTCTCCAATCTTTAATATCCTCCCCTCTAACTCAAGCACTAATCCTGCCAAAGAATCTGATTCACCTTTAATTTCCTCAAAATAATCCATTTCACCTTTTACTGCTTTAAGAAAATCATTCAAAGAAATTTTACCTTCAAAAATATAATTATTATCATCTAATTTAGAATAGATATTCTCTTCCTCATCAAATTCATCATTTATCTCCCCAACAATTTCTTCTAAAACATCTTCTAAAGTTACAATCCCTGATGTCCCTCCGTACTCGTCAACCACAATAGCAATATGATTCTTCTTTAGCTGAAATTCTTTTAGTAAGTCATTAATCATTTTTGTTTCCGGAACATAATAAGGAGTCCTACATAATTTCAACCAATCAAAATCATCACTTTCGTCTAAGAAAGGAATTAAGTCCTTAATATATAGTATTCCTAATACGGTATCAAACTGCTCTTTATATACAGGAATACGAGAGAAACCTGAAGAAATAACAAGCTGAAGAACCTCTTTGAATTTTGTTTTATGCTCAATTGCCAACACATCAACTCTTGACTTCATTACTTCTTTAACATCCGTGTTTCCAAACTCCACAATAGATCTTAATATTCTTCTTTCATCTTCTTTACTTTCGTGTTCAGTAATATCCAAAGCTTTAGTTATTTCTTCAAAAGAAACTTCAGTTTGGCTTTGCGCTAAGCGTTTATCAATAAAATTAGTAGAAGACACTAGCAAATAACTAAGGGGATAAAATACTTTTTGCAAAAACAATAATGGCTTTGCCATATTGAACGAAAATTGTTTTGCATTCTGATTGGCATATACCTTAGGTGTAATCTCACCAAAAAGCACTAATAAAGCAGTAATAATTACTACTTGAAAAATAAATTCTAAAGACGATCCTTCAGGGAACGTAAATATCAATGAAGTAAGATGTGCTGAAAAAACTACAATAGCAACATTAATAAAATTATTAACGATTAAAATAGTTGCTAAAAGTTGATTTGGTTTTTTTAATAAATTAAGAATATCACTACTCTCCTTTTCCTTCCCCAAGTCATCCAGTTCGCTAGCGCTTAAAGAAAAATAAGCAACTTCAGCTCCTGAAATAAATGCAGAACAAACAATTAACAATAACACAAAAAAGAAACTACTGAGTACTTCTACATTAAAAAAATGAAGTTCTACTTCACTAAAAATTGATAAAAATATCGGGACGGGAATCTCTTCCAAAATATAAACTATTTAATTAAAATGGTAAATCATCTGATTTATCATCAGTAGCAACAGATTCAGAAGCTGATGATGGAGAGTCTTCTTGAGATTGCTTTCTGTCAAGCATGTTCATACTGTCAGCCAATATTTCAGTATTATATCTAGTATTCCCTTCTTTATCCTCCCACTTTCTAGTTTTAATTTTACCTTCAATATAAACACTTGCTCCTTTCTTTAAGTACTTTTCAGCCACTTCAGCCAAGCCTCTCCATAATACAATATTGTGCCATTCAGTTTGACTCACACGCTCACCTGCTTTATTCTTATAATTCTCAGTTGTCGCTAAAGAAAAATTTGCAACTGCAACCCCATTATCTAAATACCTTACTTCAGGGTCCTTCCCTAAGTTCCCTACCAATATAACTTTATTTACTCCTGCCATAATTACAATTTTTAAACATTAGAATATTCAACAAATATATACAATTCTAAGTTAACTCTATAGTCTCAAAATATTTTTCTGTTAATCGAGATACGGGAAATTCGAATAAGCTATTTTTTGAAATAAGTTCATATTTCTCTAACACTAAATCAGTAGCTTTTATTTGCCAAAACTGAGCATGGATTTTTTGATGCGACAGAATATGAATAAACTCGCTAGATACAGATTTAACTTCAAAAGTGGAATTTAGAAACATTCGTAACCACTCATCAGATTGCATGACCTGTTTTTCATCCATATTTATCGGAAATTCCAAAAAGGGAAATTCATATAAACCTGTCCAAATCCCAGATTTTCTTTTCCCCAAAAAAATATCACCATTTTTCTCAATAAATAGATAATGTAGAAACCTATCTTTAACTTTAATCTTCTTTGATTTTACAGGTAATTCCGCAACTGAATTGGTCGTGTAGGCAACACAAAAATCTTGCATAGGACAACTTGAGCAATTAGGAGATTTTGGTTTACACTGAATAGCTCCAAATTCCATAATAGCTTGATTATAAATAGCCGCTTCTTTTTCAATAAGCAATTCTTGCGCTAACTGCTGAAACTGCTTTTTCCCAGCAGAAGTATCAAAAGGAATACTTACGCCAAACACTCTGCTTAACACACGAATAACATTTCCATCAACAACAGCATAAGGCATATCAAAAGCAAAGGAGGTAATTGCAGCTGCAGTATAAACACCAATCCCTTTAAATCTTAACACTTGTTTATAGTCTTTTGGGAATTCTCCTCCAAAATTATTTACAATATCTTTAGCAGTAAAATGAAGATTTCTAGCTCTAGAATAATACCCCAAGCCCTGCCACATTTTCAGTACTTTATCCTCAGGAGCATTTGCTAAGTCTTCAATTGTTGGAAACGCCTTCAAAAAAGCCAAATAATAAGGCGTCCCCTGCAAAACCCTAGTCTGTTGCAGAATGATTTCCGATAGCCAAATATGATATGGATTGACAGTGTTACGCCAAGGTAAATCCCTTTTATAGTTTTGATACCAACTTACTAACTTATTTGAAAAATTCATAACTCTCTGAAAAATAAAACAATAAACTCTATAAAAAAGATAAACTCATAATTGCTAAGCCATTTTTTTTTAATATATTTGCGGGCTCAAAATTAGAGAAGAATTTAACATACAATAGAATAAAAGATGACAAAAGCAGAACTTGTTAGTAAGATTTCAGAAAGAACAGGAGTGGAAAAGCTAACAACCTTGGCAATTGTTGAATCAATGATGAATGAAATCAAAGATTCAATTTCAGCTAATGAAGCTGTATTTTTAAGAGGATTTGGAACATTCAAACCTAAGAAAAGAGCTGAAAAAACAGGAAGAAACATCAAGAAGAATACAACTATCATTATCCCTGCACACCATATCCCAGCTTTTAAGCCGGCTAAAGTATTTGTAGAGGAAGTAAAAAATAAAGTAAAATAAGCTTTAAAGAGCTAAAAAAATAAATTATGTCAGGAGCTAAGAAAAAGAAAAGATTAAAAATCGCTACTCACAAACGCAAGAAGCGTTCAAGAAAAAATAGACATAAAACTAAATAGATTTTAGTTTTACTCTAGTTTCTTAAACAAAAAAGTCATGAAATACGATCTTATTATCGATTCAAGACCTTCTGAAGTAGTGATTGCCCTTTTACGTGATGGACTTCTAATAGAACTTCATAAACAAAAGCACGATAACAATTTTTCAGTTGGAGATATTTACCTAGGAAAAGTCAGAAAGACAGTTCCTGGGTTAAATGCGTCATTCGTAAATATAGGATATGAAAAAGATGGTTTTTTACACTATCTGGATTTAGGACCTCAATTTAACTCTTTCAAAAACTTCACTAGAAAGGCAATTGACAAGAAATTAAATACTGCTTCCTTAAAGAACTTTAAGAAAGAAACAAACCTTGAAAAAGACGGAAAGATAAATGATGCTTTAAAAGGTGGTGATTTAATACTTACACAAATTTCAAAAGAACCAATATCTACAAAAGGACCTAGGTTAACTACCGAAATTTCTCTTGCAGGAAGATACATGGTTTTAATGCCTTTTTCTGACCGAGTTTCTATTTCCCAAAAGATTGAAGATCCTGAAGAAAAAGCAAGGTTGAAAAAATTAATCAGAAGTATAAAACCTCATGGTTTTGGAGTGATTATCCGTACTGTTGCAACAGGAAAAAAAGTAGCAGAGTTAGATAGAGATTTAAAAAATCTGTATAAGAAATGGCAAATTATAAGCAAGAAACTAAAAGATGCACAACCTAACACTAAAATATTAGGAGAGCTTAGCCGATCGGAAGCAATACTAAGAGATTTACTAAGTTCAAAATTCAATAATATTCATGTAAACAGTTCTGAAGTTCAGGAAGAGTTAAAAGAATATCTTTCTCGCATTTCACCTGAACAAGAAAAAATTGTTTTATTACACAAAAAAGAAACTCCGATCTTTCAGGAATTTAATGTTACCAAGCAAATAAAAGGTGCATTTGGAAAAAATGTAACTATGAAAAAAGGAGTTTATCTTGTAATAGAACACACAGAAGCACTTCATGTAATTGATGTGAATAGTGGTAAAAAAGTTGATTCTAATAAAGATCAAGAAGAAAATGCTTTAGCCGTAAATTTGGAAGCTGCTGAAGAAGTAGCAAGACAATTACGCCTTAGAGATATGGGTGGTATTATTGTTGTTGATTTCATTGACATGAAGAAAGAGAAGAATAGAAATCTCTTGACAGAAAAAATGAAGGAAGCAATGAGTACTGATAAGGCAAAACATAATGTTTTACCTCCTACTCGCTTTGGATTAGTACAAATAACAAGACAAAGAGTTCGTCCTGAAATGAATATTGATACTCAAGAAAACTGCCCAATGTGTTCAGGAAATGGAAAAATTGATTCTAGTTTATTACTAATCGAACAGATTGAAAATAAGCTTCACAATCTAACTGAAACTCACAAAGGGAACATTCAAATCTCTACACATCCTTTTGTTGCAAGTTATATAAACAAGAAGGAAGGTTGGTTCTCTACATCCATAAGTAAGCAATGGGGCACCAAGTTTGGAAGGAAGATAAACATTACACCTGATGAGCGCCTACACTTGTTACAATATACCGTAGTAAAATAATTTAGTTTTTCTCAGTTGATGTAATTCGCTTATACCAAAGTAATAAAGGGATAAGCGTTAGAAACATTAACCCTACACCAATAAAATACCCATACCTGATGTTGTCATCAGTATTGAAAAAAGGTAGAGTAAAAGCACCTATCATCAGCATCCTTACCACAATATTTAAAGAACTGAAAACAGAATTAGCTCTACCTATAAGATTATTAGGTACATGATTAAAAAGATAAGTAGTTCTTAAAATTCTCACTCCTGAATTAGCAATCCCAAGTATCAAATTCCCTAAAAAGAATATCCAAAGTACATTATAAATTGCCATAGCGTAAAAAGCAACAGAGACAACTATCAGTAACAAAATAATTGAAGTCACAGTATTTAACTTCTTAAACACTCTCAATACTAATACACCTGAAAGTATTGCTCCAATAGAATAATAAATTTCTGCAGAAGCATAAACATTTCCATCCATTTTCAAAAACTGATGCACATAAGAGGGAAGTAAAACATGTACCTCAACCAAAGTAAAGGCGAAAAGCATATAAGAAAGGAATCCGAAAATAAAAATGATAGGATTTTCTTGTAAATACAAAACACCACCCTTAAGACGAGAAAACAAACCTCCTTTCTGCACAACATCTTTAGCAATTGGCTTGTATTTCATCATCATGAAAATAAAAATTACAGCAATATAAGTAATCGCATCCAAAAGAAAAATTTCATAAATTTCCCAAGCCTTAATATCAAAAGGAAGAACAAAACTAAATCCTGCAATTTCTAAAACATTATTTTGAGTTCCTGTAAGTAATAAAGCAGCAAAAGCACCGGCTAAAACTGAGGTAGTTTGTCCTTGCACTTCAATATAAGAATTTAATTTTCCGTAATTTTTTGGTTCAGTAATCTCCTGTCCAAAAGCATACAGGTTAGGATAATGTACATTGTAGTTAAAAATGGTAACACCAAAAACTAGAATAACAAAAAAATCAGTTAAATGAGCCATATGGAAACCATACAAAGCAATACTTCCAATACTCAAACCACACACTACATTAATAATGATAAAGAGTTTTTTCCTAGAGTACCTGTCAATCAAGGCCCCCGCATACAGACCCCAAAACAAAGTAAGGAAAGTAATTATAATATAGGCAGAAGCAAAAACTTCAGGGCGACTAACAACCTTAACAAAATACCAAGGAATAGCAACCATACTAATTCCCTGAGCTAAACCAGAAATAATATTTGCCAAGAATAAAAGAGTAATTGCCTGTTTGTTTTGCATGGCCACAAAAGTAATATTAATAATCAGATTTGATATCTTTGGGAAATGCACAATAAAAGAGTTTATGACATCAGTATTGCTATTGAACGCATCAAGAATTATTGTGCTTTGCAAGACAGGTGTCAATGGGATGTATTACAAAAACTAAGGGAATGGGGACTGCAACAAGCAACAAAGGACCATATACTAGAAATACTGATTACTGATAAGTTTATTGATGAAGAACGGTTTTCTGCTTCATTTTGTAGAGGGAAATTCAGGATAAAGAACTGGGGCAAACGCAAAATAATTAGTGAACTAAAACGAAAACAGATTTCAAGCATATGTATAAACACAGGACTAAAAGAAATTGATGAAAATGAATATAATCTTGTACTTGAAAAATTATTTTATCAGAAGGAAAGCAGTATAAAAGACAAAAATCAATTTATCAGAAAAACAAAAATCGCAAACTTTTTGATACAGAGAGGATTTGAAAATAATTTGGTATGGGATAAAATAAGAGAATTAAGCGATAAATAATTACTTTTGACCAATGGTTAGCCAAGAACAAATAAAAGCACTAAGTAAAAGACAGGATGAACTTTATAAGTTTATTAATATTTCTGAGAAACAAAAAGAAGCAGATACTCTTACAGCACAATCGCAAGAAAATGATTTTTGGAACAACCCTAAAAAAGCACAAATTATACTTAAGAAACTAACTGTACTTAAGAGCTGGCTAAAATCATATAATGCAATAGTTACTAATATTGATGAGCTTTCCGTTTTACTTGAACTTGAAGCCGGTGAGGATGAACTTGAAACTCAACTCCAAAAAACAATATCAATAGTTGAAGAATTAGAGTTTAAAAATATGTTGAGTGCTGAAGAAGACAGTATGTCGGCAATTATAACCATAAACCCAGGTGCAGGAGGAACTGAAGGACAAGATTGGGCAGAAATGCTAATGCGTATGTACTTAATGTGGGGAGAGAAAAACAAATACAAAGTAAAAACCCTTGACTTACAAAAGGCCGAACCCGTAGGAATAAAATCAGTAACCATTGAAATAGATGGTGACTTTGCTTTTGGACACTTAAAAGGAGAAAATGGCGTTCATAGATTAGTGCGAATTTCACCATTTGATTCTAATGCTAAGCGACACACTACTTTTGCATCAGTATTTGTTTATCCACTTGCTGATGACAGTATTGAGGTAATCATTGATCCTTCAGAAATAAGCTGGGATACTTTTAGAGCAAGTGGTGCTGGAGGACAAGGAGTTAATAAAACTGAATCTGCCGTACGTTTAAAACATGAGCCGTCAGGAATTACTATTGAAAATTCAGAATCTAGATCACAGTTAGAAAATAAAGCAAAAGCAATACAACTGCTAAAATCTCAACTTTATGAACTAGAGATAAGAAAAAAACAAGAAGAAAAGAGTAAACTGGAAGGATCTAAAAAGAAGATTGAGTGGGGATCTCAAATAAGAAGTTACGTTTTACATCCTTACAAAATGGTAAAAGATTTACGTACTAGTTATGAATCTTCTAATCCTGAAAAAGTTTTAGATGGCGACTTGAATGCTTTTATAAAAGCATATTTAATGGAATTTGGACAGAAATAATGACTACAAAAATATACCACAATCCAAGATGCAGTAAAAGCAGACAAACACTTGCCCTGCTTGAGAAAGAAACCACTGATTTCAAAATAATTGAATACTTAAAAAACCCTTTAAGTTTTGATGAAATAAAAGAGATTATAGAAAAATTAGCCATTAAACCAATTGACTTAGTCCGTAAAAATGAACAAATATGGAAAGACAATTATAAAGGAAAAGAAATGACTGATGTTGAAATTATCAAGGAAATGGAAAGAAACCCTAAATTAATTGAACGACCAATTGTGATAAATGAGAAGCACGGTATTATAGGAAGACCACCTGAAAAGGTGCTAAGTTTGTTTGCTTAGGAAGGTATTTGGTCTTCTTCTAACTTCCCTTCTTTTGCCCAAACAAAAATAAAGTAAGGAATAACGCTAGCAAGGAAAATAATACACCAAAAAGCCATTAAGAAAACAAATACAAATATTAAAAAGCCTAGAAATTTCATAATCATTAATTTTGCAGCAAATAAACAATAACAAAAAAGAATATCAAAACATTTTAAGATGAAATATAGAATAGAAAAAGATACAATGGGAGAAGTAAAGGTTCCTTCTGATAAATACTGGGGAGCCCAAACAGAAAGAAGCAGAAACAACTTTAAAATTGGTGCTACCGCAAGCATGCCTTTAGAAGTAGTCTATGGTTTCGCTTACCTTAAAAAAGCAGCTGCTCATACCAATTGTGAATTAGGTGTTCTTTCTGAAGATAAAAGAGATTTAATTTCAACAGTGTGTGACGAAATATTGGATGGAAAACATGACGATCAATTTCCTTTAGTAATTTGGCAAACAGGAAGTGGAACGCAAAGCAATATGAATACCAATGAAGTAATTGCTAATCGTGCTCATGTTATAAATGGAGGAACTTTGGAAGATGAAACTAAAGCAATTCACCCAAATGATGATGTAAATAAATCACAAAGCTCAAACGATACTTTCCCAACAGGAATGCATATTGCAGCTTACAAAGTGATTATTGAAAATACAATCCCTGGAATAGAGCAATTGCGTGATACTTTAGAAGCAAAATCAGTAGCTTTTAACAAAGTCGTTAAAATTGGGCGTACTCATTTAATGGATGCTACTCCACTTACTTTAGGACAAGAATTCTCTGGCTATGTTTCACAATTAAATCATGGACTAAGAGCATTAGATAATACTTTAGATCATTTATCAGAAATTGCTTTAGGAGGGACGGCTGTAGGAACAGGGATTAACACTCCTGCTGGATATTCTGATCTAGTAGCGCAATATATAGCTGATTTCACAGAATTACCGTTTGTTAGTGCTGAAAATAAATTTGAAGCTTTAGCCGCTCATGATGCAATAGTTGAGAGCCATGGTGCTTTAAAGCAATTAGCTGTTTCAATAAATAAAATAGCTAATGACGTCAGAATGTTAGCGTCAGGACCAAGAAGTGGAATTGGTGAAATTATCATTCCATCTAATGAACCAGGATCATCCATCATGCCAGGAAAAGTAAACCCTACACAATGTGAGGCTATCACTATGGTTTGCGCACAAGTAATGGGGAATGATGTAGCTATTACAGTTGGAGGAATGCAAGGACATTATGAATTAAATGTATTCAAACCTCTAATGGCAGCAAACTTCTTGCAATCAGCTCGTTTAATTGGAGATGCTTGTGTATCATTTGACGAAAATTGTGCTCAAGGCATAGAACCAAATTACGAAAACCTAAAAAAGAATTTAAATAACTCGTTGATGTTAGTTACCGCATTAAACACTAAGATTGGTTATGAAAAATCAGCTAAGATTGCTAAAACTGCTCATCAAAATGGTACAACTTTAAAAGAAGAAAGTATTAATTTAGGCTACCTTACTGCTGAAGAATTTGACGAATGGGTACGTCCAGAAGATATGTGTGGAGGGTTGTAATTTATAGAATAGATATTTAATAAAAAAAGCCGAGCAAATGCTCGGCTTTTTTATTCTATTTCTTAAAATACATTAACTTTCTTTACTCTTAATATCAGCAACAAACTGTTTTATTTGTTGTTCATCTTCTTTTTTACAAACAAGTAATGTCCCTTCACTTTCAACAACAATATAGTTATTTAAACCCTGTAAAACTACTCTCTTGTCTTTTGGTACATTTACAATATTGTTTGAAGAATTATACAACATGACTTTATCTCCTAGCACAGCATTCTTATTTTCATCCAAGTCAAGATGCGTATATAAAGAACCCCAAGTACCTAAGTCGCTCCACCCAAAACTAGCGGGATAAACATATACCCTATCCGATTTTTCCATAATTCCATAATCAATAGAAATATTTTTACAACCAGGAAAAACTCTATCAATATATTCTTCTTCTTTATCAGTATTATAGAAGGATTTACCTTCCTCAAAAACAGTATACATATCACGGAGGTGCTTACGGTACGCTAAAGTAATTGACTTAGCACTCCACACAAACATACCCGAATTCCAAAGAAAATCGCCACTGTCTAAAAAATTAAGAGCCAATTCCTGATTTGGTTTTTCTGTAAAGGTTTTCACTTTTCTAACCTTTTTATGATTGACTAAACCCTCTTCTGTAAACTGAATATACCCATAACCTGTATCTGGTCTGCTTGGCGTAATCCCTATCGTCAATAATATATCATTAGCCGCACTTAACTCCAAACAATCATTTACTACTCGTACAAACTCATCTTCCTTTGTTATGATATGGTCAGAAGCTGCAATAATCATATTTGCATCAGGATTTTCGCTCTGAATTTTAAATGCTGCATAAGCTACACAAGGTGCAGTATTACGCATTGCTGGTTCACATAAAATATTTTTTTCTACTACATCAGCTAATTGTTCCTGACATAAGGCTTTGTAATTCTTATTAGTAACAATAAGAATGTTTTCAGCAGGACATATTTTTTGTAATCGTCTAAATGTTTGCTGAATTAGTGTTTCTCCTGTTCCTAATATATCCAGAAACTGTTTTGGTAAACTTACCTTACTCATTGGCCAGAAACGGGAACCTATCCCTCCAGCCATTATTACTGCATAATTGTTCTTATTCATTTTTATATTTCTTATTTTCAATTATTGAATGCTACACTACAACAAAAAGAAATTCGTTTTATTGTATCCTACTAACTTCTGCTAGCGGATGAAATAAATAAACTCTATTTGTATCTTTCTCCTTACAACTAAATCTTTTTCTTAATTTTTTTCCCTTTTGAAACTCTTTACCATTACTAGTACTAAACTTATCTCCTTCCAAAATATCAGTAATGGTTATTCCTTTTTGCTTATCATATTTTCTTAACACTGTTGAAAGTCTAACGTCTGTTAAAGTTGAAGCTTTAGGATTTAACAAATATAAGCTTAATACTTTATTAATATCTTCAGGAAAGAGATGAAGAAAATTTAATAGCATAGCCTTAAAAGTTGCTTTCCATTGTTCCCCATGCGGTAATACTTTATTACTGTGTTTTGTATAAACAAAAGCATGAGCCAATTCATGAGTTAATGTAATCAGAAAAGAATAAGGGTTTAAGTTATTATTTACACTAATAGATAGCTTACCGTGCTGTACTTTAAAGTCTCCCAACTTTGTTTTCCTTGGATTTGCAATTAGCAACTCAATACCTAGTTCATCTATCCAAGCCTGTAAAGTAACTGTGCTTTCTGAAGGAACAAATGAATGAAAAGTATTCATTAACTTAACAATTGGTAGGCAATAAAGCTAGATAAATAAGCTAAAGCCCCCATGTAAATGAATTGAATAACTGGCCACTTCCAGTGACCTGTTTCTCTGTAAACAATTGCTAAAGTACTCATACATTGCATAGCAAAAGCATAGAATAGCATTAATGAAATCCCAACTGCTGGTGTAAAAAATGCTTCACCAGTTTCTTGATTTTTAACATTTTTCATTCGTTCCTGTATGGATTGAATGTTTTCATCTCCTACACTATAAATAGTGGACATAGTACCCACAAATACCTCCCGAGCAGCAAAAGAAGTAATTAAAGAAATACCAATCTTCCAATCAAAACCTAAAGGCTTAATAGCTGGTTCAATTGTTTTACCAATCATTCCAGCATAAGAAGCTTCTAACTTTTCTGCTGAAATATGCATTTCACCATCTACTTTTCCTGCCCATTGCTCTTCAATTTTTTCAAATTTATTACCCGGAGCAAAAGAGGAAAGTACCCAAAGTACTATGGAAACTGCAATGATTATTTTACCTGCATCAAACAAAAATACTTTCACTTTTTCAACAATAGTATACAATACCGTTTTCCAATCAGGTATTTTATAAGAAGGCATTTCCATAATATAATAAGAACGCTCCTTTGATTTTATTATAAACTTCATTACAAAAGCAACAGCAATGGCAGCAACAAAACCAAGTAAATAAAAAGCCATCAATACCAGACCTTGCAAATTAAAGCCCATGAATTCCTCAGCAGGAATAATCATACCAATAATTAAAGTATAGACAGGAAGTCTTGCCGAACAAGACATAAGTGGCGTTACCATAATGGTAATCAACCTTTCTTTCCATGACGAAATAGTTCGTGCTGACATAATAGCAGGAACAGCACAAGCAGCACCACTCAATAAAGGGATAATTGACCTTCCGTTAAGACCAACACCTCTAAGTAACTTATCAGTTATAAAACTCACTCTAGCCATGTAGCCTGTATCCTCTAAAAAGGCAATAAATGCAAACAAGAAAGCAATTTGAGGAACAAAAATCACAATACCACCTAGTCCTGCTAAAATCCCATTGACTAATAAATCATTCAACATTCCTGGGGGTAAAGCATTGGCAGTCCAAATAGATAAATTAGTAAAGAAACCATCTATCAATTCCATGGGGTAGGTTGACCAAGAAAACACAGCTTGAAATAACAAAAACAAAACCATAAGGAAAACAACATAACCGAAAACAGGATGAATTAAAATATCATCAATATTTTTAGTGAGCTGGTATTTACCTGTTGGCTTACCTTGCTTAACTGTTTGATAAATAATCTTATCAATAGCTTTGTAACGCTTAACAGTTTCCTTTGCTTGCGCTCTTTCGGGTATAATCTCAAGGGTTTTACATAACTGATTTAAAGCACACCTATTTATCACCTCTCCCCCAAGTTCTTGTTTACAAAGTGCCAAAAATGAAGCGTAATCATTTTCTTTCCCTCTTATTTTATTAGCCTTTTCAATAAGACCTTTAAACAGTTTACGAACGGACAAAAATGGTTTAAGTGGTTTCTTATCGATTGCATTAATAATTGCTTCTCTTAAACTTTCAATTCCTTTTCTTTTTCGGGCATTGATAGCAACCACCTGAATACCTAATTCTTTACTAAGTAAATCTACATTAACAATTATTCCCTTTTTAGTTGCAATATCTACCATATTTAAGGCTAATACAACATTCATATTTAAGTCAATAACCTGAGTAAGCAAAAATATTGAACGCCTTAAATTAGTTGCATCAGCAATAACAACCGTTACATCAGGATAATCAACCTGCTCATCATTACACAGAATTTGTTGCGCAACTTTTTCATCCATTGACTTTGGAAACAAAGAATATGTTCCTGGCAAATCAATGATTTCAGCATCTATTTCATTTGGGAATCTAGCTTTACCTACTTTCTTCTCTACAGTGATACCAGGGTAGTTACCAACTTTTTGCTTTAAACCTGTTAAAGCATTAAACAACGTTGTTTTACCTGAATTTGGATTTCCTGCCAGAGCAATTTTAACCTGATTTCTACTCATTTTCTACTAGTTTAATTGCAATTTTTTCAGCATCATCTTTTCTGATACTCAGAATATAAGAAGAAACTAAGATAGCTATAGGTCCTCCAAAAGGAGCTTTTCTTATCAATTGAATTTTTTCTCCAGGCGTGCAACCCATTTCTAGTAACTTTTGTTCTAAGTCTGGATCAGAAATCATACACATCTCCCCTTTTGTCCCCACCTTCAAATCTGCTAATTTCTGCATGCGACAAATATAGTTATTTAGACTCAATCTAAAATAAAATTGAGCTAAATATTATTTCTGAGTAATTTGAGCGGATGAGAAATTTGGACAAGTATTACATCCATTTTTTTTAGTAACTCCACAAGCGGTAAAAAAGAATAATGCTAAAATCAAAAAAAGATGATATTTTTGTATTTTTATAATCATATGCAAATCTAAATAAATTACTTAATTTTAGCAAATATGACAAAACTACTTCACCACCTAGGGCTTTACTTCATTATGATGAAGAAAGTCATAAGCAAACCAGAAAATTGGAGTATTTTCAGAAAACAGTTAGCGCTAGAAATGGAAAAAGTTGGACTTAACTCAGTAAGTCTGGTAATAATTCTTTCGTTTTTTGTAGGCGCTGTAGTAAGCATACAAACTTCTATTAACATGAGTAATCCTCTATTACCTTCTTACTTGGTTGGTTTAGCAAGTAGAGATTCTTTAATTTTAGAATTTTCACCAACCATGATATCATTAATATTGGCAGGAAAAGTAGGGTCAAGCATTGCTTCAGAACTAGGCAGTATGCGAGTTACTGAACAAATTGATGCACTTGAAATAATGGGAATTAATTCAGCCTCTTTTCTAATCTTACCAAAAGTTATTGCAGCCGTCTTCTTTTTTCCATTCCTTATAATTATAAGTATGGGCGTTGGTATGGTTGGCGCTTGGGTGGGCGGACTTTCAGCTGATATAACAACAGCTGACTTTATGTTCGGACTAAAATATGAATTTACGCCTTTCTATATTAATTATGCAATTATAAAAACTATATTCTTTGCTTTTATAATATCAACTGTGTCGGCATATTTTGGCTACCACACTAAAGGTGGTGCAATAGCTGTTGGAAAAGCAAGTACTACTGCTGTTGTAACTAGTAGTATTCTCATACTATTATTCAATTATATATTAACTGATATTATTTTATCATGATAGAAATACGAAATATTGAAAAACATTTTGGAAATAATCATGTTTTAAAAAATGTATCCTTCATTTTTGAAAGAGGTAAAACAAACCTAATAATTGGAGAGAGTGGTTCAGGGAAGACAACCCTTATTAAAATACTAATCGGATTACACGAAATAGATAGCGGAACCGTATTGTTTGATGGTGTAGATTTTAACGCCATAAAAACAAAAGAACAAAGACTATTAAGGCAAGAAATTGGTATGCTGTTTCAAGCAGGAGCACTTTACGATTACATGAATGTTGAAGAAAATATTATGTTCCCTCTTAATATGTTTACAAAAAAAACAGAAATAGAGAAATTAGAACGTGTAAATTTCTGTCTTAAGAGAGTAAAATTAGAAGGAACAAATAAACTAATGCCTTCTGAACTAAGTGGAGGTATGACAAAAAGAGTTGCTATTGCTAGAGCAATAGTAATGCAACCTAAATACTTATTGTGTGACGAACCGAACTCAGGTCTTGATCCAAAAACAGCAATAATTATTGACAACTTAATACAAGAAATCACCAAAGAATATAACATCACTACAATTGTCAACACTCATGACATGAACTCTGTAATGGAAATTGGCGAAAACATTACCTTCATCAATAAAGGTGAGATATGGTGGAAAGGAAGTAAAGATGAGTTATTAAATTCCAATAATAACGAATTGAATGATTTTGTTTTTGCTTCAGAACTTTTTAAACGATTAAAAAAAGCATAATGAAGAATGTAAGAGCAAAAAAACATTTAGGACAGCATTTTTTAAATGATGAGCAAATAGCTTTTGATATCACTGATTTATTAAGTGAGGGAACGAAAAATGTAGTGGAAATAGGCCCTGGTATGGGAGTGCTTACACAGTTTTTGGTAAAAAAAGATTTTACAACTGAAGTGGTAGAAATTGACACAGAAAGTGTTTTTTATCTCAGATTAAATTATCCTAAACTAAGTGTACATGAAGGAGATTTCCTGCAACTTCAGTTAAAAGAAAAATATCCTTATCCCTTTTCTTTAATCGGGAATTTCCCTTATAACATTTCTTCACAAATACTATTTAAAGCTTTTGAGAACAGAGATCAAATACCAGAAGTAATTGGTATGTTTCAAAAGGAGGTGGCTGAAAGAATTGTTTGTAAAAAAGGAAAAAAAAGAGGAATTCTATCTGTATTCTTACAAGCATTTTATGACATTGAATATTGTTTTACAGTAAATGAAGATGTATTTACTCCACCACCAAAAGTAAAATCAGGAGTTATAAAATTAGTTAGGAATAACAGAAAAGAACTCACTGTTGACGAACAGAAATTTAAACGAGTAGTAAAGACAGGATATAACCAAAGAAGAAAAACATTAAGGAACGCATTAAAGCCTTTTACTTTAATAAATGAAAGGGAAATAGAACATTTACTCACTTTACGAGCTGAACAATTATCCGTTGATGATTTCATAAAACTAACCAATCATGTCGGATAGAATAGAAATAAATAGCGCATATATTGAGCAAATAACCAGCCTAATTGAAGCAAATAATTCTACTGAATTAAGTATAATTATTACTGACTTACACATTGCTGATATTGCTGAAATTATTGAAGACTTATCCATAGATAATGCCCATTTTTTATTCGACCTAATTGAAGAAGAAAAATCAGCCCCTGTACTGGTTGAGCTTGAAGACGATACTCGAGAAGAAATTTTATCTGATTTAACGGCAAAAGAAATTGCTGAAGGAGTAATTGACAACTTAGAATCAGATGATGCTGCAGATGTAATTGGGGAATTATCAGAAAATAAAAAAGAAGAGGTTCTTGCCTTGATTGAGGATTTTGAACATGCCAGTGACATTAGTGATTTATTAACCTACCCTGAAGACTCAGCTGGCGGATTAATGGCCAAAGAATTGATAAAAGTAAATGAAAACTGGACTACAATTCAATGCCTTAAAGAAATGCGTAAACAGGCTGAGGAGGTGAAAGAAGTTTACACAATATATGTTGTTGATGATAACGATAAATTACTCGGAATTTTATCATTAAGAAAATTATTACTAATTGAAAAAGCTACAGCAATAAAAGATATTATTTTTACAGACATTATATCTGTAAAAGCAACTGAAGATGATGAACATGTTGCTAATATAATGAATAAATATGACCTTATTGCCTTACCTGTAGTAGATGACTTAAACCAGTTAATCGGTAGAATTACTATTGATGATGTAATGGATGTAGTAAAAGAGGAAGCAGAAAAAGATTATCAAATGGCATCCGGTATTTCGGAAGATGTTGAGAGTAGCGATACAACTTGGGAGCTCACAAGAGCACGATTACCATGGCTACTTATTGGAATGATTGGAGGATTATTAGGAGCAAAAGTAATTGGTATTTTTGATTTAAGTGGAGATAATTTTGAGTTAGCCTTTTTCATTCCACTCATTGCAGCAATGGGAGGAAATGTTGGAGTACAATCAGCTGCAATAGTGGTGCAAGGTTTAGCAAATGACTCCTTAAAAATGGAGAATATATTTCAGAAATTAGTAAAAGAATTAGGTGTTGGACTCCTAAATGGAATTATCTGCTCAATCATTATTCTTGGAGCTGCCTTTAGCTTAGGATATAGCCTAGCATTGAGTCTTACGGTAAGTATCTCATTATTTGCAGTTATTGTTTTTGCAGCTGTTTTTGGAACATTTATACCCTTAACTTTGGAAAAATACAATATTGACCCTGCCTTAGCAACCGGTCCTTTTATAACAACAGTAAATGATGTTTTGGGTTTATTCATCTATTTTATGATTGGACAAGCCATACTTTAATATGAAGATTCTTTTTATTGATACTGTCCACCCTTTGCTAAAACAAGGATTAGAAAAAGAAAATCATATTTGCGATACAGCCTACAATAAAAGCAAAACTGAAATAGAGCAAATTATCAGTAATTATCAAGGGATAATTATCAGAAGTAGATTTAAAATTGACAAACAATTTATTGATTGTGGCAGCAACTTAAAATTCATAGCCCGAGCTGGAAGTGGCTTGGAAAACATTGATGTAGACTATGCTGAAAATAAAAACATCCATTGTTATAATGCAGCTCAAGGCAACCGACAAGCAGTAGCCGAACACGCATTAGGCATGTTACTTTCCTTATTTAATAATTTGAATAGAGCAGACCAAGAAGTACGCAATGGAGTTTGGGAACGAGAAGAAAATAGAGGGATAGAACTTGCCGGAAAAACGGTTGCCATAATAGGATATGGAAATAATGGATCAGCCTTTGCTGAAGTACTAAAAGGATTTAATGTCGAAATATTATCATACGATAAATACTTAAAAAACTATTCTTATAAAAGTTCTATGGAAAGCATTTACAAAGAAGCCGATATTGTGAGCTTACATATTCCCTTAACACAAGAAACTACTTATCTGGTAGATGATAATTTTATAAATAGTTTTGAAAAAGATATTTATCTGATAAACACGGCAAGAGGAAAATGTACAAATACAAAAGACTTGGTCGCAGCTTTAGAAAACGGGAAAATAAAAGGAGCTTGTTTGGATGTATTGGAATACGAAAAAACTTCATTCGAAAATTTAAGTCAAGAAGGTTTTTCCAACGATATGCAATACTTGATGAATTCAAAAAATACAATTCTATCTCCTCACATTGCTGGCTGGACAACAGAAAGCAATGTTAAAATTGCAGAAGTTTTACTCAATAAATTTATTTCTGATTTTCCTCAATAAGAACATCAATTTCAGCTCCCATTTTTTTCATGCTTTCAACCGCATCATTTAAAGATTGATATGCAGCATCCTTTACGCTACTAAAAGTAGTACCAACTGAATTAAACATTCCTTGGTAGTAAGTAATCCCTTCATTCATATTATTGGTAAAAGCATTCAAATACCTCCCTGATTTTTTTCCCCAATCATTCTTATGCTCCTCAATTTTTTCAGACAAATAGGTAAGATACATTCCTAATTCATTAACGAACATATTAGGTCGGTCAGCACGAACAATACCCTCATCACCATTATATATATGATGTGACATATCTTGTAACGTTAGTTCCTGATCGAAATATGCCATATTAGGTCCTGGACAAATAGAAACACCTTTACTCTCACGCGTTTCAACTCCATAATTGATTACTGCAGTTGCAGCTAAACCCATACATAAACAAGCTTTATCAGTAATCTGATCAGAAATACCTTGTTCATCAATTTTATTTTTTTGAAATAAACGAGAAGCAGTACAAACCCCTTCAGTACCATATTCATTACTCAATGCCAAAAACTTTCTAGGGCAAGGACTTCCTGGTTTTCCTTCTTCAATTTTATTAAACTTCTCAACATCTTTAGTTGAGTTTCTCAAGTTATTAAACGGAACTCCTAAAGGAGAAACATTACTCAAATACAAATCTTTTTCCTTTGCATCTTGCAATTGTTTACGTGTTGCGGCATCCACTGTAGTTGCTTCAGGAACCAATAAAAAAGGTGTCCCCCAACCTACTGTATCTAATTTATAATGATCAATTAAAAAATTATGCTCCTCAGCAGTAGCAACACCACCTTGTGCAGTAATTGTAATTGCTAAAGTATTATTAGGCACAACCCTTCCATTCGCTTCTAATGCTGGGCTACATACGGCATAAAGCTCATCAACTAATTCCTGTCTTCTATCTCTGAACTCAGCTAGAATTGGTCCCATTAAATATCCATCAGTTGCAAAAGCATGACCCCCACAATTTAATCCTGATTCTATACGATATTCCGAAATCCAAAGTCCTTTTTTAGCTAAAAATTTACCTTGTATAATTGCTGATCTGTAATCAGAAACTTTAAGAATTATTTTCTTTTTAATATACCCATTAGCATCTGGGAAAAAATCATCAAACTGAGCAATATATCCATATAATCTTGGATTCATTCCAGCAGAAAAAATTACTGATGATGATAAATCAGAATTAGCATAACCTCTTAAACCTGCATGAGCATCATTATATTCTGATGGTAACTCTTCTTTTTTAAAGTAATTTGTTTTATCGACTTTCGTCATGATGTTTACATCAATACTTCCCATTGACAAATTATCTTTCAACCATACTGATAAATCTTCAAAGCTAAATGAGTTTTCAATTAATTTATTGAACTCAATTTTCACCTCACTAGTGTCAGGTAGCATTGCAAAGTATTTTTTTACTTCTTCAAACTTATCTTTAGTTGTTGTCGTAAACTCCTCAAACTTTGCTGAAGCAATTTTATTTACCATATTCAGATAAGAAGTAATTCTATCTGCACGATAATCCTTAGTATTATTCTTTATCTCTTCATAAGATAAATTATTTAATCCACTATAATATTTTCTAAGGCGTTCTAACAAAACATCATCCGCTAAAGCAATTACAGTATTAATACCATAATGCGCTACTTTTAAAGCAGAATCAGCCGTAAAAGCTGTTCCCATTACTGGAATATGAAAAGTATGAGATGCTGTCATAATTTTATGAGTTTTAACTATACAAAGGTAGTAAATAAAAAGACTGTAAAAACAAAATTAAACTTAGCGAGCAATAAGCTGTATAGTATTGCGCGATTTCTGTTCTAAAACAACATCCTTATCCTGCAAAAAGGAATCAAAAGAATTATCAGTATAATGCCTTATTGTAAACAGACTTAAATCCGCATTGTACAAGACTTCATAAAACTGCTGAAAATCCTTTATTAATTGAGGAATTTTATGCTTATCATTATCCACACAAATTGAAAAAGAAACAGCTGAATTCTGCATCAAGTTTACCTCAACACTATTTTTAGCTAAAAGGGAAAAAATTTGATTCATATGATTCCCAACAATAAATGATAAATTCACATCAGAAATTGAAATTAATATCTGATTTTCTTTAAGAATAAAGGATGGGATATCACTCGTTATATCTACCCTACTTTTGATAATAGAACCCTCAGCTTCTGGGTTAATAAAAGACTTAATTCTTAATGAAATATTTTTTTGTTTTAAGGGCTGTATTGTTTTCGGGTGTATCACTTTCGCACCATAAAAAGCCAACTCAATAGCCTCATCAAAAGAAACTTGGCTTAATAATTTTGCATCTGGAAAATACTTAGGATCCGCATTCATCATCCCAGGCACATCTTTCCAAATTACTACTTCTGATGCGTCTAAGCAAAACGCTAAAATAGCTGCTGAAAAATCACTTCCTTCCCTACCTAATGTTGAAGTGAAATTTTCGGAAGTACAACCCAAAAAACCTTGCGTAATAGAATGTCTTGCTTTTACATTTCGCTTTATCGAATCGGCAGTAATTTTCCAATCTACTTTTGCATCTCGGTGTGTGTTATCTGTACGGATTAAATCCCTAACATCTAACCAAGTATTTTCAAAACCAACTTGCTGCAAATAAGCACTCATAATTTGAGTAGATAGAAATTCCCCAACAGAAACAATTTGATCATAATCATAGGCGTAATCCTGATTAGGCTCATCTTCCAACACCCATTCTATTTCAACAAACAGATTATTTACAATATCAAAAATTGGATGACTTTCTTTAAAAATACCATTTAAGATAGTTGCATGAAAATCTTTTACTTTTTGTAAAGCAGCATTCGTGTTAGCTGATTTTTGGACATAAGAGTCAACAACATCTTCCAGCATATTAGTGACCTTTCCCATTGCTGAAAAAACAATTACCAATTCCTGACTATCATATTCTTGTAAGATATTCCCTACATTTTTGATGTTTTGAACATCCATGATTGATGCACCTCCAAACTTAAATACTTTTATCATTTTCTATTTAAAATCAGTTACAAAGTAAAGATTATTTTTTCATCAAATACTTTAAAATTTTAGATATTTGCAGTGTATAAAAACCATAAAATGAAAATAGCATTCCTAACTTCAGGAGGTATTGCACCTTGT
>Ga0308012_10000303_pt1 | contig 31276 bp, 37 predicted proteins | sample Neamet179_FD_203133 | JGI IMG/M metagenome (GOLD analysis project Ga0308012, IMG submission 203133) | Marine microbial communities from water near the shore, Antarctic Ocean - #179 | ecosystem: Environmental > Aquatic > Marine > Unclassified | place: Southern Ocean | collected 2014-07-25 | reverse complement strand
ATATCCTTCTCCGACCACCGAGTCTGAACAATAACAATAGAACCACCCGGCTGTAACCGCTGTCGAGGACCACCCGTGTACCAATCCCACGCATCATCAAAGCCAGAAGCGGACATTGCCGTTTGCTCCGAGTGAGGATCGTCAATAATAATTAAATCGCCACCACGTCCCGCTAAGTTAGACCCAACGCCCACGGCATAGTACATACCGCCCGCTTGCGTGTCCCACCGACCAGAAGCCTTGCTGTCCGCCGCTAACTTTACATCAGGAAAAATGTCCCGGTAATTATCTACCTCCAACAAGTTCTTAGTCTTACGACCGAAGTTAACCGCCAACTCCGTCGTGTGAGTCGCTTGAATGATCTTCATCTTAGGGTTCTTACCCATCATCCACGCCGGAAACAAAAACGAGGCAAACTCACTCTTCGTGTGCCGCGGGGCCATGTTGATAATCAAACGCTTTAACTCACCGCTCGCGACCCTTTGCAACTTGTCCGCAATAATCTTGTGATGACGGCCAGCAATGAACTCCGGCCACATAACTTTTACAAATTGTAAAAAATCTTTTTGGCACGTCTCATTCTTTTCTAGCTGCGCGAGCCGAAGCTCAAGCTTGAGTTTTTTCTCATCCAGCGACGGGTTATTTGCTGCACTCATAGGGGTCCCTGTAAATATTTTTTCGGACTCTTGTACATGTTTCACGTGGAACAATATCGGGTCGCGGCACACGGTACATATGCGATATTACACGCATTTATAAGACAGTTAAAGCTCGTTGGAAATTACACGTGAATATTTGAGAGAAACATGGCCCTAGCTGTAGTCACTTAGGCCCGGGCCGCGGATTGAGCGCCAAGACTAACGATGCAGGGAAGGTGCGGATTGACCCGATAGCCGGGGGACCCGGTCAAATTATCGCGGCACCCGGTCAATTGATAACTGGTCGCGGGTAACTGGTCGCGGGTAACTGGTCGCGCTCCAGTGTTCGAGGTCCGCGATTTGGAAGTTAAAAGACACGTGCAGTTTTCACTTCCACCCGGTCCGTTTTAACTTCCAATGGGTAACGGGTCGCGCTCAGTGTTCGCGGTTCCCGGTCCGGTGTTCGCGGGTAACTGGTCGCGGATCATTAGGCTGGCCTAATGATCCCATTAGGTGAGAAAGTACCTGGTACTTGTCATTGTCGCATACGCTTACCAATAGCTGGTCCCGGACCAGTGCCCGCGGCCCATGAGTTTGGCTGTACGTTCGCGACCCGCGGCCCGGCTTGTTGCACTATTTAAACCGCCCATAAAAAAGCCCGCATGTAGCGGGCTCAGTCAAGGCGTTATCGGGAGGTTAGAAGTCGAAATCTACCACAACCATGCGATCGGGACGTAAGAAGCGCTCGCGATTCACATCGTCAAAGTATGAGCAAGTAAAGGTTGGCGTCCAGAAACCACGCTTACCGCGAATGTATTCACCTCGAACAAAAACCCGGGCGCTATCGGCAGCAAGTTTAAAGTAATCGCCGCGTTTTACTTTTCTGAGTTCGACCATGATCTACGCCTCCCCTTCGATTAATTCATTTGCTGAAAGGTGCAAGCGAAAAGCAAGATCCGTTTGCTTATTGGTATAGCCTCCGAAATCCTCTAGCGCTTCAATCATCCGCGTCCCGAATTTCTGTTGCAGGACTAAGCGCTGGTCCTGATTGAGCAGGGTGAAAACCTCGTGCATTCTTTCGACGACGTTTGCGACTTTGTAAACTTCCTCCGCGTCTATCCCGTCAGCTTCCAATTGATTCCTATAATGTGCGATTGTCATATTGCTTGCCTTTTGATTAATGAGGTTGAAGTTTATGCGATGTTATGCGGGTTTGTCTAGGTGTATATAGTGCGGCATAAAAAAGCCCGGGGGCTTCCCGGGCTTAGGTCGTGCCAGTTGTTACGTCACACGGACGCTATAAGCTGATACTTGTTAGCACGGGAACCATGGGCATTGATAACGATACCCTTAGACCGGCTACCCGTTCGCCCGGAACATGAAAGACAATCTATGCATTGCATCTTATGACCGGCCTCCTTGCTGGCTGGACAAACGGCCTCCCCTTTTACTTTAGGGGATGTCTCATCGGTTACCCGGAAGGTTCGCCACCCGGTAGCTTGCGCGATTAAAGCTTGCTCTTGATTGTCCGCGGATGCCATCACGAGCGATTTCCAACGAGTATCGAAAGCAACCTTTCTATTGTTCCATTGATGAGTGTACCCGGTTCGCCCGTTCGTGATATCGAGCAGCGGCTGCCATGCTGAAAGAGGGACAGCCAGCGGGTCACCATAGGAACCAAGCCGGAGCGGCATTCCGGCAAACTTATCTATTGTCCTATAATCATAGATGCCACGATGGTATGCACGATAAACCGAAAGCGGGGCTTGAAAAGTTACGACATAACAAGAACCATCGTTACTGGGCTTATGCTGGCAGTCTCCGCAGATGCTTTGATCGTCTCCCGTTTTTATTGCCAAATGGGGTTCTATGTCCGCCCGCATAATCCACGTTTGAACCATCACCCCGGTTTTAGGATTCGCGCTAGAAAGAGTGGCTATACATATAATTGGCTTTCCGTCTATCTTACTAGGTCCGTCGTAAACAATCATTTTGATAACCTCGCGACAGTCCAAACTTCCTGTGGGGTGGTGTAATAGGTGCCTCTAAATAAATACATGATTTCGCCTTTTGGTTAATGTTATGCGATTCTATGCGATGTTATGCGTTCATGTATATAGTGGCGTCCATAAAAAAGCCCGGGATGTCCCGGGCTCACGTGGTGCCAGTTACTCTGGTTAAGTATGCCGGTAACCGTCTGGCTCAATTCCCACCACCATTCCGCACCAATCTAAAAGCAAGGTGTCCGGGCAACCAATTTCCGGAAACGCTCGCGCCTTCAACTGATCTACCGTTTCGCACCCGTCCGGGTTTTTAATAAATAGCTCGTGAATGGCTTCAATTTGGGAGGCGTTCATATGCTGATGCTCGCGCCTTCCAGAAGGTCGGTTAGCTGATCGCTGATATCGTATTCGTCGAACGCCTGAACGATGGCGTTGTCGACCTCTTCGTCAATCATGTACCGGTCGTCACTGTAAGAACGTTCGTCAACAAACCGTTGCTCGATTGTGTCAAAGTCAAAGCGGCTATCGCTTTTCGTCATTTCCTGATCAACGTAATACCTGACGGTAGGTTCTACTTCGTTTTTAACGATGTCCCGGATCAAATCGCCCAGTGCAATGTCCTGATGATGAAAAGGTCGGACCTCATCGGATTGCCCCGCTTCCTCACGAGCGACGGAGCAAGCCAAGTTCCATGCCATGTGGGCGCAAACAGTCGCTGCCGTCCGTTCGGCAGTTGAAAAGGTGCTGATGTATGCCAGTAAAGCATCATAGCTTGTGGGAGTTGTGTAAAGATCTATTGCACTGTCTTTCAATAATTTAGTCATCTTGGTGCCTTTTAGTTAGTTAGTTTGCGGCTTTGCCTAGCCGTCGAGCAAGTTTAAACGGGGGTATAGGATAAAGTCAACTGCTGTAGTAGGCCTCATCAAAGGCGTGAAGATTCGGGGCGTTGCGATGGTTCGGGCGGGCTCGCAATACCGCGGCGGCGTCGATCATCGAAAAGGCATACAGTCGATTTGCCTCCGCGTTGTCCAGCCAAGCGTCATCGGATCCGCAAGGTAACGGCGGGCAGGGCATCCGACTTCTATCCAACAAATTTAGTCCCCGGAGTTCGAGATCATCCGCGTCAGCCTTGGGCGGCGCTGGGAACATGTTGTTGAGGACCTTCCTACGAGTTGCAGGGGGCGTATCTTCAACCATAATTTTGCGCCATTTAAGCTTTTCCAACGCAACCTTCCTACGTTTGTCTTGAAGATCACGCAAAAAGCTTTGTCCACATATTTGTTCTGAGATACCGTAATCGTCGTCATTCATTGCCTTCGCCTTTCGTTAGTGAGTCTTGACATTATAGCATACTTTAACATAGATATCCAGATACCAAAAAGCCCGGGGTTAACCGGGCTTGGGGTTTAGCTAGATTAGAAGGTCAAAGGTCATCTACGTTGCCGCATTCACTGCACCATCCATCTTCGTCGTAATCGCAGGGATAGCCCTCCGAACAAGTTTCGGGCTCATCAACTTGATGATCCCAGCCTTCGATAGATTCTCGCAACCTGTTCACGATTGTTTACCCACCCATAGCGTGATGGTCGAATCCCAATCAAGGTCGGTCGACATGTCAACCACACTGGACAATTCGAGATCCTTGATGAGGTTACCTTTTTTGCGTTTAAAGCTTCCGCTTTTATTAGTCTGATAGACATTCGTTGTTTCCCGATACTCTAGTATCGGATTGTTCAGCAAGTTCTCCTCAGTTATCGATAGCCCATATTCTTTTTCTAAATAAGCGTAAATAGCTTCCATAAACTCGTGGTTTTGTAATGTGATTTCCATATCTATTTGCCTCTAAGGAGTTGTCAGTTTAGTGAGTCGGTTGTAACGAATCGTGACTTTAACGCCATCACGAATCGAGCAGGGCTTACCATCGTAATTAGAACTAATGTCAGAGATCATAAAATCCTTGTTATTGTACCAATCCTGCTTTGCTGCCTTCGCCGTGGTGTAGTCACGTCCGTAAGCGGGGGTTACTTGAATCATAATTAATCGCCTTTTTGTTAGTGAGCTTGTGACTATCGCATACTTTAGTATACGTGTATACCCCTCCCAAAAAAAAGCCCGGGGTTAACCGGGCCTCTTTAAAGTGCAGTTTGGCTACCGCCTGTCGCTCAGTTCCATACCGCAATAAATTATCTCATCGCTGTAGTAGCTTGCGTTATCACAGTCAGGTAGCGCCTTTAGAGCCTCCTTACAATCCGCAATCGTAAACCTTAAAGAGGCCTCCGACATGCCTTTCAGCTTACGCTTATACTCTACGTGGTTCATTACCTTGCGGTCGCACATGTTTATCGGCTCCCGCTATGTTCTAGGGCCCACCGTTGTATAGCCATATCATTACGTTGGTCTTTAGTTTCCTTGATGCTTTCCTCAACTCGATCCAAAAGCTCCCAGCTCTGGCGAGACATGCCGCCCTTATCAATTAAAGATTTCTGATATTCCATCATAGTGTCCAGAAGCTTTATCAGTTGCGCTCGTTCGATTTTCATCACTTACGCCTCTTGGTTGTTGGCTTTTTACGGGATTCGTTTAGGTCATTCGCAGCATCTTCGCCATATAGCAATTTATACAGCCAATCAATAAAAAACATACCTTTACCTTTTTAGTTTGCAAGAGTATGCGAGTTTATGAGATTAGATGGGAGAGATCAAGCTCATTATGACGTCCCAATCAAGCTCAGAGTCTGTCCAGTAAAGCGGAGGAACTTTTAGGCCTTCCATCTTTAATTCCATGGCAAGGCTGCCGTGGTACAGATAGAAAGATTGCGGTTTGTTTTTTGTTGCCAGCTTCCGGACCAGCACCCAGACGCTGCCTTTACCGTTTTTAGTAAGCCACGCCACTTGATGTGGTCGCAGATCACATGCGTTACCCGCGGTGGCCTTCAGTTCAACAAAATGAAACCCGCCCTTTTCATCGCAGGTAAGAACATCAGGTACACCGGGCATCGCCCACGTTTCAATGCGTGTTGTGGTCCATTCTCTCAAGCTCTTCTTCAAACCCGCTTTCATCATTCTCCACAAGTCGGCTTCTCGCTTTGTCGCGGTTGCTGGTACTGCCCTCTCCTTCGGGAGTAATGTCGATAGTGATGGGCTCATAAGTCTGTTTTAACTCCTTCAGTGCTAATTCAACTTCGTCTTTTGTCATGCTGTCGATACTGCCATGCCTAATCTCAGATTTAGAGACGTAAATGTCTCCTTGGGCTTGGCCTCTACGATACTCGGCTTGGACCGCAGCAGAGTAAGCCCCATTGGTTAGCGCCATGTCCCTGATGTTTTGGAGGTCTCGCAAGTGTCGCTGGTAATTGACGCCATACTTCTCGTCTAATTCCTGCCGGTACAACTGAATTGCATATACCACATGAGGGCATATGTGGGCGCTAGTCATTTCCCAAGCCCTAGTGTGCGCCGATGCAACGGGGTAACCAGCATTAATAGCAGCCTCCCGCATAGTGATCTGGCCGTCCTTGGACACCAGCTCTTTCACAAACAGTTCTTGCTTGCGCGTAAGCTTAGAGTTCTTAGTCGAAACGGGCCTGCCCCTGCCTCGCTTCTCAGTTACCGCGGGGTCTTTCTTTCTTATTTGAGGCATTGGTCTAATCCTAGTTATTAAGCGGTAGTAGTTTCTCTTAAACCCTACTCCCTGTATAGCGAGATTCAAAATTAAAAAAGAAAAAAGAAAACTCAGACCCGCTTAACGCACTTTTGACCTTTAGTTACATAAACTTTAGTTACGTTACATTTATTATTGACAGTGGTGTGTACTCTGAAACCCTTATACATAAAGGGCTGAACAAGGAAAGTTACATGGTTACACTGGTTACGCCTATATTTGACTAAACATTATTTTTTATTTTCAAACTCGTATAACAATAGGTGCCGTTTAGCGCGACCCGCGAGCCGCGATCTTACTTCTTCTTCGACTTAGCCCCGGCGCACTTCCAGCGTTTCCTGCTCAGATTGTTCGGGGTGTTAGGGTCATTCTGTTTCTTCTTAGGCAATCGTTTCTTGATCCCCAGACTTCTGGCGCAGTAGCTATCGCCCTTTGACGTACCGGGTTTGACCCGTGCGCCGCCTTTTTTGGCCCGTCCTGCCTGACCGTAGCTTACTTTTTTACCGCTGGAGGTTATTTTAACCTTAGCCTTACCCTTTGCTGGTTTAGCGTTTGCCATGATGCTTCCTCGTTATGGTTGTCGGTACATCCAGATTGCGGCAAACAGAAACACCATAAAGAAGGCCCAAGTAAAAATTGCCGTCCCCACTAATTTCATTGTTTTCCGGAACTCTATTCTGCGCTTTTTGATGAGGCGAAGCTCCTTCTCATGGGCGTACTGAGACTCTTCCATTCGTCGTTTGATCGAAGTGTACAAATCCCCTTGACCCTGCATTAAGCATATGTCTTGGAGTTGCCTATCGAAATTTTTAAGCTGGCGCTTCGCCCCTTCTAGGGCTAAAGCATCCTTATATCCCATCTTCCCGGCTTTAGATTTCTCAACGTCATTGTACTGCTCACTAGCCTCGGCCCATTTGCCGCAGATGCTTTCGAGATTAGCGCCGGATTCCTTGACGGTTTTTATGCCATCGTTCAAGGCTTTCAACGCCGATAAAACCGCTACAACTTCGCCTATCATCAGGGAGATTTGCCGTCAACTAAATATTACTTCAGTTTACAACAGGACTATTTGGTTGAACAGGAGGGTTTGTTACAATAGAACTCGGCCCATGCTTGTCTAGGGTGGTTCGATCCCCTAGTTTTTGCTGCCCGAGGGGAGCGTGGGTCGACCAGTTACCCGGTAGCCAGTAGTCCTAAGATAGTGCCCAGAAGAGCGCAACACGTCACAACAATGCCTACCCAGTAAACATCGTAGTATTCTTGTAACTTAGTAAAGACACTCTTTTCCTGCGCTGTCCACGAGGGCTCGTTGCCCGCGGCCAGCCAAGCGTGAACTTCGTGTTTGGACCATTTGTTAACGGTGCGTGGACCGCGGCCCGAGGATGCTATGGACTTGCGGGGTTTAGGGAACGTGGTGTTTTTCAATCGTCGGTAGACCGTGGGCCGCGACATCTTAGTGATGGCGCATACTTCTTTGATATTAATCAGTTCGACGGGATTACCCATTTCGGTCATTGGTTCTTTTCCTTGACTCTTTTACTGTTTCGGATTGACACATAGCGCACTGGTATTGGTAACCATCGCGGTTGGCCTTGTTCCTATTGTATTTACTGACGTGTAGCTCGTTGTCACATCTCTGGCAAGTCTTAAATTCAATGTTGGTAAAGTCATCCCGTCGAACACGACTCATCCTTGCATTATTCTTTGCCAAGCCTTTTCGGCTTCGTCAATCTTTTCAGCTTTAACTTCGGGCGTTAGCTCGTCATTTTTGTCGATTCGTTCTATTTGCTCGTTGACGATGTGGTTGATCTGAGCGACTGCCCATCCCCATCTGATATCGCTCACCCTTTTTCTGGCTTCCATGTATCCACCTCCGCGTACCATTTGCCTTGTTTAGATTCGCACACTTGCACGTTTATCCATTCGTCTTGCTGAGCGTTGAGCCATGCTGCGAGGTCTTCGCGTTTTATGCTGATGTTGCACTTGATCCAATCGGGAGCCGTGTCCCGCGGTTTCTTAGCCATAAGGCCATCTACAAATATTTTTTCCATGGTATCTCCTAAAGTGCCCCGGCGCAGAGGCAACCGAACCGGGGCGGGTCTTACTCACTAACCAACTAAAGGTAAGCATGTTTCCATGCTCGTGATCATTATACACACATGTATGGGAGATGTGCTACTTAATCGCATATATTATGCTCCGTAAATGTCAGGAGCCGGGTCTTGATTTTGTTTGGGGGTGTTACCTTTCTGGATACGGTCTGACTTGGTCAGGAACCGTTTGCGCCACGGGTGGGCTCGCCTTACTTTCTTCTTCCGCTCAATCTCTTGCTTATCCTTATCTACCACTAAAGCACTCCGATTCTGTTACTAAACAGCAAAACCCTTCTATTCTGTCCGGATTCTCCGAGACAATACGGTCCCGAGTTTCGCGGCATTCGGCAAAAGAGTTGTATTCTTCAAACTTAATCCAGCCTGAGTTGGTTAGCAGCAGGAACAAAGCGATTTTCATACCCACCTAACGCTTAACCATTTAAGGGCCGTCTTGCAGGGCCCGTCTTCAATGGTGTCTTTGGTTCGGCAATCCTTACATCTATTCTTTTGCGAGGGAGAGAATGCTTCAGGGTCTTCTGTTCCGCACCCTCCGCAGAGTTTACCTTTACTCACTTATCTTTTCCTCGGTTGCTTTTTCCTTCTTCATGTCTTCCCTGTACCAATCGAAGACCAGCCGGAGCTGTCCTCCAATGGTTCTACCTTCGGCATGGCTTAGGGCTTTTATCTCTTCGTAGACCTCTCGGTGAACGAGAATACTTTTCCAGCGTGATGTATCCATTTTTATTTCCATTGACATCGGATGTGTAGGATATTATAGGAAGATATGCAACAAAGCAATTTTCATTAAGGATTGAATACTTCCCTCCGAACGTCGGATAGCCATGCCGCTTTAAGGTCCTTCTTTGGAACTGGAATTAACGTGTCACAGTCTCCGGCTAACATCGCACCCAAAGAAATAGCGGTAAGTATCCCATCTTTTGAAATAGGTATTTCAGTTACTTCGACTTCTGGTTCCACACCGGCTTCATAATAGTAGTCTTGTTCAGCAACAAGTTGTTTACACTTATTGATAACTACTTTTCGGCTGCTATCGTATACGCAGTAAGGGCGACCGTCACACAGAATTCTTTTGTAATAAATTTTCATTACACCTCCTCCGGGTCTAGCCTATCGGCCACCGCGCAAAGAATATCGGCTAACCCTACCGCGGATAATTTGTGGTCTGGCTCGCTGTCCGCGACCATCGCTAAGTCACGTAAGAAGCTTGATAGGTCTTGATTGCTAAGGCTCCCGGGGTCTATGGTTGGTATCGACGCCCAGTATTCTTTGATTGATTTGCCTGAGTTGCTGGGTGATCCGAAGTATCTTTCGTTGGGTAGGAAGCTGTCCACGAGTTTTCTCCCGGGGCTGGCCTCGACGGGATCGTTAAACCATCTACTGGGGTGCCAATCTTCGGGGAAGATCTTTTCTAAGTGCTGAACAACGCTGTTGCAGTATTCGTTATCGTTGTAGTCGCTGATGGCGATCATGGGTTCTTCATCACTGCCGTTGTCCCATATCAAGTAAAACGAGCCGATGTCCGTATAGCAAACATTATCGGAGTCTTGAGTAGAGTTAATAAAGGACACTTTAATGGTGTCTTCCCCGGTCGAGTCTAATGCTTCAAAGATTTCAGATTCGTCTTTAGAGTAGCTAAGGCACCAATCTTCACTATCGAAAACAGATATAAGGTGGCCGTCACTTATTACTTTTGCTACTAACGAGGATGCTAATTTGTGATCTGCTATGTTCATAGAGGTACTCCCTTTATGTTTTTTATGTGTATACTGAAATGGTCCTTACGAGGATGTTTTTAAAAAAGCCCCAGACCTTACTCCCTCTGGGGTTTTTTTTATGTGGGGCCGAAGCCCCGTTTAGGTTAGGCGATTTCCAGAGTGCTTTGAGCAAACACGTTGATGGCTCGAACTTGAGCTATTTGGTCTGCGAGGTCCTGCCGATCTTGTTTGTTCTTAAAAGACCTTGAACATGCGTCTAACAAGAACTCGTAAACTTCTCGATCAGTGTGGCCTTCGTTGATTGCGCGAACCATCGTATCTCCGGGCTTTTCTTCAATCCAAGTGCCTGTGCGTTTTTTAATTGTCATTACAATTCCCTTTTAGTTGTGGGGCCGAAGCCCCGAGTGGTTTATTTAAAGTAATCGTTAAGCCATCCGACAGATTCGCCTTTGGCGTACATCGCGTCTGTTCGACGCATGTTGTGTCGGCGAACCTCTTTTAACGTGAAGGGGTAGATTAAATCTCTTCGATCTTTTGAGGGATTCTTTACATCCTTCTTTGAAAATTGCAGCCAGACCAATTTTTTACGGGGCTGGTAAGAATGAAATCGCGCAGACTTCGCGCAAATATAATTTATTCTTTCCAACATGCTATCTTCTTGATGGACTTCGCTCGAAAAAAATATCTTTTCGCCGCTTTGCCAATCCGAGCATCGTTCATGCAGCGCCTTGACCTCTTGAGCAGTTAGTTTCTTTCGCAACAAGTCGTACCCTTCTTGATCTTTCATGTTTGCTCCCACCCATACTTGACACGTTGCATTTCGTACATATCAATTTCGTGTTCGCAACTTTTCATGAAATAGGCAAGACGTTCGTGGTGATCTTTACCGCAATCACCTTCAAACTTCAAAGGAGTGCCATCTACAAATTTCGTTAGGTCCTTCAAACAAATAGCACGATTAAGGTTTTTACCCTGCCTGACTTCGTCTTTATCCCAACCCGTATGAAACTCTAACCAGCAACCTCCTGACCTTTGTTTCCGATTTAATCCTACTTCTTCCGCTTCTTCCGTAATAATTCTGTAGCTATAAAACATACTTTCTTTCTTTTTCATTTCCTACTCCAGTTTGTTAATGAGCTGTTTCACGTGAAACATGTCCACGCGGTGGGGCTTGCCTGCCCCTATCGGTTGGGTCTTCCAACTGATATGTAAAGTATCGCATATCATCGTATACCTTACAACCTTTATAACCAACTGGTATATCTAATCATCACTCAAACTTATACAGCTTCTCCCCAAGATGGTCCGATCTCAACGTCGCAAACATTGGGCACTTCTAGAGGTATAGCATCCTCCATGATCTTTGCAATCGCTTCCGCCTCCTCACGAGTCTTAACCGACATCGCTAATTCGTCGTGGATTTGCAGCATGGGCAAGTGTCCAAGCTTGTAAAGATTAACCATCGCTTTCTTGGTCATGTCCGCGGCTGACGCTTGGATGAGCCTGTTCAGTGCCTTGTAAGTGAACGCTCGCTTCAACCGAGTCGTGGGCCCATACTCGTCCACCGCGGATTGATAGGGCAGAGCCTTGTGCATGGCAAACGTATCAGGCTCCCAGAGTTCAAAGCGACACTTACGACCCTCTAATGACCGTAAGGCACCACCTGACGCCTTATCGTTTAGCCTGTTCATCACACCGTTCATCAAGCCCTTAACGAATGGAACTCGGGAGTGGTATAGCTTGACCAAGGCCTTGGCCTCGCCCTCTTCCAGCTCCAACTGCTCACCAATCTTCACGACACCCATGCCATAGATAAGACCTAAATTGATCGTCTTAGCTTGCTTCCGCGGGATGTTTGCCATCTCGGCTACCAAGCCGTGAAAGTCAGTCTCGGGCTCGGTCTTGTACGCCTTAACAAACTCCGCGGCACCCTCCAGTGGTATCCCTCGCGTTTTTCCGTAGACATGAGCATAATGGACCAAGATGCGCGGTTCTTGCTGGGAGAAGTCAACGGCAGCCCACTGCTCTCCTTCCTCCGGGAGGAACAGTGAACGGATCATTGGCCCGAACTCTGGGTCGCGAGCCGGGATCTGCTGCAAATTCGGATTCGACATCGAGATTCTCCCCGATACCGTACCTCCTTCATCCGAGCGGACTTGATTGATATGACTATGTATTCGGCCATCGCTGTGACAGTGAGTCATGATGGAATTGATGAAAGTTCCGGATGTCTTGTTCAGGTTCCTAGCTTGGACGACGAGCTTCGCGACGGGATGCTGATGGTCTTGGAGGAAAACTTTAGTGAACGACGGTGCGCCTTTCTCAGTCTTTGGGTAGTTGATGCCGAGGTTGTCGAAGGCCTTTGCCAACGATTGAGCAGCCCAGATTTCTATGCCCGGGCCCGCGACCCTCTTCAGCTCCTTCAGGACATCCCTTTCCCTTTTGATCAAGCTGTCCCTAGTCTTCTCAACCTTGTTGACATCGACGCGGACGCCTCGCATGGTCATGTCGACCAAACATGGGAGCAGGTCCAGTTCGAGGTTCGCCACTCCCCACAGATCTTGTTGGCTAAGTTGAACGGAAAAGTACTGCCACAACTCCAGAGTCAGTTCCGCATCGGCTTCAGCGTATGGACCGACATACATAGCGGGCATCTTCCACATTTCAGCTTTGGGATCGACACCGAACTCCCGGGCAGCCTCAGTTAAACCCTTCTCCGACTTCGTCTTATTAAGTAAGTCGTAAGACAAAGCGTTAAGGCTATAAGAGAATCTGTTTTCGTCTAGCAGAGAGGCAATCATCATGGTATCGATAACGCGACCATTAACAGTAAACCCCTCCTGTTTGATCCAGCCCAAGTCATACTGGGCGTTGTGCATCACCTTGTCCGCGGGACACTCGAACACTTTCTTCAACCACCTGTTAACCACCTTGGCGTCTAAATTACCGCCGCCGAAGTGCTTTAGGGGTACATAGCCTGACCACCCGTCTACCGCAACGGAGTATCCTACTACCTCGCCATCGCCGGTAGGCCAACCCGGCCCGCTTTTCTTTAGGTTTGGATCGCGTGTCTCGCAGTCAATGCCGATAGTCTTGGCTTTGGTTAGGTCCGGAAGTTCGATGGGCGGAACCCACTCACTTTTGGGTGGAAACATAGCCATCTGTAATTCCGTCATCTTAAAGTCCTTTAATAATAGTCGTCTTCAGTGTTGCATCCTTCGCGCTCGGAGAACTCTGCCCCGAGTGCCGTGTACCCTGCCTTGTCTACCCAAGAGTCTGGGTGATCAAGGCTGCCGAGCAACCTGCTGGTCTTAACCCAATCCATCATAAGTGCAACATGAGCAGGTTTAATAGTCCCACCCTCCTCTAACGCTGCCTGTACGATGACGTTCCATCCTTGGGCTATCCTCCAATGGTTGTGATAAGCATCCCCATAATCTTTAGCCCTCTGCCCGTTAATCAGCTTTTCGGCTTTTCGCAAAACGTCGTTTCTTTTCATAACTCATAACTCCTCGTGACGTCTTCTGCGTCTATGATAAATAAGTTAGCTTTCGCCCGGGTAATAGCAACGTAGAACACCCGGTGCATGTCTTGTGGATTGACCCTCATTTCCTTTTCCGCGGCAGGGCTAAGGTCTGTAAATAGAACAACGTTATCTGCCTCGCCGCCCTTCGACCCGTGGATGGTCGACGCTGTGATCCGCGGTACGCCGTTGAACTTCTCGCCCCGGCGCAGTAGAGCAGTAATGTAAGCCCTGTCAACATCCGGCAGCTTATCCATCGCCTCTGACCAGATCATACTCTTATCTGCTCTGAGCCCGTAGCTGTCTACCAGTGTTCCCATTGTGACAAGGTCGGTGTCTCCTAACCCTGACAGCTTCTTAAATCCCCGGGCTACTCTGTTCCCGGTAGACATGAAGGTGTAGATCTTACGAGCGACCTCGCCAGACACTTCGAGTCCTTGCCGAAGCTGCTCCCAGCCGTTGACTGAGTCGGAAAGCTTCTCACTAATGCTCCGATGTCCGCGGTATTCAAACAGATACCCACTAGACTTTAAATCCCGGGCCACGGGCTGTAGCTGGTATCCCGCTTGGGACAATATCAGCCACGAGCCTTCTGACATGTCGAGCGCCGTGATGGTATTTATGCGCGTCACGTTGCCCGCCTCGGGCTTAGGTTCATACTTCTTAGGGAACCGCCGGGAGATACGTTTGACCACGCTTTCTGCGAGATTGTGGATAGCTTTGGGGACCCGATAAGATTGAGACAGGGTCTCTGATCCGCCGGGAAGGTTAATGAAGTGATCTACATCGGCACCAGCCCATCGATAGATAGCCTGATCGTCATCGCCCGCGCAATACATCCGCTTTGAATGATCATCGATAGCATGAGCCATCTCCCACTGCAAAGGGCTGAGGTCTTGCGCTTCATCCAGAAAGCACAGATCGAACTGAGGGCAGAACCGATCCGCCCCCTCCACAAAAGCCACCAGCATATCTGTAAAATCATACAGGCCCATGCTCTGTTTGTACTCTCGCAAGCACTTGTCAACGTAGCTGACGGTGTTCCAATCGGCTTCCAGATTGCTGATGTTGTACTGCATCCTTAGCGGTACTTTTCTGAGCCTAGCTAGGTTTATGAGTCCTAGTATTGGATCACTGCTGGCTACTACGCTAGGGAGATCATCATCAAAGTTGGCGGTCTTTGATCCGCCCAGTGATACACCTATCGACTGACTCAGCTCCCTGAAATGAGCCTCCTGCATCACTTGCTCCGAACGTATATCAGTCATGTTGAGCGCCAGAGAATGGATAGTCCTGAAGTGTATCAAGTCTGTCTTAGGGTCTAACTCAAACCTTGCCGCGGCTCTTTCCTTAGCTTCGTTGGCCGCTTTCCGAGTAAAGGCTAGGAAGGCTATCCTATGCGGATGTGTGCCCGCTTCTAGCGCCTCATCTACCATGTTTAAAAGCGTGGTGGTCTTACCTGTCCCCGGAGGACCAAATATTCTAAACACCTTTTGACTTTTCCCGGGTGTAGATTTGCTGAACTCTTTGCTTAGATATCTCAAAGAACTTAGCGACCGCGGTCAAAGTCATTCTCTTCTGATCGATCATGTAAACTATTTTTTCATTACGTTCTTTTTTCGGTTCATTCATCAGAAAGGTGCCTCCTGCTGGTTTCCAAAGTTAGGGGTATCTATCTCAATGTCGCTGGTATCAAAGGAGGGTATCTTCCAAACCCGTACAGCCCTGCTCTTGATTTTAAGTACGACGCTGGACCCGTTGATATCTCTTAACCGCTGGGCAATCCGATGAGACTTGTACTCAAAGAACTTATTCTTTTTAAGGAAGTTCTCAAAGTCTTTTAGCCGAAAGTAAGTCAGACCAAGGTCTTCGTCAGTCCAAGGCTTCCGAAGGAGTATTTCTTCCTTATCTTGAGCGACTTGCAGATGTCTGCAAAACTCTTCGAGGTAGTCGTAGAACTGACCGCTGGTACTGGCGTCCACAGCCACTTCAATAATCGCGCTCTGGTCGTCCTTCATCTCGTTAAGGAGAGTACTGATACGGCTCTCCCACTGCTGTTTGCCAACCGACCGGGGCATGAAGTTGAGCTGTTCCATACAGGCCTTCTGAAAGGTCATCTGATTCATCAAAGCATCAGTGTCCATCTCCAGAGGTTCGCCGTTGACGTCCATAAACCAGACAGGAGGCGTAGAGTTATATTTGCGTAAGTTGGCAATAGTCGCACCCGCTACAGCCGCACCAATCCCAAACTTTCTAGTCCGACACAACTCTTTGTTACAGTGAGAGTTAATAGGGGCATCGCTACACTTGTACGCATAGTCTTTCTTCTCTACCTGCTTCGCCACCACGTTCACCTCATTAAGAGGTAGCGGCGGCGCGATGTATTCCATGTTGTACCTGAGAATCTCAGACTCCCAGCTATCGGGATAAGCCTTTCGGACATAGACTCCGATGTTAAAAAGCCCGTTATTCCTGCCGCCCTCGCTAATGCCTTCTTTACATAGGATCTGTAGGCAAGGGGGCCCGTCATTGAGCAGCTTAGTCTCGCCACTGCCTATTACCTGTAACTTAACTACCTCTTCCGGAGTCTGCACAAAACGGCTGTGAAGCTCTAGAAACTCCTCTAATGAGGCAGAAGTACCGTCGTCAAGGAAAGCGTAGCGCAAGCCCGTATCTTGGTTGTAGTAAGGTAGGTTTAGAAAATTGCCCACATCCCCTCGGTCAAGATGCAGTCTTATTTGTTTAGGGAAGATCTCACTCTCGCCATAGCCCAGTGCAGCCGCCATGGCTTGTAGCGCCTTCTGCATGTCCTTGGCTTCAACCCACTGAGTTGTGAACAAGAATAGGTGAGCCCCACCTGACTTAGATCGGCATACGACCAGAGGTAGCTTCATGCGTCTGATCTTATCGACCAGCATAGGATGATCTAGGGGATACTGGTCTACGTCGATACACCCCCACTTGCAGTGGTTGTCTTCGTTGATTGGTATAATTCCAAGACCGTTACCGGACCCGGACAAATGGTTTTCCCACAAGGTGTCTGTCTGCGGTTCACGCAGTACGCCTGCTTTTCCTTGAGCCTTGCCGCTCGCAGAAGTCTTTTCAATTTTGAAATACCCGTGTGCTTGCTTCAGGCCCTCAAAAACAGCTTTGAATTTATCTAATGACATCTGGCAACTCCATAAGGTAAAAGTAAGCGGGGCACCTAGCCCCGCTCATATCAGACCTACCTTAAAAAGGTGCTGAGTTGCCTTCCGACCCTTCTTCCTCCGTATGCTTTACTACAACGTCACCCGACGTGATGCTCTCTGCAAACGCCTTAGCCCGCACGTAAATATCCGCATCAGTTATGGCCCCTTCACAAGACATCTCCCAGCCATGCCATGAGCCCTTCGAGTTCTCCTCACTGATGGTTTTAAGGTGATAGATGTGTGAATATCTAGGAGGAGTAAACGTCCCGTTAGCGCCCTTCATAGAGCGTGAGGCCATCATAGAGTTCCACTTCCTAGACTTCTTGAGCTGAGTCGACTTCATTGAAATCAATGCTGTCTCCAGCATCCCATCCTCATTGATAATCAAGACAAAGTGCTGGTGAGTCTCTTCGATGTACTCGCCGCTGCCATCTTCAAGATAATCCTTGTTATCCTCCGAGGAGCGCACGGTCTTTGGACGTGATTCCGCAGGTTCGTAGATCGCAGTTGGCGCACCAGTTCCTACGCCACGAGGGGCCCACTGTAGAAAGCGTCTTTGATAGGCGCATGGGATAACTCGAATACCTTCCTTACCTTTGCTGACGATGCCTGTGACAGTGTTGTAGATGTCACCTTTCCTTGCAGTCTCATTCGAGTCGAGAACATCATCATTACCTGACAGTACTTTTAAGAAAGGCAGAGCTAAGTCGTCCTGACCCATACCCTCCATACCTTTTCCAGCGTCCGCCTCGAACATAGAGGAATCGAATACGGCTATGGCACCAATAGTTTCTTTCACGGCTACTTCTTTGTTTTCTTCTGATTTTGTCATTATTTTTTGCCTCGCTTTATAACTGCACGTTGTCCGACCCAAGCGCCAAACAACTCCATTGGAAATTCTTCACCCGCTTCACACCGCTCTTTAACAAAGGCACGTAGTGTTTGAGAGTGAATCTCTGTTTTCTGCTCTGGTAAGAACCCCTGCTCTTCGGAAAAAGCAGTAAAGGCGTTTGCTCGATCATCCTCGCCTCGACCAAACTGACACGACACAGTGTTCTTGATAATGTCGTCGTAGTCGTGATCACGAAGCCAATCGTAGGCTGCTGGTCTATTTTTGACTAAAATGCTTGCACCGTAAGTCTGCTTAATATCAACAGTCGAGCCGTCGTCAAGATTAAAACTAGCCAGCCCAATTTCTGCCATCATTGATGGTAAGTCTTCGTCCGTTAGTTTTTGCAGTTCACGCTTTTGAGCTTTGAGACGGGTCTCCTGATCATCGATCAGCTCTTCTATGTCTCGGATTTGTCGGGCCAACTCAGCTATACTTTTCAACCCAACCTGATCGACGTTTTCTACTGACGTTTCTAGATTCTTTTCAAAATCTTGAAACATCATTTTCTCTAAGGCGACTAAACCTTCTTTCTCTACAGGTGTTAATTTATCGTTCATTTTCTTTCCTCGTTGTTAAAGGCACCGTTTGGGCCTTGACAAAAAAAGATATTATCGTATATTCAACCCAAGTCAAGCAGTTTCACGAAAGGAAAGAAAATGAGGCATTACGATTACAAAACGCAACCGTACAAGCACCAAGAAGTTGCTTTAGCCGAATCTTGGAACCAGAAATACTACGCTCTATTGATGGAAATGGGAACGGGAAAGACCAAAGTGGCTATCGATACGATGGCTATGCTCTGGGAAGCAGATGAGCTAAAAGCCGTGTTAATCATAGCGCCAAAGGGTGTGTACGATAACTGGTCTAGAGGAGAGATACCTCTGCACTTACCTGAGCGTATTCCGCGGCAAATATGCCGATGGATACCCAGCAAGACTAAGAAATTTGAAGAAGAGCTTACGTCGTTTATTGTCACTAAGGACCGTGTGCTGAAGATCTTTGTGATGAACGTAGAAGCGTTTAGCAGCTCCCGCGGAACCAACGCAGCCACAGCGTTTCTCTACCAGAACCCAGACAACATGGTCATTGTAGACGAATCAACTACTATAAAAAACCGTAAAGCAGCTCGAACTAAGAATATAATGGCGCTTCAAAAGCGGTCTAAATACCGCCGAATTCTGACAGGTTCTCCAGTAACCAAAAGCCCGATGGACCTGTTTAGCCAGTGCAGCTTTCTAGCAGAGAAGGCGCTAGGGTTTCACAGCTATTATGCCTTTCAGTCGCGCTACGCAAACATTCAACAACGGAGTATGGGACATCGTTCTTTTCAGCAAATAGTGGGCTATCGCAGGCTAGATGAGTTGTCCGAAAAGCTAGATAAGTTTAGCAACAGAGTGCTGAAGATAGACTGTCTGGACCTACCTGAAAAAGTGTATGTCCGCCGGGACGTGTCGCTCACCCCCGAGCAAGTAAAGCTCTACATGCAGATGAAGAAGCTGGCTTTGGCTCAGTTAGAAAACGGAGAACTAGCCACTACCGCCAGTGTACTGACTCAAATAATGCGTCTACAGCAAATATGCTGTGGACACCTAATGCCCGATGAAGGTGAAATACAGATTGTCAAGAGCAACAGGCTTAATGAGCTGATGCTTTTAGTCGAGGAAGTGCAGGGCAAGGCCATTATTTGGGCTACTTACACCCATGATATTCAAGAGATTTCAAAAGCTTTAGAAGAACGGTTTGGTAAAGAGTCGGTAAAGACCTATTACGGCGCTACGGAGCAAGAGGATCGACAAAGCATCGTTAATCAGTTCCAAGACCCCGAAAGTGAGCTTCGGTTTTTTGTAGGGCAGCCTAAAACAGGTGGATACGGGATTACACTGACCGCGGCCAACACAGTCATATACTTTAGCAACAGTTACGACCTCGAAATAAGGCTACAGTCCGAGGACCGCGCTCATCGGATAGGTCAAGAGAACAAGGTAACGTATGTCGACCTTGTTTCTCCGGGGACTATTGATGAAAAGATCTTGCAGGCGCTACGCGATAAGATTCACATAGCGGGTCAAGTGCTTGGCGAAGACACTAAGAGCTGGCTCCGTTAGTAACCTAGCTTATTGGTCATTCCAAACTGAGGCAGCGATCCTAGACCTTGGTTAATCGCAGGGGGCAGGCCTTGCTGGTAGTCGTAGTTAAAAGACTGTTGAGGTAGTCCTTGACCGGGCTGCTGGAGGTACTGAAACATACCTGTGGCACTCGGATCTGCCTCTGGAGCCACCATGCCACCATCTTCGTAAAACGATAATCCCGCGCCTCCGGATAACTCACCCCCAGAGTGACCGGAATATCCGCCCAAGCTAAAGAACGGATTAGTCGAAGCTAAGCCTGCTTGTGTGTAACTACCGGGTATAGCCTCTTTTGCCCGGGCTTCGGCTTCTCTTCTTCCTTGAGCCTTAACCGTAGCCCTGTCGATAAAAGCGTCATAAGTAGCCTGTGTGTACCCGTATTTTTCCGGATTATCAATTCGGGCTTGTTCGTCTGACGTGAAAAAAGTGGTCCTAGAAGAGTCTTCATAGATAGGCATTAAGTGTTCTCCATCAGGCTTCCGATGCCCATTAGTTCTCTGTCTTCGGGGAATAAGGCTGCAAACCTAGCCCGGTCAACCTGTCCTGACTGTGTCGCGGCTTGCCTTTGCGGGGCTACACTTTCAACAGGTGGCCTTTGCGGGGCCGCAGAAACTGGTTGACGAAGGCTAGGCGCAGGACCGCTAGACGACTCCATGGGAGTAGAGCGCACTGGCGGGAAAGTAAGCATTCGGGGTGCATTCATTCTATCGATATTTGGTTGATCTTCTTCTGGGGGCTCATAGTCTTCTATGGAGGCTGGCCTTTCTTTATTTAGCAACTCAGAATCTTCTGCGGCACGAATACCTATTGGTATTCTTCTACCTACTTGTTTTGCAAGCGGCGAGATAAATTTTTCTATAGCACTCATGGCTTTATCAGCAGACTTTTTATCGTCTACTTTTTTAAGCATTTCCGCAAGCATTGCCGGATTAGAAAACATTTCAGTCATTACTTTAATTCTTTGAGTTTCTGGTCCTCTAAGGAGTACTCGCTGGAAAAGCTCAGAACCCGTCTGTTCTGCTATAAGACCACCACTCATAGAAGGCAATCCCAAAAACTTCTTTAATTGACTCTGAACGGCACCACCTGCGGTAGCACCGCCGATCCTAAGATAAAACATCTTAGCCAAGCTAGGGTTTTTAAACAGAACGTTTTCAAAATCGCCTGTAGCAAAAGCTTCCTCTACACCTCGTAACGTTTTAATTGCGCTTTGAACATCTGCCATTTCTTCTTCAGAAGCCAAATCATTTTTAATTAAAAAGTCTTTTAAAGAGAATTTTACAGAGGGGTCTGCTCCTTTAAGTTGACTAAAAATCTCCCCTTGAAGAGTATTTCCATCCGGAAGACCGGATTTGTTGTTAGCTTTCCTTAAAGCAGAACTAAAAATAGCGGATTTCAACCCGGCTAGAGCTTGGTCTTTGGTATAATCACTATCTTTGTAGTTTGCTTCATCAGCCATACGGTAAAGCTCGCGCAAGGCAATAGTCGGTTTTTCCGATGCTAACGCTAGTGTTACGGCCTCTCCGGGGTCCTCGAACTGAAGCACTTCTTTAAACGCTTTATTTGCATAAAGCCGGGTTATCTGTTCTTCGCTAAAACCGGCCTTTGCGGCTTTGGAAGGACTCATTTGGTTGGCAACATCGCCTAACATGTTATTAAAAGACTTTTGTGCGGTTTCCGCATCAGCTAGATCTAGCTCAAGTTCCGGTATTAAAGCCATCAATTCTTTAGTTCCGGGTTGTTTTTTCCAATTCTCAAGTTGTTTAGGATTAACAACAAAAGTTTCTTCAGGCAAACCCTGCCCCAGTTCGCCCGCAACAGGGTTTTTAATAACCTTTTTTTCCATAACTTTGGATAACGAGTCTCTTAGAGCCTTGCTCATAAGGTCATCGGCATCCATCACCAAAGCCTCTTCTGCCGTCATCCCTCCTTGATCTACAAGGAACTGACCTCCAGCCCTTATCTGCTCGTACCTTCTAGCAACACTTAAATTATTACCTTTAAAGGCTTTGTCTAATAACTGTTTCGGATCAAGAGCCAATCCTCTGTTTTTATCAACCACTTGTAAGTCACTGTGAAACGTCCTAGTAAAAACGTTATTCCTAGCAAAAGTATATGCGCGAGCCGTGTTGTAAGCTTCAGAAACGTTGTCCTTTTGCCCTGTAAGGTCTCGCAATAAGGCGTCGGCCATCTTGTTTAGATCTCTAGCCCGTTTTATTCGTCCGTTTTTTCGCAATTCAGAAGCACGTTCTAACAGTCCCGACCTTAGATCAAAAAACCTGTCCGCATTAGCAGGATTACGACCTGTGCCGTTCTGAAAGTAATTTCTCAAGTCTTCGATGTCGGCGCTGTACTTCCCCATCGCTTCTTTAACGTAATCGTTTGTTCCTTTCGTGGGGTATCTTAATCCTCCCTTCTTAGAACTTCTGTCTAACAATTGAAGAATATTAGGCTGTGATAATCTTTTGCCGTTTCTAGAGTAAAACTCGGTTATAGGGTAACTTTTAACATCTGCCCAGAGCCGCGATTCTCGAACCTTGCTTAACGTTATTTGCTGATCTAATACGTCATAAAGCTTTTCGGATAAATCTACGCGGTTAGATCCCCCGTCAAGATCTCGTCCTACAACTTTTCGGGCAGCTACTGTTAAATCAGTAATAGGCCCTTCTATTTGGTCTACTATGTTTTGCTCAAAAAGAGTCTGTTGAATTCTAGCTGCATAAGCTAGAGCCGTTGGGTCGCCTGTAGAGGCTAAGGCTCGAACAGCGTTAACGGCACCTGCTTGAAGTTCCTCTCGACCACGACCTGTTGCGACTTTCAAGTCTTCGCTAGACTTAGCTAACTCATTTTCTATAGTCTTTAGAGTAGGGGAAAAGTCTAACTTATCGACTTCAGAGAGAGTAGCTACAGACGGTGTGTAAGGCTTACCGTCCGCACCGAGCTTTTGGTCCTTCGCTGATTCGCCTAAATCTTTAATAAACCTCGTTAATTTTTCGTCGGCAGTGATTATTCTACCTTCTGCGTCTACGCTTTCCTCAAACTCGACTGATCGCTGCAACGCTGTCATAATACGTTCAGCACTGTCTTTTTTTAAACTATCGGCAAGTATTCCTTCGCTTTTCCCCGAATTTTCAGCTTTTCCCCACCAGTTCTTCATTGTTCTAAAAACGCCTTTTATAGCATCTGGGGCATAATCAATAGCGACTTGAGCCGGTAGAGGTACAACAAAAGATCCAAGTACTTCTCCCACAATCCTAGCGTCATCGTCATAGGGCTTTGTATTCTGAGCTATAGCAGCCCCTGTACCGACGCCTGCTGCAACTGCGGCTTCTGTGCCTAAGAACGTTTTTGGATTTTCTCTAGCAAATTTCATAGACTTTTCAATGCCGCCCTCTATCCCCCCTATAACGCGAGCCCCCCCTGTACCTTTTCTAGGATCTAAAAGAAATCCCGCCGGGTTGAATCTAGAAAGCCCAATATCTACACCGATACCTCCACCAAACATTGGACCTTTTTTACTTCCGGCTAGTCTTGCCTTCGACGCTGTTTCAAACAACTTTCTAGCGGCTTTGTCAGACAACCCTGCGTTTTTTGCATACAATTGGAAAGCTTCGTCCGCAACGTCTACAAATTTCCCAGAACTAATGTTTTTGAAGTTTTCTAAAAACTCAATAGCTCCGGTCTTAGCTTTAGGTATATTGGTAATCAACTTCCAAGGCGAAGCCAAAAGGCTTAAAGCCATGGTTCCAGCCTCACCAAATCGGTTACTTGCCTCTAACGAAGGAAGTACGGGCGCAGCCTCACCTACAATGTCGTCTTCTAATCTACCGGCGGCCATAGCGCCAAGGATAGATCCACCTAAACCACCTACTCCGTAAACTAGGCCTCTAGCGGCAAGACCGGGAAGACCCGCGGGCGGGATAAAAGCAGCCACAGTCCCCGCAGCGGCAAGTCCAGCTTTAAACCCTGCACCAGCACCTATTGTTTCAGGCAATACTCTAGCGGCACCTGATGCCGCGGATCTTAATTTAGCAGAGCCTTCGTCTTGTGGATCATACTTTCCAAAATCCTCTACGTTAGTAAAAAGAGTTAAAACTTCTTCTTGACTAATCTTTCGATCATCCGGCGCTAAACCTTGGTAACGAGAAAGTTTATCTAAGAGAGGGTGTGTCCCATCTCCCAAATTATCTAAGGTTAAAGGTACACCGTCCGTCTCTAGCTCTTCGTTAGCAATATCTAAAACGCCTTGAACAGTTCCCGTCAAGCCTTGCGTTTGCATTAACTCCTCAAATTGAGGAGAAGTAAGCGTTACTAGCGATTCATCAGTCATCTCGCCGCCTTCTCATTGCATTTATTTGGTTTTTTGCTGTCACTGTAGTTTGGTCTCGACCCTCTACGCTTTCAGTACGATCTGTAGGCTTACGCTTAAATCCTTTTTGAAAAGCCCTTACTTCGTTGTAAAGATTTTGTAGCTGCTTCATATCTTTTTTAGCTTCAGTAATTTGCTTTGGGCTAAATTCTCCCGGCGAATACTGACCACCGTATGCGGGAATTATGGACGCCCCAACTTGCATTTCCGAGAGCAAAGCATTTGCAAGTGTATCAAAAGTACCTTGAGCGTCCGCATCGGTTCTAAAAACAAGGCCTCCGGGACGTATGTTTTCTACTTCCTCCGCAAGCTTTTCTTGCACAAATTTCAGAACCCTGCCTGTTCCTTGGTTAGACGTTTGATACAGCAAAATTTTATTTGCAAGCGTGTTTAGTGATTTCTGAGCTGATGTCATTTGTGCAGATTTTTCACCAGCATCACCTCCGGTGATTTCAGAGGCACCTTCAGCAATAACTTTTCCAATACCCGGAATAACACGTGAGGCTCCAATAACTTCAGAGTAATCAAGTGTGGGGTCAAACAAAGTAGGAGTTGTACTATCCCAAACAGGAGAATTGGCATCTATAGACCCGTCTTCGTTTACTATTTCACGCGTAGCGGTCATTACAGTAACTTCAGCCTTTTCAATGTCTTGCCCGTCTTCGGTTAAGTTTTCCCCTGTGATTCTAGTGTATACCTCCGGGCTTCCTTTTCTTACGTTATTCAAAACAATAGGACTTAGTTTGCTACTTGATCCTTTAACGTATTTTCCAATTAAGGGGTCCCACTCACTTTTAGCAGAGGTGTAGTCCAAAACGGCTTGCTCATATAAAGCAGTGTCATCGCCTAATGTTTTGTTTGCGTAACTTTCCATCCTTTCAGGGTTAGTTATAAAAGATAGTTGATCTGTCTTAGCCTTACTGCCGATTTTTGTTGCGGTGGCGTTCATTCTCTCAACACCAAGCATACCCATCTTGTAAGCCTCCTCCAATAACTGCGCTCTTTCGGAAAGCCCGATCTGCACATCTTTCTGGTCGGCTCCGCGTAATAGAAGACCCTCATCAAAAGCCCTGTCAGTTTTCTTTATAGCCCTGTCAATGTCTGATTGAGAAGCATTAAATTCTTGCATCGCCTCTTGCATCCCCTTACGGAAGGCTTGATCAGTAAGCTGTATGTTTTCTTTTGACGCTCTTTCAAGTACGTTTTCTGCCGCTATAAAGGTGTTTTTAGTAAGCGCGGCTTCAGCTTCAATAGCTCCTCGATGGCTAGAAAGTGCAAGATTCTGATCATGTCCGTGATCCATCTTGGAAATATCGTTAATGTGAAGAACCCCGTCACGTTGAAGCTGGTTCTCAAAGTTAAGCTGGTTTTCCGAAATCCTTAGCTCGCTGCCTAGCTGCATGTTTTCTTTTTCTAAGGTATCTTTAAGCCTTATAGCGGTTTGAGAATTATCAAATTCTAAAGCAACAAGGGCTGTTTGGTTAGAGAACTGTTGCGCTCGAACATTGTCTTGATAACCTTGAGTGTCCAAACGTTCAGATGTACTAAAGTCAAACCTGTCGTTTTGCATAGTCTTATTAAAGGTGTTGTTCAGTTGGGCTAACTCGTTTGTAAGCCTTCCACGTAAAGTAATATCAGCCTGACTTTGGGAGCCTTGCAACTGTTGTAACAAATTTTGAGCCTCAATCTTTCGATTTGATAAGCGCATTTGAAAGCTATGGCTGGTCTCGTTTTCTTGCTTTGTAAAAGCAAAGTTCTTATCTAGCTTCAATATTTCGTGGGCGCGATCCAGTGCGCTTTCTTTTGTTTCCCAAGTTTTTTCTATTTCAGCAGCGTTTGCGTCTGCATCTACTTTTAACTCAAAAGCTAATTGATTTTCGGATTGACCCAAGGCTTGCAGGTTTAAAGCCCGCTTTTCCCTTTTTTGATCCTGCTTAAACTTCTGTAAGTCTCCTGCACGTGCAGAAATATTGCCTAAAACGGGCTGGAAAGCTTGAGCTAACCGTTCGGCAGGGCTCATGTTACGTTCTCCGGGAGTAGCAAACGCTAAGGCACCTTGTGCTACGTCGAAGAACATTTGAGCTTTAGTCATGTCTTGCTGCTCTGCCAACGCAGCTTCTTGGTCTGCCACCCCTAAAATATCACCATAGAGAGCTTGTTTTTCTCCATAGATATCCCCAAGTCTGCCTCCCAAAGGATCAACAATGGTTTTTGGACTATTAGGCAGCACCACTCCCGCGTCCTCAAAATACTGGACGGCACCACCTTGGTTAAAATTTACAGGGGGCACTCCCGCGGGAGGAGCCATCATAGGATCTACGGGTGGAGCCATCATAGGATCTACCGGAGGAGCCATATCAACTGTAGACATAATGCCGCCAGCCATAGGGCCTTCAATAGGCGTTGTCATCTGATCTTCAGCCAGACTGCCTATGCCCTGATCCATTGAATTCATCAGCATAATGGGTTGAACTAGCGTTAAAACAGACTCAGGAGTGGCTTGAGCGTCCTCCGGTCCAACCATTGAAGCGAGTTCCGCGTACCGCGCCTCCATAGGCGCTTCATCACCTCGGATAGTGTTGATCACAGTCTCGTAGTTTTCAGAACCTTCTAGGTCATCCATATTCTGAGAGTAGTTAGATAACATACCTTCCAGCTCGGCGGGATCAAGGCCGTTCTCCATTGCGCCTTGAGCAGCCATCTCCATTTCTGGATCAGCCATCCCGGGAGGACCCATCGGAGGAGCCATAGGTGGCTCCATAGGCATTCCTTGATCCATCATCGGATCAACCATTCCGCCTTGATTAAACATCTGACGACCCATCACTTCTCTGTTCATCCAAATAACCCCGCTTTTGATGCCCCGGCTGCTGCTGACAGTCCGGCTACGCCCAAACCAAGTATTTGTTGGGCAGGTGAAGTGCTTGGAGCCGTAGCAGCCGTAATAGACTGCTGCGTAGTCGGCGCACCTTTATATATGTCGGATAAGAACCCGACTCGCTGATATGGCTCATAGAGCTGTGCCATCTTGCTTTGACGTTCTGCTTCAAGCTCTGCCTGTTGCTGACCTTGCTGCTGCTTACCAACATCGTACACAAAACCAGCTTCTTTCTGATTTAACGTTTGACCTAATTCGCCAAGGGCCGCTTGCCGTAGACCAAGCTGACTTTCAGCATCTGCTTTAGCTAAACCAAGCTGACCGTATTGAGTACCTAAAGAGCCTAAGCCTTCGCCCACACGGCCCATAAGCTCTTGTCCCTGAATCCCCAAAGAACCTGCCTGACCCGCTAACTGTGCTTGCTGGGCGTATCCACCCATCGCGGTCTGAGCCTGCTGACCAGTTAATTGTGCGACTAGTTGGGCGTTTGACATTCCTGTCTGCACCCCAAGTTGCTGAAGGCTCATTCCTGTTTGAGCCAGAGCTTGAGAGTTAGCTGCGGCCATCTGTTCTGACGACATGCCTAATTGGCCTTGTTGACCAAACGCGGAAAGTCCTAGCTGTCCCGAGGACACCGCACCGGACTGACCTAGTTGCTCTGCGCTTAAACCTGTGGAAGAAGAAAGTTGTGCTGCTTGTAATCGACGACCCTGTTGAGCTTCAAAGGATTGTTGAGCTTGTTGAGCGGCTGTCTGGTAGCCTTGCTGTCTCATGGCCGCAGCAGTTCTGGCCTGCTGATCCAAGACATTACGGTTAAGTTCTGACTCTGCTATCGCTTGACGTGATCCGCCAAAAGCCCCGGCGCTTACCGCTTGAGCGCCCACGGCTTGCTGTTGTATGTCTCCAGCCCGTTGAATATCTGCCATGGCTCTTTGAACAGCTTCGTCTTCATAAGCGCCCATGAAAGGACTTACGGCAGAAGGGTTATAAGCGCCCGTAGCAGTTCCCGCGTCGGTTCTGGCTCGATTTGCTACCGCTCTTGCCGCTGCGGTAAGACCCGTTAAGTCATCGGCGGCTGTTTGATAGGCACCAATACCCCCCGCGCCTGCCGTATCGGCATCACTTCTGCCTGCTTGTGTAGCTTCGTTGAGCTGAAATCGTTGTATTTCCCGAGCATCGGTGTTTTGAGACAGTAAATTAGCCTGATTTGCCTGTACGGCGGCGTCGTTTAACCCCGATTGAGAGGCCGAAATAAGCTGCGGAGTCTGAGCTGCCGCAGCCCGCAAAGCTGTTTGAGCTGTTGTAATCTCACCGGGTATACCGGCATTAATCCTGTTTCCTTCCTCGTCTACGGTTACATCATCGCCAGTGGTGTTAAGCATTAACCTTCTGGCGTCTCTCAGGAAAGGATTGTCAAAGCTGGTAATAATGCGATCATTCTCACCATCTCCGTCATCATCGACTTTTCTCTCCGTAAGGCCTGTTTGAACATCACCTATTGTGCCTTGAGCATCACCCAGCGTGTAACCAGCTTCTGCCAGATAGGGCTGATATCCGCCTATACCCAGCTCAGTAAGGTCTGTACCTTTAACCTGAAGCGCGGACATTTCCGCAACCATCTGCTGGGGTATTTTAATACCTCTGTCAGCTAGATCTTTTGCTGACGCAAGAAGACCTAGCTTGTAGGCCTCAACCTGCGGTGCTTCGCGTACAATCTGTTCGGTTGTTTCAGGCATTACGCTGTTTTCCTCCCTCGGCTCTCAAGGTTTCTCATTACTGAATACATGCTTTGAATGCCGCTATCTAAATTCCCTTGGCCTAGCCCGCGTACTGCATCCGTTGTCATTACAAACTCACCGGGCATTAGCATAGCTCGAACGCTGTCTTTTCCGGCCACACCTTCGTTAGGCATGATCCCACCACTTCGTCTTGGATAGATAGCGCCGCCATCTGCCGCCGCCATTACTCCGCGACGATCAAAAACAGAAGGCTGTCGATTATCTACGGTAAAGTCTCTTTGAGACGCCACCATGGTGTCATAATACCCACTTTGATCAGCGTCTTCATACTCGCCCGTATCTTCGTTGAGTACGCGAGAACCAAGGTCTTTGACCATATACTTTCCGGGATCTGCATCAATCAAGTCCTGACCTGTGATGACGTTACCATCGCTATCTCGGTCTACGAGCCCTACTTCTTCTTGTTCTGGGACCTTAAAGCCACCTGCTGCCCCCATTATCCCTAGTCCTGCCAACGCTGATGGCCCAAATTTAGTCAACAATCCGGGTTGAACTGCGGCACGAGCCTCTGCTATTCCTGCGGCGGTCGCTTGGACGCCGTCGAATTTAGCCGCTGCCTTGTACTTAGCGACTGCTTTGTCACCTAAGAGGTTTAACTCGTCTTTGCTTTTACCGCCCCTGACAAACCTGTCCCTCATCTTTTCAAGAAACCCGGGGTCTTCAGCGGGCAAACTTGTCTGACTTACGGCATCACCTGCTGAATCACCACCTGTTATGCTAAAACCCTCTGCCCCGGGGTTAGTACTATTGACAGATACCTGCTGTAGGTACTGGACCTGCTCCACGGGGTTTAGAGCTTGATATTGAGCTAGTTGTTCAGGGCTAAGGTTTTTAAGTGTGTTGTCAAGGCCTATGTTAAGTTGACCCTTCCCTATAATAGTAGTTTCAGCGGCCGCGCTCACGGGAGTTACGTCCGTTGTAACGACTTTATCAACAGGAAGACCATCTGCCCCAAGATTGGTATCTGTAACATCTGTACTATCGCCCGTAACTTCGGCGGTTGAAGCTTCTACAGCCGCTGCTTCTTTAGCCTCTCGCGCAATGAACTCCGGCGATCCCGGTTCCAAATAATTTGTTATAGCGGCGGCGTCAGCGCCGGGGTTAAATTTCCTGAAAAACTTTAGCGGTCCACCACCTTTCACGCCCGCGCCGTCAGTTAAACCTTCAAAGGTAGCACCTATTCTAGCACCCGGATCGCTAAAGCCTTCGCCAACTTTATCAAAAAACGATTGCCCCGGCTCACCTTTTGAGAATCCTTTAAAAAGAGCGCCCGTAGCACCAGAGATAAGTCCAGCTTTAAGTGCATCTTTTAAGTCCCCGCCCGCAAGCAGCGTTCCTATACCGGAACCGAATGCCGCACCATAGATAGGTCCGAGGGGCGTCATGGATAGAACAATAGGCAGCACAATAGGTGCTATTTTCTTGATTACATTAATAACACTCTTAAAAGCACTGCTAATTCCCTTCATCAGCCTTTTAAGGAAGAATTCAGGAAGGCCTGTAGTGGGGTTAAGATCGTTTTCGTCAGAACCTACGACGTAAGCTTCAGGGTTTTCTACCCCCGCTTCTTCTAAAACGTCAAAGATTCTTTTCTTTATCGCTTCGTCTTTAAGGAACTGGAAAGGAATAACAAGCTCACCAGCGGCAACGTGAGCAAGGAACTTGTCTTCGTTACGTCCGTATTTAGCCATTCTTTCAGCTAAAGCAGGAAATTGTGCTATGCCAACATCACCAAAATCAGAGGCTTTTTCGCCGTATATTTCGTCAATCTCATCATCGTCCATGACAAGGTCAGCAATACCGCCTTCTGGAACGTCCAGTTTTGCTTCGGCGTCGTCTTCGGTTTCTTCTTCGGCGTCGTCTAGATCTTCTAGCTCTTCCTCTAGCTCTTCCTCTAGCTCTTCTTCCAAATCATCTTCGATGACTTCGACCTCTAAGGCTTTTTTTGCTAACTTAGCCATTATCCCACTCCACCAGTGATGCTGTCAGGCATGGTAACCTCCACAATTGTACTTTGCTTCTCGTCTCCCGTCCACGAAGAACCACATTGAGGACACGTTTCTCCCTCAAAAGTAATGTGTTCCGCGGGCAAAACGGCGTTGTTGTTACACGTGCCGCAAAAGATGTTGTCTGTCATGATATTGTTACCGAGACTTGGCCCACGGCTCCTGTCGCTTGAGACCCTCTGAGATAGGGCATATTAGCTACAGTAATGCGAAGTTCATCGCCGTACTGAAACAGCCCGCCCAAGGGTAATTTAAAGTTGTCGGTTTGCAGGTTTGGCAACGTCAAATCAGATGCTTGCCAAGGTCCCGGGTTACTAACCTGTTGTAGGAAAACGGAAAAAGCCCGCATTACTTCTGCTTGA
>Ga0308012_10000299_pt1 | contig 31488 bp, 47 predicted proteins | sample Neamet179_FD_203133 | JGI IMG/M metagenome (GOLD analysis project Ga0308012, IMG submission 203133) | Marine microbial communities from water near the shore, Antarctic Ocean - #179 | ecosystem: Environmental > Aquatic > Marine > Unclassified | place: Southern Ocean | collected 2014-07-25 | reverse complement strand
GTGATTACACTAAATTCACAAATGCAGGCACCACCTTGGGCGTACTTCGCATTTTAGGAGACGGTACTACTCCCAGAGATCGATTTGAGGGGCAGCATGTTGTTGTGGAATCTAAACAAACCCACAAGCAAGCCAACCCAACATGGACAGACATCATAGGTTCACCAGCTAACATCGCTGCTACGTTCCCTAATGGTGTTGAGGGAATGTGGATTCCTTCATTAACTGGAAATGATAACCCATTAAATCGTAAAGCCCTAAATAGCTCATCTAGGGAATACTCAACGAATAATGGAGTTTCATGGTCTTCCTCTGCTTCCATAGGACTGAACAGTACACTCAATACAGGGTTTGGCTACTTAACTACTGAGCCTAATCGAGTTACTTTAGCCCACTACGAAACCCAAGCTCACTTCACTCAGGATGAGTCGAACAGTAAGGTGTTGGATTTGGGTGGTGCTTTAGCCACTACAGGACGTGCTATAAACTTTGGTAATCTACTTATAAGTAGCCTTATCAATAAGATAGGCACAGCAGGAGACTATGCTAAAGACAGTGTAATGTCTCGCGTCACTTATGGCCCTGCAACGAACAAGTTGGCTAGTGATGCTAGCTCTTGGAGAAATACACATGAACCTATAGATGTACTGGGAACAGGTGCAGCAGTCAAAACCCTAGACTACCTATCCTCTGAGAACAACGTAGCTAAGTTATGCTATGCGTACAAAGAGATGGTGTTCGATAGTGGTAAGGATGATGCGGCTAATTTCACTCAAGTAACGATAGCAACGGACACAAGTTATGTGAAAGGGGTTCTATATCACCTAAAACATCTTGATTTTGGTAAGTCTTATGGGGTTGTTTACAAAGCGGTACGTACACTGACAAGAAATGCCAGTGAAATAGCGCTAGGTTCTCAAGATGCTAATGGCGTTATATACATTACAGTTAGCGGTGTAGCAGAACCATTGTTATCTCCGTGGGACGGCAATGGCTTCGGTGATAACAATAAGTTTGAAATCACTAACAACCAATCAACCCTAACTGATGACAACGGCAACACAGTCCTATACGGAACTGCATCGTTCAACACACAACACTTCGTAATTGAGGAATAACCCTATGTACACATTATTAACAGACGTGCCTAGCGTTATCGCTGAGTTCTATGAAGAAGTTGTTAAGTCGGAGGCTACGGGTAACACCGTGGCTGAGGCTTACACTTACATGGATGAAGAAGGTGCTGAACAATCTGGTGAAAGGCAAGTCGCTGAGTATGCTGATGTAACTTACGTTGAGCAGGTAGCACGTCCTGAGACTAAATCTACGGCTGACTTGGAGCGTGTTATCGCACTAGGTAAGCCAAAGGCTGTGCAGGATAGCTTCTCGGCTATGGTGGCTTTAGGTGAGCAGTGGGCATTCTTTGATGCTTACACTGAGTTCCTAGCGGACACCTTAGCAGCTGAAGAGTTTAACGCTGACCTACCTGTAGTCTCTACAGATGAGGAAGGTGTTGAGACTCTAGCCGAGCCTAAAGAACTACCTACAGCACCAGTGGAGTCAGTGGCTTACGATGCCTTAGCAGCTAAATGGTCTGAGCGTAGAGCTTCACAATACCCAAGCCTTGCTAACTTTGCTGATGCTTATGTTAAGGCTCAAGACGGTGACGATGAAGATATGGTTGCCTATGTAGCCAAGTGTTTGAAAGTTAAGTTAGATAACCCTAAAGACGTTAAGGATGCGTAAAGCTAACGAGCCTACTTGAGATTCTCTTGTAGGCTCTTTTACTACTAGAGATGAGTGATATGGAAGTTAATGCTAGATTTGATAGACTGGAAGCTAAGATAGATAAACTAGCTGATGCTATGGTTAAGCTTGTAGAGATAGACACCAAGATAGACGGTCTCTTGATACACAACAACACGCAGGACGCTCGTTTAAATAAACATAGTGAAGAACTGGATGGACACGCCATTAAGTTAGCTCTTACAGCTAAGACTGGTGGCGCTAACGAATGGTTCATACGCTTGCTAATAGCTGCTCTGGTAACAGGTGCAGCCTTTATGATGAGGGGTTAAGGAGTAAGATGACTTACAGAGAAATAATGAATGAAGTATTACGTAGACTACGAGAGGATCAAATAGATTCCGACTGGTCTGGTAATCTATCTACTGCAAATGGGCCCTCAGACTATCATAAGATGATTGGTGATTTCGTCAATGACGCTAAGTATGAAGTAGAGCAATATTGGGACTGGCAGGCGCTTAGAGTGACTGCTGCTATCTTAACACAGAGCGGTACTATGTCTTACTCTCTTGTAGGCGCTGACCGTGACTTTAAGGTATTAGATGTAATAGATACAACGACAGGGGTACACCTAGAACAGATGTCTAGTTCCCAGTTAAACGTACTGGCTTTCCCTACCTCTTCGATAGCTAAAGGGCCTCCTACAGGCTATGGCTTCAATGGTATTGATGTTAACTTAGACACTGTAGTGGACGTATGGCCTCTTCCTACAGATGCAAGACAGATTAACTTCAACGTAGTAAAGCCTCAAGACAAGCTACAATCAGCCTCTACACATTGCTATGTGAATGAGCAGGTAGTTATCTTAGGTGCGTACATGAGAGCTATGGCAGAGCGTGGAGAGGACGGCGGTACTCAGGTATCAGTCGCTTCTCAAGAGTACAATAACATTCTATCTAGGGCCATTCAGATTGACTCTGGTAAGACTCAGATGGAGAATGATTGGTATGTCCGTTAAACCCTTATCACCTCTAGTACTAGACTCAGTAGGCGTATTTGGCTTAAACACACAAGCTAACGCCTCTAGTCTAGACCATCGTTGGTTAGTTAAAGCAGATAACGTAATGATTGATGCTGAGGGGCGTATGACCTCTCGTAAGGGTATCCGTCAGGTCACTGACTCTATTGGTAGCTTCCCTGTTAAGTCTATACATAACCACAAGAAGACAGACGGCTCTAGTCTCCTCCTTTATACTGGTGATAATAAAGTATGGAAGCAAGACACTAGTACTATTCCTTCTACGTCTACTGTACAGACCTTCGCAGGCACTCCGCAGACAATCACCAATGATAACTGGCAATGGGTTCAGTATGATGATGAGTCTGTAGGCGTACAGGCAGGACATAAGCCTATTCACTATAAGGAGTCTACTGGTGTCTGGACAGACCTAGAGGATACAACTAATTATACTGCCAATACTGGCATCACTACATTTGATCCTTCTTGTGTCTTATCCAGCTTCGGTAGGTTATGGGCTGCAGGTATCTCAGAAGATAAAGAAACTGTATTCTACTCTAAGACACTAGAGAATGAGAAGTGGACGGGGACAGGCTCAGGCATAATCAATATGCGCTCTGTATGGGGGTTTGATGAAGTAGTAGCTCTAGAGTCTTTCAACGGTAAGTTGATCATATTCGGTAAGAATAACATAGCAATATACAATGATCCTTTTGATCCTTCTGCTACTACGTTTGGTCTAGACGAAGTTATAAGAGGCATAGGCTGTGCTTCTAGAGACTCAGTCCATGCTTTTGGAGATGATGTTCTATTCCTATCTCACGATGGTGTACGTTCTTTAAACCGTACTAAGATCCAAGATAAGATGCCTCTAACAGACTTGACTAAGAATGTCAAGAATGATATTATTAAAAACATACTATCCTCCAGTGCAGAGGACATTAAGGCTCAATACAATACTTCTGGCGGTTACTATGTAATCTCCTTTACAGGCATTAATGAGACTTACATCTTAGACTTTAAATCATATAATGAAGATGGTACTCCTCGTATCTCCAAGTGGAGCTTCTCTAACCTAAGAGCACCTAAGTCTTTTCTAGCGTTATCCTCAGGTGAGTTATATATAGGGAGAGGAACTAAACAAGCAACTGGCGCAGCTACTGCATTAAACTCCTTCAATGGCGTAGTGTCTAAGTATGATGACTACCATGATATGGACTATTCGGGATCTACTCCTGTATACAGTAACTACCAGACAGAGTTTAAGACGGTATGGATGGACTTCGGTAATCCCTACACTGCTAAGTTACTTAAGAAGTTTAGTTGTGTTATAGATGGAGGCCGTGAGCAGGACGTTACTATTAACTGGTATAGGGATTATAGCACTCAAGGTGACTCCTCTACGTTTAGTCTGACTCCTGTGTCTACAGGCTCTATTGCTCTCTTTGGATCTAGCAGTAGCCTATATGGTACTGCTAAGTACTCCCCTTTGTTCTTCCCTAAAGAATATAGAATCAACCTAAGTAAGGCTGCTAAGGTAGTACAGATAGAAATGATTAATCTAATTAAAGGATTCAAAGGCTCGCTACAGGGCATGACGGTCTTAGCTAAAGAAGGTAAAATACGATGAGTAACTATACGATACAAGTAGCTTGGTCTGGAAAGGATGCTCTAGCAGACTCTGATGTAAACAAGGTAATATCAGGTGATGACTTTAATACTGAATTCACGGCAGTACGTGACTCGGTAAACACTAAAGCAGAGCTCTCTGGTAGTGCCTCTCAGGTCTTTTCAGCAATTACTGCAGTCAATGGTACAAACACAACGCAAGTAGCCACCACAGCCTTCGTACAAGCTGCTAGCCCTACTCTAGGCGTTAACGGAGTTAATGTTAATGGTACTTTAGTTACAGGACGTACAATCTATGTAGATACTGATGCTCCAACTGGAGGAGCTAACGGAGACATCTGGTTTGAATATTAAAGCTAAAGTAGGTAGTAGTTGGGTAGCTCCTATACCTCATGTCAACGTAGCAGGTACTTGGACTAAAGTTAAGAAAGCTTATGGTAAGGTAGGAAGCACTTGGGAACAGACTTATCAGTATGAGTCAGTATTCACCTTCGCTGCCACTGAGCATACTGATGTTGATTTAGACTCTCTTAGTTTAGACCGATACCATAATGTTCGTGTAGTTATACCTAGCGGTGCTACATTGGTTGCCTCATCCACTAGCGTCTATGCGCTTAAGACAGGCACTAGTCATACTGCTAAGTTAACCATAGAAAACAATGGTGCTATCTTAGGGCGTGGCGGTAATGGAGGCAATGGTGGTTTAGGCTACTCATATAATGCAATTGCCCATGCAACTGACGGCACTGTTGGCGGTGTTGCAGTACATCTAGAGTCTGACATCACACTAATAAACAATGGTACTCTCTCAGGAGGCGGTGGTGGCGGTGGTGGTGCTGAAGGTTATGTACACACAGGTACTGCCTATGGTGGCGGTGGTGGCGGTGGTGGCGGTAGGCCTTATGGCGCTGGCGGTAATGGTGGCTCCACTACTCACAGTGGTACTGCAGGCTCTGCAGGCACTCTTGCAAGTGAAGGCACTGGAGGCACTGGGGGCTACGATGGTACAGTACGTGGAGGCATAGGCGGCTCTGGTGGTGCTGAAGGTTCAGCAGGTAGCCAAGGTGGCGAGATTACAGGCGACCACGGTCATGTTGTAGAATCCAATAAAGGGATAGGAGGTGCTGCAGGCGCAACGTACTACAACCCTAGCTCCTTCACTATATCATAAGCTAACCTAAACATAGAGACATATAATGACACACAATATTAAAGAACAGAAGAGGACAGTATAATGGGCGGCCCACATAGCGGTACAAGAGAGCAAGCGGTAGCATATAATGCTGGTAACCTTTCTAATAAAGGTGCAGCCCCTAAAGTAGATCAGTCCTTATGGGAGGCAGTTATGTCATCAGTCGGTTCAATACCGAGCATCCCTAATATAGCTAAGTCTGTAGGATCTGCTTTAGTAGATGAAGTACAGTATGGCATGAATGATCAGGCTAAGGCTAACTATGCAAGTATGGAAGCGTCAGGGCATCCCTCCTCACAGTGGGATCAGATGTCTAGACAGGAGAAAGTACAAGCTGCTCGGTCACAGCAAATGAAGGAACAGCTCCCTCATGCCTTCATTGGTAGTCCAACTACTGACGCTCAACGTGCTGCAGTAGCTAATGGCACTGTAAACCCTACAGGAGGTCTAGTAGGATCAGGAGGTAATGGGAGTCAAGGTGCTAATAGCGAAGCCAATCAAGAAGGAGCTGGCGGTGATGCAGTATCCCGTCTTGCAGCAGCCAGAGCTCCTCGTGGACTTACATTCAGCAATCTATTTGGCAGTACTGGTTATAACCCTGAGACTGGTCAGTTCGAGCAAACAGATAGTGATGAGTATGCTCAGTTCCAGCAGGGACTACTAGGGCAGATGCAGAGCTCTCAGGAGGCCTATCAGAACTTTAATCCTCAAGATGCAGCCTCAGAGTACCTACGTGGTGTAAACGCCATTAGAGAGCCTCTCAGAGCGGGACAGACACAGTCTGCCTTGAGTCGTCTAGTTCAGTCTGGTAAACTAGGTGCTACTGCAGGTACTCAGGCTTTAGCTCAATTAGAGTCTGAACAAGAGAACCAACGATTCCAAGAAGGTGTACAGGCTACTCAGTATGGTACACAGATGCAGGATCGTATGTTACAGAACCAAGCAGGTCTATTTGGTCTAGCTGGTAATGTAGCTCAACAGCAGTTCGCTGGACAACAGCAAGCTCTAGGTGCTGTACCTCTACTACAAGAGATTAACTCTTTTGCTGAAGAACCTGCCTTCCAACGTGACTTGGCTCAGATGGGCATAGATGCTCAGAAGAGTGCTAATAACACAAGTATGTTTGGTGATATATTCAAGACTATCATTGGTCTAGGTTAATAAGGAGTATAAGTAATGGCTAGTGGATTATTCGGCTCAGGCCCACAATCAAACATCTTAAAGACAGTACAGTCTTCCTATGCGGGTATGCTCGATGCTGAGAAGCAGAAGGGCGTAGCAATGCGTGAAGCTATGGGAGCCTTTGGGCAGGCCATAGACCCTAAGACTATCGGTATGAAGAAGTTCAAGAAACAGTTTGCAGAAGCAGACTGGACTAACCCAAATACATACTTTGAGGCTAGTAAGTTCATCAGTGCCTTTGATCCTAGTGGTGCTATGAGCATGGCTCAGAACGGTATGCAGCTACAGGCCTCTCAGGCTCCTAAGACTGAGAAGCAAGAGTATATCACACAGTCCAGAATAACTGATGATGTAGAATTTCAAGGAGCTATGAATAAGACAACAGGAGTATGGACATCTGCTGGCGGCACAGGTAAGGCAACAGGTAGTAAAGTAAGCAAGCAAGTATCAGGGGCAGACCTAAATCTACAACATAAAACTAATAATTATACGCCTGATGTAATGTATAACGTCAATGGATCTACAGGAGTTATCTCTTCTGTAGGTAAGACAGGAAAGCCTGTTGAGGTTAAAGGAGAAACAACTACCTCAAAAGAAGTAACGGAAGCTTATGGGTTTAAAGCAGGATCGGAGCCTCACAAGAAAGTGATGCAGTCTATCTTAGACGTAGACCCTAGTATTACTGTTACTGAGATAAAAGCAGTTAGGACTGACTGGAATAAAGTAACAGAAACCGAACGGGAGGCTATTAAGACTGCAGATGAGGTAATAGACTTAGCTACTCTTAGCCAGTTAAGTAATGACCCAGAACAGATCTCTGTAGTTGTAGACCGTCTTGTTTCACGTATGTTTGGAGGGTCTGATTCTAAGGCTCAGTCAGAGATGAAGGCATTCCGTGACTCAGGTTCTTTCAGTAAGAACATTGCTGATGCTGCAATTAACTTTCTTTCTGGTAGTTATACTAAAGAGACTTTTGAAGGTTTTAAGAAGCTAGCAGAATTCACTAAGAATAGGAATGTTGTATCGTACAATAAAAAACTTAAGCAAGCGACTGATTCGTATGCTCTATCTAAGAACATGAACGCAGAGCAGGTTGGTACTATTCTAGGGGAAGCTATGCAAAAGAGTAGCAAAATACCTCAACCCACTAAAGGAGATACCTTAGTTGTTAAAGGAGTAACTCTTACGTATGTTGGTGGTAATCACTTAGACTTAAGTAATTGGGTGACTAAATGACAGGAATAACACAGGAAGAGTTTGAAGAGGCTCTTAAAGCTAGTTCAGCGAGTACTGCTACTACCGCAAAAGATAAAGGAGTCTCCCAAGAGGACTTCGAGGATGCTCTAAGCTCTGTCCGTTCCTCTACCTTTGAGGATGAGGAGGGGCAGAGAGTTAAAGCTTCTCAACAGCAAGAAGGAGAAGGGTGGATGGCTTTTACTTCTAGGCATCTCGCTGACTCTTTTGAACGGGGGGTTGTGAGCTCTGTTGACTTTGCTGTTCCTGACGATCTTCTAGATAAAATCAGAGGAGAAAGCACTAGGGGCATGGATGTTAACCAACCATACCTTCACCAGAATCCTACTAGGTTTATGGATGCTCAGGAGTTAAAAGGACACCGTAACTACATACGTAACTTCTTCTTTAGCGGTGACGAGCCTTTACCCCCTACATCTGATGACCTCTCTCCTACAGAGCAGGTAGTTCGCTTTGTGTCAGCAGGCACTGAAGCAGCTAGTGATATGACTAACTTAGCGAATACAGCGCCTCGTATAGCATACAACATGGCTCAGTCTATATTACCAGCTGCTGTGGCAGATACTGTAATACTACACACCTCTGATGCGATTGCTAGTTCTGACCTAAGTTCTAGCACGAAACAGAATGTATTAATCTCATTAGGCGTATTGTCTGGTGTTGCTACGGGAGTAGCTCAGTCTCCTATTACAGCAGGGTATCAAGCATATAAAAGTGTAAAGAACATTAACGGTAAAGGTGAAGTATCTAAATACCTCAAAGGAGAGCAGAAGAGGTTTGCAGACGCTGTAGTTGAGTCTCAAGGTGATTTCTATAACATTATGGAAAGAGCTCAAGTCCTCCAAACAAAGATGGGAGGTGAGCCTCTTAAAATAGTACCGATAGTAGCTGCTCTTCAGAATGATATAATGAAGGGTAAGTTCCTTGAGTACTATTCTGATGGTAGAGATCCTGTATTCAGGGCTAAGATTGATGAGGCTGTTAGTGAGTTTGTTACACGACAAGACGCATATCTTAAACAACTAGCTGTGTCTCCTGAAATGGAGAATGTTAAGTTACCTAAGATAATAGCTAAAGAGCAGGAAAAGAGATTAGTCTTTGAGGAAAAGAGGCAGGCTCATATTGAGGGTAAGATTCAGATTATAGATGAGCAGATGAGTAAACTAACTACTGCCTTGACTAAGAATGGATCTAAGACTGACATAGGAATGGCAGCTAAAGGGCTTTTAGATAAAAAGAGAGCCTTAGTCAGGCAGCGGTTTAATCCTATGTATGCTGAGTGGAAGAAAACTGCTACCGATTCAGGGGTCACAATGCCTTCTGAACAGGTATCTGGTCTGTTAGATTGGGTTAATAACTTACCCACTGACGAGGGCCGTTTCTTAAAGAACTTCAGTCCTCTATTAGAAGTTAAGACAAAGACAAAGACAAAGACAACAACGGAGCAAGGCTTATTTGTCTTTGACAAAGAAGGGAACATAAGTCAAAAGCCTGATGTAACAACTACTAGTGTTGTTGATGAGTATACCCCTGCTGATGTCCTGAATTTAAAGAACACTGTTAACGGGCGTATACGTGATCTAACAGGGACTCTAGATTCCAAAGGTAAGGTACAACTTCGTTTATTGAATGATTTTAAAGGCGTGTTGAACCAAGCAATTGATGAGATGCCTAACGGATATGGTACTTCATTGCGTAACATAGACCTAGCCTACTATACTGAAATGGGAATCCCTTTCAATAGCGCAGGCGTGTCTAAGATGTCTGTTAATAAGTTTACCTCTACAGTAGCTCAGGATCTTACTAAGCTACAAAACGCAAGAGACTTCTTAGGAGCTGCAGGGGAAGATGGTGTTCCCGTACTAAAGGATGCCATATACACCCGTATTCATTCAAAAGCAATTAAGAGTAATGACATTGCCAATGAGAAGTCCATTATGGACTGGCTTGCTGATGAAGACAATGCAGCTTTAGTCGATTTGGTTCCTAACTTACGAGATGAGTTAACAGATGGAGCTACTGCCTTATCTAACGCTCGGGCTGTAAAGGCACGTTTAGAAGTAGACTACAGGCGTAATGCCTTCCAAGCTACTGATGACTTCCTTGAGGCTGTAGGTCGTTCAGGACTAGACTCCACCGTAGCTTCTCTCTTAAAGAGTGATGGGGCTAGTATGGATACTATTCTTCCGCTATTTAAGCATATGGACGCTGAGAGTACGGAGATGTTTAAAACAGGCATACGTTTAAAGCTTGTAGACAGAGCATTGAACTTTAAAAAACCTAACCACATAGAAGGAGGCTCTAAACACGCAGCAGTAGATTATATTAATGCTAATCGTGAGGTATACACTGAGTTCTTTGGAGGGGATTATATGAAGAATATAGAAGGAGCTATGGAGATGTTTGATATAGTGTCTACTCTACAGACTTCTAATGTTCCATTTAGAACGAGCTCTCTCTCCACTGAGCTACTTCAGAAAGAGTTAGGCGTGGGTGTATCAGGAATAACATCAGCATATCGTAGAACAGTAGGGGGTGTTGTATCACCTGCCCATGCAGCAACTGGATTAGGCTCTAGAATGGCCCAGTCTAAGTTGGATGCTAAGCGATCTGGTAAGTTAATGGATCTACTCTTTAACCCCTCTATAGTGTCAGAACTAGCTAGGGAGTATAAGAACTATAAAGCTGCCACTAAGACTGAGAAGCTCAAGGCTGCTCTTAAAGGAGCGGGTAATGTAATACTGCGTAATTCACTCAGGGGTTCTTATATAGGAGGACGAGAGGCTGTTCTCGATAAACTAAAGGAAGAGGAAAAGTAAATGTTTGATTTCATAGGAATGTGGGAACAGGCTAAAGATGAGCTAGAGGGTATGTGGGCTTCATTAGACACAACTAAGTCTGCAGCCCAAGCCTCTGATGCCATTAAGCGTTTTGCAGGTACTCCTGAGAATGCTACTATGGTTGCTGCTATAGAGAAGTCTAGGAAAGGAGCAGAGCCTGTAGTATTGGCTCCTGCCCCTGCTCCTACTCCTGTAGCTCCTGAGCCTGTCCCTACTCAAGAGTTGGACTTGTTTGAAGACACTACTACAGACAACAGTATTGTACCTACTGAGGAAGCACCTGCTTTAGCTCCTCAAGGTGAAACACCTGAGCCTGTAGTAGAGGTAGAGAGTAATACTTCAATCATAAATAAAGTAGAAGCTGTATTCCCTTCTAATGGTATTCTGAGTGAGATAGCTCAGGCGGAGTCTCTAACAGGAGAAGATCCAAATACCTATAGGGAAGGATATTATGGAGGAATGATGCAGGTGGACGAGGTAGGCTTTGAGGATACTCAAGATGTAGGCTCACACCCTAAGCTAAAGAAGCAGTTTGCTAAGATTAAGAAGGAGTTCGGTAAGGACTGGCCTTCCATGACTTGGCAAGATATGACTGATCCTTTGAATAGCGCCATCGCAGCACGTTTGAAACTACTAAATGTAGATGATCCTATCCCTACTACGAAGGCTGGAAGGGCAGCTTATTGGAAGAAGTACTATAACACTGTAGCAGGTAAAGGTACTGTAGAGCACTTTAAAGACTCTAACAAGTAAACCTTCAGGCAGTAAAAAGCCCCCTTAGATCACTCTTTGGGGGCTTTTGTTTGTCTACTTATTACCGTTCTTATCTTCTAACTCTATGAGTAAATCAACGTACTGTTTGATCTTCTCTAAGTCCTCTATGCCGTTCTTATCTCGCCATCTGGATATATACTTTACTATACACCCTTCAATGAATCCAAGACCATTGGCATGTATATACTCAATAGGTTGGATAGTTGAATTCATATAGTGATCCCCGCCTACCTGACGGCTTAATGCGCTATCCATCCTCAAAGTCTCCTTTATCTATTGCTATCATTAGTTTATCGTCAAACCTTTCGAGTAAGTCCTCCGTAGAGATATTGAGTATCTCCACTAAGAGGTCTGTATCATAGTCTCTAACGATGTCTTCTATTAGTTCTTCTACTGTTTTAGACATTAGCACTCCATGTGTTAAGAGCTTTCATACTGTCCTGACAGAACCACTTAATGCCGTGCTTCTCACACCAGCCCGCATTAGTTAGCTTAGAGCCTTTACGTAGCTTCTGGTGAGGCTTAGACCATACGAAGGCAAGGATCTTACCCTCTTTGAGCATCTGCTCATTGATAGCCTTATACTTCTGAGTATCCCCTGATCTAAAGAATCCTTTGACTTCAATGTAGATATTACCCTTTATGAAGTCTGGATTATAAGTCCTGTGGATGGTGTACTTCATCTTCTCAGACTCATACCCCCAATCCGCAAGTCCTATAGCTACTCTTGCTTCTAGCTTACTTCGATACTTTGGAAGTTGCTTTGACATTAGTCGTTTCCTTCAATAGAGCCTGTACCATTTGACCTGTACTGTCGATGAAAGGACTACCGTGAAGTGACCAGCCTTCATTCAAGAGAGTATTAATAGCCTCTTCAAAGCGTTCTGATCTAGGGGTTTGTACTACTTTAAATTCAATCTTGGTCATGTGCTATGTCTTCTTTAGTTCGTTTACGCGTGGTAGGTTCCACACTTCGGTTAGAAACTTAGGGCCTGTACTATACAAGAATGTTCTTAATTCAGGGTAGCAGGTGTGCTTATAAGGACAATAGGAGCATTGTGTAGATAACTTCATGTTCCCACTCTTACCGTCTGGTACTGGGTGGCTACAGGGCTCAGGCATTTCATCTTTAGAGGTTATATCCTGTAAGTGAGTGATCCTGTCCTCAATGCTCTTACCTTCTGTCAAGTCTATCATTGCTAGGGCGAGGTGTCCATTACCTTTGTCCATAGCTAACCAACCCCCTTCTGTAACCCCTAAGCCTGCACCATAGCCCTTGAGTTGGTCTACATACCCGAAGGGGTCATCGAACTCTACAGTGTTATCCTTGAACTTCTTGAAGGCAAAGCTAGAGGCAGACTTAACGTCAATCAACTTACCATCAATCGTACAGTCCATTGAGCCTTTAACGCCATTGATCTCTACCTTAGCCTGTTCATTCTCTACAGTGTGACCACTCAGACGTACTAATAAGAGCACCAGCTCCTCTATAACGTGCCCGTAGAGGAACTTAATCAACGTAGAGGGCTCTAGCTCCTCGCGTGGGTAGTTCTTAGAGTTAAGCCATACCTGTCTATCGGGTTTGCCTACGGACGACATACGCAAGCGTGTGGTGTCTCCTCTATTATCGAACATAGACTTAAAGACTGCTTCCTTTACATTCTCTCCGAAGAGTTGGAAGATCTTATCTATGTCTACGTCTGGGTCTACTTTACTGGTACTGAGTACACTATATATATCATCTACTAACGTGTCTAATGTCTTAGTCATCTTGTTCTAATTCCTTATCACTGATTCGTTTATGTTCAATACTATGACAGTTAGCACACACTAGAATACACTTATCGACTTCAATGTAGAGAGTGGTATCACTAGCAGTACCTAACATAGCACCTATGACACCTCTCTTGAGTGCAGGGTCAACGTGATGATACTCATAGATTTCAGGGTGGTGTAGATCACTAATCCCACAGTGCTCACATTTAGATCCTTTGTATTTAAAGACCTCGAACCACCTAGCTCTCCTCTTAGCCTTATTACAAGGGATACAAGTTCCCTGCTTACCATCTGTATTTGAGTAATGGTCATAGTAAAACTCCCTTCCCTTCTCCGCATAACACTTGACACACTTCTTAGTGGCAGTCATACCAGTTATTTCCTATCTTTGATTCCCCGTCTAAGGGGCAGTTCATCTTTAGCTCAACACCAGCATTGATGATGGCTTCTACTGCTAGTACACCGAATCGTTCAGAGTGCTCCTCTAGAACTTGTGTTTGGTATTCATCGTGTATATTGCCTACAAACTTAAAGTCAAGCTTTTCCTTCTTAGCTGCAGCATATAATAACACAAGTGCTTGCTTCATAACAATTGCACCTGCAGACTGTAAGAGGTAATTAGGGGCTGAGTGCTCTGATTTAACCCATATCTTACGACCATCCAACCCCTTCAAGAATCCTCTGTTAGATGCTCTCTTCACTTGAGTGATTAGCTTCTCTAGGGCTGGGATACTATCAAAGAATGTCTTCTTGATCTTCTTACCGTCTTTAGCTCCTCCGCCTACGATCTCTCCTATCTTAACGTCACCTCCGCCATACAGAAAAGCGTATATGAAAGTCTTCGCTTGATCTCTGCTGGTTAGTCCTGCCATATTCATGTTGTAGGTATGAATGTCACCATCTAAGATCTGCTTAGTGTACTCCTCATCCTTTAGGTAAGAGGCTAACATTCTTAATTCTAAACCAGAAGCATCACAACCAACTAGCTTATACCCTTTAGGTACAATCCAACATTCTCTGCATTCCTTACCGTAGGGACTATAGGAGGCAGGTACTTGAGCTACGTTAGGGCTGCTGTGACTCATCCGGTTTGTCTGAGCGCCTATAGGGTTAACGTAACCATGTACTCTACCGTCATCTGCTACCGATTCAATCCAGCTTGATACCATTCCTACACGCTTCTGTAGGAGTAGGTAGTCTTTAATCATAACAGCTTCAGGGATGTCCACTCCTTCTAGCACCTGCTCATCTATCTTAGGCTTCCCTGTCTCTGTAAACTCTAGAGGTGTCCAGCCATAGTGGATAAGGTAACGTCCTATCTGCTGTCGGCTACCTAAGTTAAAGATAGGGTGTTCAAACACACCATAGCTGAAGTCATCATCATAGTGGTATCCCTTCTCCCTGTGTTTAACCATAATGGCTGCTTCCGTGCCATCCTTCTTAGTAGGGTTCTTAGGGTAGTTCTTCTCTACCCAGATAGGAAGTGGAGTAAACCGCTCACGTACAGTGTCCTCTGCCTCTATCATCTTCTCTTTAAGTTCAGCTAAGAGCATGAAGGCTTTCTGTTCATCTAACAGCCAACCATTCTTAACTTGTTCAGAGATAATGGCGTGTACGTCCATCTCTAACTGTATTGACTTAGGGGAGAATCCTTTAGCCTCTACTAGTAGATGGTTATAGACCTTGACGTTTACAGCTACGTCATTAATACAGTACTCTAACATCTCATCTGAGTAGTAGGTAAACTCTGTGAAGTCACCTTTGAGATTACCTAGCCTCTCTCCCCATACCTTAAGTGAGTGACCTCCTTCACGAGTAGGTTTAAACAACCTAGACATAACTAACGTATCCGTTAATTGTATTCCTGTAAAGTCTAGATTGAGTAACCTCTCTAGCACAGGAATGTCATAGCCTAAGATATTGTGGCCTATAATCTCTGTGATACCCTCTAGGCTGAACTCTCTTACATTACGAGGAGTGTAGTAAGTTACCTCATTAGTATCCGCATCCTGACAGACGATACACCAGATCTTATCAGGAGTGAACCCATTAGCCTCAATATCTAATACTACTCTTCTAGAAGTCATACCCTTCTGTCTCCTTTATAATAGGCTCTAGCCCAGCCTCTAGGCGACTCGTAGATTGATTATAATATAACCACCCTGCAGTACCTGTATTACCTGTACGTCTACACTTAACGAGCTGTATCTTAGTACAGTTACGGGCATACTCATCTTCTGACATCTTATCACGGCTAAGTAGGATAGTATTGAATGCTATCTGGTTGATAGATCCTGAACCTTTCATATCATACTCATTCACATCATGTGCTTCCTTACCTGAAGGTTTACGCATGTGAGAAATAATGATGATACTGACGCCAGTCTCTTTAGATAACTTCAAACATCTATCCATGAACTCATCAATAATACCATTATCGTTAGAGGTCACAGCAGCCTGTAGGGGGTCTAGTACAAGTACATCACAGTCTAAACCCTTAACCATGTAGCGCATCTTACTGAAGAGTTCATCTGCGTCTGTACTGCCTAAGTGATCTAGTACGTGTAACTTATCCGTGTCTGCTAACTCCAAATACTTCTTGTGGAGCATATCGTAGTCTCGGTCAGGTTGAGGGATGTTAGATATGTTATTGCCTATGTGTACAGACAAGAGCTTCTCTATCGTTTCACCTCTATCGGACTCTAAGAAGATACAACCAATACGTTTATTAGATTCCATCAACATACCATAGACTAAGTTATAGACTACTGTACTCTTACCTACTGACGTTAGAGCTCCTACGACTGTCACCTCTCCTGCAGCGATACCTCCGTTCATCATGGCATTAAGCGTACCGAAGGCATGGGGAAAAGGAGTCACCTCCTCAGTACCTCGCTTAATGAATACATCCCAGTTGTCTGGATCTGATAGAGAGATAACGCCTACAGGACGGTGAGGGCGAGCAGACCACCACTGCTGGGTGAACTCCTTAACCTTACCAGCCTTAAGCATCTCACAGGCATCCTTAAGAGGCATAGACATAACCTTAACCTTATTAGGGCTAAACAGATCTACTACATTCTTTACTGCCTCCTCACCTGCCTGATCTTGATCCATACATAGGATGACAGACTCGAACCCCTCCAAGAACTCAAGCGATTCCTTAATGCCCTTTACAGCCGAGCCTGAGCCATTCTTTAGGCTTACTACAGGCCACTTACCGTGAAACATCTCTGACACTGCTAGACAATCTAACTCGCCTTCAGTGACTGTAATGAACCGACTGTTGCTGCCTTCAAAGAGGTGCTGACCAAATAGACCTGCGGAACCTAGATCTCCACTGCAATAGAATTGCTTGTCTTTAACTACTCTGGTCTTAAGTGCTACCTTTGTATCATTATTGAAGAAAGGATAGTAATGTTTAGTGATCTGACCTTTAGCATCATACTCAATCGTTACACCATACTTAGCTGCAATGTCTGCAGAGATCTTACGGTCTGGAATAGCTCCTCTAGTGCCCTTCTCTAAGTCTACTGTTGGTTTCTTTACTTGGGATGGGGTCATTGTCCTATGTTCCGCTGTAGTCGTGTTAGTATTACTGTTTACGAAGTGATTGCATCCTACTGAGTAACAGCTAGAGTGACCATCTTTATACTTAACTAAGTTATCTTTAGAGTTACATCGTGGGCAAGGCCCTCTACTCTCTACTTCTGCGTTCTCTCTAGTGTAAGAAGCCATTTCTTATGTTCCTCGCTTGTTAGGTAGTGTGATAATACATTAATGATAGCATATTGACAGAGCCTGTCTTTCTGCTTGTCCTCTTCTTTAGAGTACCAGTCATCAGATACTTCATCTAAGACACTATAAAAAGACTTCAACTCTGTGATGACTATACCATCTACTGTTTCTTCCGTTAGTGCTACATTAATCATTTAATAACCTCTCTATGTTTACTAACTTCTGGTGCTTTATCCCTGCATATAGATCATAAACGTGTATACAGGCCCTAACGGATGACTCAGCGCGTCTCAGTATCCTACTACAATCATAGATAGGGACATTCATTGCTCTTAAGTCTACTAGTAGGTTCAGGTCTCTAGGTGTCCAATCTGGGGACTTACGCTTCTTTACCTTTACAGCTACTGTGTCTGAGATCCACGAGTTCCTAATAACCTTCTTAGGTGGCTCAGGTGGCTTAATTACTACTTTCTTTTTCTGTACTTCCCCTTGAAAGCGTTCAGGGATCTTAGGTTTAAATATGATACTCACTGAGTGTCCCCTCTAACTTAACTAACATGGCTGAAATAAGGGTAGCTTTGGCTAGGTTATAAGCCCCAAAAGGTTCTTTCATCTTAGACCCTTCGATGTAGGTATTATACTCTTTAGTCAACCTAGCTACTTCTTTTGCTTTGTAACGTGCTTCTGCTTTATTACTCATAGTTACTCCCCATATGACTGGATAAAGAAATCATGATATGCCGAGTCGCTTGCTGTATTACCTAATAGGGTATCCGCTACCTCACCTTCGTGGTTGTACCGTACCAACAATGGAATACCTCTAAACCCTAGATCTATAACAGTGTTCTTATGTGTCATATTAGACACGTTAGCCTCTTGGTAGCCTGTAAGCCCCATCCCTTCTAGGCGTCCTTTGAGGGCCTTACAAGCTACGCATGTATCCCCTGTAAATAATGTAATCATTCGTTGTATTCCTGTAGTGCTGATAGTGGTAAGTTAAAGCAATCACTCTTAAACGTAAAACCGTTAGAGGGATCTACTTCCCCTTTGTGTTTCTTTGTAGCTTGTGTAAAGTATAACTCTTTAGGCATTAGTCCGGCAAACCATAAAACTGAGTAGTCACTCTTAATACGGGTGAAGGCATAATAGTCACACTGTTGCTTTGTGTTGTAAGATGAGATAGAGCACTCATAATGAGGCTGAGGTATAGACCTACATTGTTTAGACTTAACATCCACTGTCTTACCTTCTGCAGTGATTAGATCATAGTCGTAGGTATTAGCCTGTGGCCACTTAAAGTGGTCTGAGAGGACAATCTCACCTAAGAAACCTATGACATTACCCTTACCTTTAGTGATTGAATTCTTTAAGATACCCATTTCATCAGACATCATCTGTGCCTTTATTACCTGAGCATCCGTAGGCTTTAATTCTAGTATAGTACACATATTAACTTTTCCTTTAGGCATAAAAAAAGAGCAGTTTTACTTCAGTGCTCAGGAAGTTTACTTATACCTTACATAAGGTAGTTAGAAGTCTGTGGAGTCCTCTTCGCTACCTTCAAAGTCTAACGGAATACCACCATCACCCATATCTAATACCTTGATACGGTTGGCGTAAGTACCTAGACCATGCTGAGGGTGTACATTACCTTGTTTCCACTGTACTTTGATCTTAGCACCTCGGGGTAATTCTTCCTTCAACATTAGAGGCTGACCATTATCATCTAAGACATCGATACTATATCCAGACTTAAACTTACGTTGGCCTACACCTTTGTAGTCTTTTACATTAACACCCATATTAGATAGCTGACAAGCTTCCCCTTTATCCATACAGATAGTTACGTTATATCCTACATCTTGACCTTGATATTGGTCTTCTGTTAGAACGTGACAGAATGCAACATAACCTTCAGAAACTGATAGACTCATAATTAATTATCCTTTTGTATTCGCTTTAGTACGCTTATAGGAACAAACCTTATTGTTTACCCTATGTGTATTAGTGTAACTCAGACATCAATCTAAGACAACCTTAATTTCAGACTAACTCAAATAAGAGTTACAGCTATGGCCGCTTAGTGCTCTTTAGTCTTAACCTTTAAGTGTTAATCTTAATGTTAACTCTAAAGGATGTTCCTAAGTGCCTAAGAAACTTAAGTGAGTTTAGCACATATCACTCCAATAGTATATAGTCCTCTTCTGTTATGTCTGTAATAAACTCTAATTGCTCGTTTAGGGTCTCCTCTTGTTCTTCTAAATTAGTAGTTAGTGAAGTATCCATAGATACAGTTAAACAAGCACCACATAAACTAGTGTTGTCTATCTCTACTTCTAATAGTCTATCACACGATTTACATCTCATAATCTTACCTCTACCTCTACCTCATTAATAAATCATCTAGGTCTAAATTAGACAGTATTGCCGCTTCCCTTGCACTATCGGCAGTGTGGAAGTTAATGTAGTCTAACATATCCTTCCTATGGGTTAACTCAAACTTAGCCTTCCAGTACTCTTGATCCTGCTGTAACTCAAATAATGACAGTCTACCCCCTTTATTTTGCTTTTGTTCATCCCATCTAAGATACTGGAGTGTGTCTTGTAATTCATCCCTATCTTGTTCATCTAATAGGAATAACTCTGCTGCATCATCACTCTTATAGAAGATTACTAGATCACCTGTTTCTTGTTCTAATTGTACTTCTAACTTCCTACGCTTATTCATGTTAATGCCCTCCTCGTTTTAACCTCACATCGTGCCCAATACTACGATACCTCCTCAGAGCTTCAGAATCGCCTTCTGAGAAGCCTTTAGAATGTAGTAACCCCGTTATATACCAGTAGAATGAAAAGGCGTCAGAAGGCTTAATAGCCCTCTTAAACTCCCTATCCTTTAATATACTCTTTACTTTAATAGCCATCTACAAATACTCCTAATATTAAACTCACCCATAACACTATACCTACCATTATGAGCAATACATAATCCCAGTCTATACCCTCTAACCACTTACGCATAATCTAACCCCACTCTTTGTTTATCTTCTAATGTACGCCTAAGTTCAATCTGCTTGTGAGCTTTTAGCTTCTCGCAGGCCTTCTTAATTAGCTTGTACCTGTTAGCCTTCTTGTTAGTCAATACATTAGCTTTAAACATATTAGCCTTCTTTACGATATCGCTTAGCCTGTCCTCCTCTTTATAATCATCATTATCCTTAAATTCATCTAACCAACTAAAGTTTACCTTACTCTTGTTATCCATCGCTTTAACCCTCATCTAATTCAAAGTTAAACATCTCTTGAGCTTCTGCCCATACGTCAGTAAAAGGAGCACCGCAGGCATCCAGACACTGTAGGAAATAACTATCCCTCTCTATCGATTCTAGATAGGCCGATTCTACTTCTACCATTCTTGTCTCTCTTATAACACTCATAATAGCACCTGTAGGCTAGTGAATTTATATACTCTTGGCCCTGCAGCCATCTTGACTAGACATTGCCCATTATCTTGATTAATGCTTGCGATGATACCATAAGGCTGCAAACCATATTGCAATCTAACCACACCACCTACCTTATAATCTCTTAAATTATGTAACATAACTATACACCTCCTTTGTACGTTTCTAGGGCGACGTCTAAGGCCGCCTGATCTACTTCGGAACCTATCCACCTCAAGTCGCTAGACACTGGTTCTAGGCCGTACCACTGCCCTACACTGTCGCTAGATTGTACCTTAATGTAGACATCACCTTTATTATCTACCACTAGGGCACCGGTTAACTGTTCATATGCTTCTATATTCATTTTAGTTTACTCCTTATTCTATTTAGTTCTAAGACCATACTGCCTAAAACTGTACCCGTCCTGTTTACCGGCCTTAATCATGGCCTCTATATCGTCGTTAGACGTTAACAGGCGCAGGGCTTGTATCATTATTGTTTCATACTCTATCGCGTTACCTAAGCGCAACACGCGCCTTGCTGTTTTAATTGTATCTTTAATATTCATTGTTAGTAGTTCCTTTAATCATCATCGTTATGGATATCGCAGTGCTCGAAACACTCTGCACATATACCCTCTTCTAATATTCCAGCGCCACAACAGGCACTGCATTCTTCTAAATCGTATCGACTGCCTAGCTCCAAATCGTAGGCGTTAGACCACGCCATATGGGCGCTTGTGCTCGCATTACTTGCGCTTACTAATGCGCCCATATCAATATGGCCCGTTAGTCTGTTGGCCTTAATTACTGCAGTATACGCCATTAGTGCCGCGTCCCTTTTAACCGCTAACCTTTCTAAGTTATCCATACATTACCCCATTAATATAGCTTTTAATTGTTTGATAGACTTACCCGTAATAGCCGCCAATTGGCTCAGAAGCATATTAGGGTTTTGATCGTATAGCTCTATAATCTGTTGGTTATCCATCTTATGCTACCTCTTTTAATTCAATCAAGTTAGTATTAATTATAAATATGCTATCTGCAGGATCTACGCCTTGCCCTTTAGCAGTTTTATATTTTAATCCAATAATACAATTAGTATATGCTAGATTCTCAATATCTGAGCCATCGCCATTGATAACCTTTTTACCCATGAACGTATCAGGCATAGGCCCATAGAATACTACCGACATAGGGACGCTAGTTTTTAGGGCCATATCAACTTGCTTCTGGTATCCCGCTGCGCGGCTATAGCTAAACATCAATTGATAGTTATCAGGTAAACTGGTTAACCGCTTGGCAATCTTTGTATAGTCATAAAAGTTAACATCGGGGAATAGCTGCGGTATTGAGCCGTTTTGTGCTAATTCCCATCGTATATCACTAATAACATTCAAGCGAATATAACACTCTACGCCCTGTTTAATACATAGACGTTCAAACAATACTATTTCTTTAATCAACTGAGCGATAAACGCGGGCCGATCATTCATATAGAAGTCTGTTTTAGCTTGCCTCGCTTGCTCTACGTTATCGAATACCCCACGACCTGACGCCTTTAGACAGGGCTTAGCGCACTCTGCGATATGGCGCATTGTGCAAATAGTATCGTTAGGGAATAGAGACAAGCCCGCAACCCTGATTTTAATGTCTTTATTATTCTTAGACAATTTAGTATTGCCGCCGTTAGTATCAAGTAATTTCATGGTGCTGGTATCCTATAGTCGTGCGTTGGTTAATCAGTTTAATTTAAGGCCCTATTGTTTAAGGCCCTATGTTAACTTGATTAGAGTTAAGCTTCGGGTAAGTAGGCTGCATTAATGCGGCATAGATATCCCATTGTTCCTATCATGGCCTTGAATACGAATTCATCTTCTCGCATGATATCGACCACCTCATATCCTGAATTGACCTTTGTCACCTCTAGATCTTCTTCTCTGCGCATAAGCTTAAGTAAGTTTTGTACTGCTGGTTTAGTTAAGATTCTTGTATATGTTTTCATTGTGCTGGGCCTTTCATTGATTTAGTTATATAGTCGAGCTCAAGTGCAACATCGGTTCCCCATTCAGATTTAGCCATATGAGGACGTTCAATCAATAGCTGCTCAAATGAACAGTCGGCACGAAACATGGCTAAGGCGTAGTCATAAGCACTATCTAGCCAAACGTGGCTGCTATCACTGTAGGTCTTGGCATAGGCTCTGTTGTTATCTTCAAACATGATATGTAATCCTTATTGATAATGGTTCGCATTAGCGCCCATATGGCCCCTTTGCGTTGTTGTTGGGTTAAGTATACCGACACTATGAATCCAAACGTACCTAAACACGACACATACAAACTAATACACGACACCACCTAAACTACACCTAATTCACTCCAGCGCATAAAGAGGAACGCATGCGAGTAACATAGACAACCAGACAATACTTACTCAGACACGACACGTACTTGCTTAGGTGAGACATTTGCCCTGTACTGTACGATCTATGGTTAGTCTATACAATGTATAAGCCTATAGCCTAAAGCCCACACAAGCGCACGTTGGAGCTCACAAGGCTATTGCTACCCTATGCCATACCTTACTGTTCTATACACGCCAACCATACCAGTATGCGACACTCAATAACCATTCAGTAGATGTATACCAGTGTATGCTAATGTGTATACCAGTGTGTACAATGTATACCCTAGTGTACCTAAGAATACCACGCTCACGCCCTCTTACTCTTGTCAACTCTAGCACCACTTGTGACTCATCAGTCAGCCCGTGACTATCAAGAGCCCTCTGGTCACACTCTGACCGTGTAGTCATAAGGTGACTCAGGTGGACTCAGGAGTCATAATGTGACTGAAAGAGTGTCTGGAGTCACGGAATGACTGGCGGGTCAGGGGGGCCCCTTATGGCATAAGTAATAAAATGTATATAGACTCATAGGCACATGAGAGGGAATATGAGAGAAAAGGGGCACATGAGAGGGAATATGAGAGAAAAGGGGCACATGAGAGGGAATATAGGAATAGGAGGGAGGGGGTACTAGGGGAATAAGGGTAATATAGGTTAGTGAGTACTAACTATTAACTAGACTAGATGTAGCTCTAGGGACATTGGTGCAGATAGAGATTGACTTCTAAGCTAGAATATGTTATAATAGTACCTTAGTTACTTAGGTCTTCTTTAGAGTTAACATTAAGATTAACACTTAAAGTATAACACTTGATGTCTACTCTTAAGTAAAGTATAACGGGTAGAGCTATATCACTAAAGTGATCATTAACGCAATAACCTAAGTACTCATAGGATGTCTATCCTTTAGTGTGTCTACCTCTAAGTAAATAAGGGTAGTCTATACATCCGCCACCTTTATTATAATATTAACTAGAATCCCCACTTAGGTGGCCAAGAGTCTATATACAGTCTATGTCTGAATTACCCGAAGTAGAGAAAGTAGAGATCAGTCCACGAACTGGTAAGCCCAAGCAGAAGCATAAGGGTAGTCCACTACTCTACAAAGGAATGCCTCCTCTTAATCCTCACGGTAGGCCTAAAGGGAGTGTAGGTAAATTCACTCAACTCTCTAGAGAATTAATGTCTGAGAGAGGGCCTGAAATAGTAGAGAAGGTAATCCAACTAGCAATGGAAGGAGATACTACCTGCTTGAAGATGTGCCTAGATAGAATACTACCACCTAAGAGAGATGTTGAGATTAAACATGAGGGTGGTCAGTCTATCAACATCGTAGTAGAGCAGATTGGTACACAAGCCCAAGCTGCCATTGCTGATGTAGGTGGTCAGGTGATAGAGCATGAACTATCTAAGACTATCGCTAGAGAGAAGAAGACTAGCGGTGCTGCTTACGATGCTATATCAGTATCTGTCTTAGATGATGAAGACGATGAGTGATATACAAGTAAAGCTACATCCTGCTCAAATGGAGATCTTTAATTCTCCAGCTAGATTCAAGGTAGCAGCATGTGGTAGACGATTCGGTAAGAGCTACTTAGCTGCTTGGATACTTCTAATCAAAGGTCTACAGTCTGAGAAGAAGGATATCTTCTATATAGCTCCTACCTTCCAGCAAGCTAAAGATATACTCTGGGCCCTGCTGAAGGACTTGGGTAGAGATGTAATAAAGTCTACCCACGAGAATACAGCGACAATAACACTAATCAATGATCGTAAGATCTACCTGAAGGGAAGTGACAGACCTGACACCTTACGAGGAGTAGGTCTAGCTTACGTAGTGATGGATGAGTATGCCTTTATGAAGCCTTCGGTCTTCGAGCAGATCATCCGACCTACCCTAGCTGACGTTAAAGGTGAAGCCCTATTCATAGGCACACCAGAAGGACGTAACCACTTCTATGATCTATATGAAGCAGCAAAGGATGACGATGAGTGGGAAGCATTTAGCTTTAACTCTACTGATAATCCACTAATAGATCCCAAAGAGATTGAAGTAGCTCGTAGATCTATGTCTACACAAGCATTCCGTCAAGAGTTTGAAGCGTCATTTGAATCATTCTCTGGTGGTATATTTGAAGAGCAGTGGTTCCATAAGGGTGATGAGCCTGACTACGGCCACTACGTCATTGCTGTTGACCCTGCAGGCTTTGAGCAGTCCTCTAAAGACAGAGGAGCTAAAGGCTCTAAGTTAGATGAAACAGCAATCGCCATAGTTAAGATATGTGGTGATACGTGGTGGGTAAAGGACATCCTACACGGTAGGTGGAACATCAAGAAGACAGCAGAGGCTATACTTGATTCTGCTGTAGATCATGAAGCAGCTACTGTAGGTATCGAAGCAGGTGCCCTAAAGAATGCTATCATGCCTTATCTAGAAGATGAGATGAGGATACAAGGTAGGTGGGTAGTAATCACTGATGTAACACATGGTGGTAAGAAGAAGACAGATCGGATCACATGGGCCCTTCAGGGTCGTATGGAGCACCGTAAGATCCTATTCAATAAGGATAGAGATTGGAAGCACTTTGAAGATCAAATGATGTCATTCCCTAGCCCACAAGTACACGATGACTTATTAGATGCCTTAGCGTATATAGACCAAGTATCAGTAGCAGACTTCGCCAACTCTATCGAAATAGAAGAGTGGGAACCACAAGACATTGAAGCAGGATATTAATTAAATGATGAATGAAGAAGACCAATATAAAGGCCTAGCCTCGTGGTTGTCTGAACGGTTAGAGTCTTGGAAAGATCACCGTGATCAGAACTACCAAAAGAAATGGGATGAGTACTATCGTCTATGGCGTGGTATTTGGGCAGAGTCAGATAAACTACGTGAGTCTGAAAGTTCCCGTCTAATCTCCCCAGCCCTACAACAGGCTGTAGAAGCGACTGTATCAGAATTAGAGGAAGCTACCTTTGGTCGTGATAAGTGGTTCGACATTCGTGATGATGTATTAGATGAAGATCCGTCTGACATCGCTTATCTACGCAAAGTACTACAAGAAGACCTAGAGCGTGATGGTGCTAAATCGGCCATCTGTGAGGTGTTCTTGAATGCTGCTATCTACGGTACGGGTATCGCTAAGATCCTCGTAGACGAGAAGACAGAGCGTGTAGTGGTAGATAAGAAGGTAGAAGGCACACTTACCACAGCTCGTGAAGTAGTAGAAGTACAAATGATGACCACTCCTTTGGAGCCTGTGTCACCTAAAGAATTCATAATTGATCCTGCGGCCTTGTCTATTGACTCAGCGTTAGGTGTAGCGCAGGAGGTTGTAAAACCCCGCTACCACGTTGTCAAGGGCATTGAAGCAGGTACTTATCGTGATGTTGCACTAGGTGCAGCGAGCATTGGTGTCCACGACTTTGGATTTGATCCAGAGAGCAACATCAGTGGTGCAGAAGATGATCAAGTTAAGATCACAGAGTATTGGGGCTTAGTCCCTAAGCGTTATCTGTCTAAAGGGGCGGACTCAGGTGAAGTCTTTGACTATGATACTGATGAACTAGTAGAAGCTGTAGTTACACTAGCTAATGATTCAGTGGTACTACGTGCTGAAGAGAACCCTTACTTGATGGGAGATCGTCCTTTCATTGCTTATCAGCATGATCGTGTCCCTAACAAGTTCTGGGGTCGAGGTGTATGTGAGAAAGGCTACAACCCTCAGAAGGCACTAGATGCAGAGCTACGGGGACGTATAGATGCGTTAGCACTCACTACACACCCTATGATGGCTATGGATGCCACACGCCTGCCTCGTGGTACTAAGCTAGAAGTTAAGGCTGGTAAGACCATTCTTACTAACGGTGATCCAAGATCTATCATACAACCGTTTAACTTCGGTAATCTACAAGCACATACCTTCACAGAGTCTGCAGAACTAGAACGCATGGTTCAAATGGCTACAGGCGCTATGGACTCTGCACAGAGTGTACAGGCTAATGCCCGTAATGGTACTGCTTCTGGCATGTCCATGATCCAAGCAGCCTCTATTAAGCGTCAGAAGCGTACATTAGCTAACTTCCAGTCTGATTTCATGATCCCTTTCATCGAAAAGGCTGTTTGGCGTAAGATGCAGTTCGATGATGAGCGTTATCCTGTACTAGATTACAAGTTTACACCTTACTCAACTATGGGTATAATGGCTAAAGAGTTAGAGATGACTCAAACCATCCAATTGATGTCTATGTTACCCCCTGAATCCCAAGCGTTTAACCTACTATTGTTGTCTGTATTCGAGAACTCTAGTCTGAACAACCGTGAAGAGATGATGCAGGCAGTACAGCAGCAGATGCAGCCTAAACCAGAAGAACAGCAGATGCAACAGCAAGCTATTCAGATGGAAATGGCTACTAAACAAGCAGACTTACAGTTAGTAGGCGCTAAGGTACAAGAGACCCTAGCTGATGCCTATAAGAAGCAAGCTGAAGCCGCTGGAATCGTCCCTACAGAGACAGATGCACAAGAACGTATCCTAGACCTACAGAAGAAGTCAGTTGAACTACAGAAGAAGTCTATGGAAGTGATGAATTTACAATCTGAGACAGTACGTAACATCCCTGAGATGAAACATCTAGAATCAGAGACTATCCTGAACTTAGCTATGGCCCGTAAGGCACTAAGCAATGAAGGATGATAAGGAATTCTTTGATTGTCGTTATAAGTTATTTGAAACAGACGGCTGGACGGATTTAGTTGAAGAACTAACCCTGATGGCTGATTCTCTCAATAACGTATTGGCAATTGACGATGAAAAGTCCCTTTACTCAACCAAAGGGCAATTGACTATTCTTCATATGCTAATTACATTAGAAGAACAGACAAAACTCATCGACACGGACAACCTACACTAGGCCTGTGTCATTTCATTAACTCCACAATCTATTGTATAGACGGAGAACACCACTATGGTAAACAGTATTGTAGTTGATCCTATTGAGGATAACGAAACCGACGAAGACTACACCTCCTTAGAACAGGGCACAGGTGAAGTCACAGAACAGGAAGAGGAACAGGTAGCAGAGTATGAAGTACCCAGTAAGTTTCAGGGTAAGTCAGTCGAAGACATTGTTAACTCCTATGCAGCACTCGAAAAAGAGTTAGGTCGCAAGGGGCAAGAGATCGGAGAACTCCGCAAACTGTCTGATGAATTTCTGAAGTCTCAGTTACAGGCAAATCAACAAAATAACCCTCAATCAGCGGAAGAGGAGACTGATTTCTTTGAAGACCCACAAGCGGCAATCCGAAGAGAAATAGATAACCACCCTAAGATTAAGGAAGCTGAATTAGCAGCAGCAAAGAGCCAACAACAGGCTACTATGCAGCAGTTAGAACAGCAACATCCGGATGCTCAACAGACTGTACAGTCACCTGAGTTTCAGGAATGGATTTCCCAGAGTAAAATCCGCCAGCGCATGTTTAATGATGCAAACAACTATGACTTTGAATCGGCAAATGAACTACTGTCTAATTGGAAAGAGCGTAAGCTCATCACCAAGACACACGCAGTAGAGAATGCCCAGAAAGAGTCTAAGGCGCAAGCACTTAAGTCAGGCAAGGCAGAGAGTAGGTCATCTGGTGATTCCGTTGGAGGTAAGAAGATTTACCGTAGGTCTGACCTCATTCGTTTAAAACAAACTGACCCAAACCGCTACGATTCATTGGCAGACGAGATCTATCAAGCGTACGCGGAAGGTCGAGTCAAATAAGATTACTATTAGGAGTTAATCAACATGGCATTAGGTACTAACAACACAACGACTACAACTGCTGCGAAGTTCATCCCAGCATTATGGTCTGACGAAGTAATCGCTAACTACAAGCAGAACCTTGTACTAGCTAACCTTGTAACCAAGATGAACCACGTAGGTAAGAAAGGTGATTCAATTCACATTCCTAAGCCTACCCGCGGTTCAGCTAACGCTAAAGCAGCAAACACCCAAGTAACCTTGAATGGCCCTACTCACGGTGAAGTAATTGTTACTATCGACAAGCACTATGAGTATTCCACTCTAATCGAAGATATTGTAGAGAAGCAAGCATTGTCCTCTATGCGTCGTTTCTACACTGAAGATGCTGGCTATGCCTTAGCTTCACAAGTAGATTCTGATCTCTTCGCTCTAGTTTCTGCCTTAAACGGCGGTACTCAACTAGGTGGTGACGGTGGTGCTAGTACTGCTGATATTACTGATGCAGGTATCCGTAAGTTTATGCTTACTTTGGATGATGCTGACGTTCCAATGACTGGTCGTTCTTTGATCATTCCACCTGTTGCTAAGAGCGACTTGTTGGGCATTAACCGTTTCTCTGAGCAAGCATATGTTGGTGACGGTAGTGCAATCAAGACTGGCATGATCGGTAATGTATACGGCGTAGAAGTATTCGTTTCTTCTGCTTGTCCTGTTAGTGGTTCTAACCGTGTAGGCGTAATGCTACACAAAGACGCACTAGTACTAGCTGAGCAAGCTGGCGTTCGTTCACAGACTCAATACCAGCAGCAGTATCTAGGTGACTTGTTCACTGCTGATACTATCTACGGTGTTAAAGAGTTGCGTGACGATGCAGGCGTAAGCTTCCTTGTACCAACTGCTTAATCACTAAGTAGTTAACCAATAAGAGGGCTCCTACTTAGGGGCTCTCTTCATATCCTCAAACTAACGGAGATTCTATGCCCATCTACTCTTACCAATGTAAAGATGACCACGTAACTGACCATCTATGTCCCATGAAGGATCGTAATGAGACTAAGCGTTGTAAGGTATGTAGAGCTGATGCGCATATGATTATTGTCCCTGTAAAGGTATCCCTAGATCCATCTGACCCAGCCTTCGCTGGTACGTACATGACTTGGGAGCGTAACAGAGCAAAGCAAATGAAGCAGGAACTAAAACGAGAAAGAAATCATTCGGAGGGCCAGTAGTATGTTTGGATTACCGATGGAAGCCATTACCATGCTGGCAAGCACGGCAGGAGGAGCTGTAATGAAGATGTGGTCACAGTCACAGGCTGATAAGGCTGAACAACAGAAGCAGCTTATGACTCGATTTGAAGCCTCTGAAGGCAGTGTATCAGCAGCACGAGCACACCAGAGCCCTAATGCCCAATGGATCAGACGTTTCTTAGTGATCTCTTTCATGAGCATGGCTATGTTCATACTATTAGCGCCTCTATTAGGATTTAATACAGTAGTCCCAGTCGATGTCACAACAGGCTTCAGCATCTTGTTCCTAGACTTTAAGAATACAGTCACTGAGTATGTCTCATTGAGTGGTATGGTAACACCCGCTTGGCTACCTCACGCTATTATGGCAGTTGTTGGTATGTACTTCGGTCAATCAATAGTCGCACGTAAGTAAACAAATTTAAGGTACACTAATATGGGAATTAACAGAGGGTTAAATTCATCATCTACTAATCCGCTAGGGATTGACAATGATGACTACGTAGCAACAGTAGTAGGCCCGCAAGGCATCGCAGGTGCAGAAACAGCAGAGTATGTTGCTAAGTATAATACTGTATTAGCTTCAGAGGTCACAACGACAGCCAAAGCAGTACTAACTGCAGCGGACGTAGTACTTACCAATGCAGATGTAGTACTTACTCATGCGGACGTAGCACTTACCAATGCAGATGAATTATTAACCCGCGCAGACACAGTATCTACTGCAGCGGACGTAGTGCTTACTAACGCTGACGTAGTGCTTACTAACGCTGACGTAGTCTTAGCAGAAGCAGACAAGGTACAGACAGGTTTAGACAGGACACAGACAGGTTTAGACGCCGCCACTGCAACCTCTAAGGCAGCAGAAGCAGTAAATACAGCAACTTCTATTGGTGATCTAGCCACAGCATTAACTACAGCTAATACTTCAGCTACAACAGCTACGACTAAGGCTACAGAAGCAGCCTCAAGTGCTACTGCATCAGCCTCAAGTGCAGCAGCAGCAGTAACTGCTAAGAATACAGCCCAGTCTTACTCTGAGTCTACAGAAACGAGCTCACTTAGTGCTATCAATAAAGCGTCTAATGCAGCAGCTTCAGCGACTACAGCCGCTACTAGAGCAGCAGAAGCAGTAGTGAGTGCTACAGCAGCTCAGTCTAGTGAAGATGATGCAACAGTCAGTGAAGCAAACGCATTGGTGTCTGAGACTAAAGCAGCTCTTAGTTCGACATTGTCACAGAACTGGGCAACTCAACTTAATACACCAGTAAGTGGTACAAGCTATTCGGCTAAGTACAATGCTAATATAGCTACAACACAAGCTACTGCCTCAGCAGACTCAGCAGCAGAAGCAGCAGCAACCCTATCCGATGTAACAACCTCCTTAGTAGTCATGGCGACTGCATTTACTAATTCGCAGACTCGCTACATAAGCGCAATTGCATTTCAATAAAAGGTATAAAGAACTATGACTGTTG
>Ga0308012_10000298_pt1 | contig 31544 bp, 30 predicted proteins | sample Neamet179_FD_203133 | JGI IMG/M metagenome (GOLD analysis project Ga0308012, IMG submission 203133) | Marine microbial communities from water near the shore, Antarctic Ocean - #179 | ecosystem: Environmental > Aquatic > Marine > Unclassified | place: Southern Ocean | collected 2014-07-25 | reverse complement strand
GAGCTGGACATGCGTGAGCTCGTCAAAGCACTAGTTCCACGCATCTCAAGCTCTGAGGCTGGAACGCGCTACCATTGATAAACTTATGGGTTGAAAGTTATGCTCGGCATCTTAGCTGGCGACTACCTCCCCACCAGCAATCACCCTGCGAAGATCACACCAATGGCGCCTAAATCTAAGGCGCCTTTGCGTCCGATACATACCATCCCGTCTTGCTCGCTAGACACCATCGGTGTCACGTCATACCGCTCTCCCACAATTTGGATTAACCACTTCTGGCCCGCATAATCAGTGACAAATCCTTTGGAGCGGATAATTCCTAGCCCCCCCGTGGCGAGCTCTTTAGCTAAGCAGTCAGGATCGCACGGAGCAATCTCCGTGAAAACTGTGCTATCATAACCCGCATCCGCATGGCCAGAAGACTGCGGTTGCCCCGCAACCATCTCGACACCAAGGATCACCTCCGGCGGCAACTTTCCCTGTGCAGTGGCGACAATTTGCGCTTTAGGGTTTACTGAAGTGAGCCAACTGCAGACATTTGACACCATTTGGGGTGAAATCAGATCAATCTTAGTCTGTACAATCAAATCCGCACCAGAAAGCTGGCGCAGTATGGTGTCGCCAAGATATTCATCCACCGCTTGCGCCTGAATACATTCGCTATCAGCCAGCACCACAACCCCAGCAAGGCTAAAGCCCTCCAAAAAGGAAATATTATCAGCCACGGCACCTGGCATGGCGACACCCGACGCTTCAATCACAACATAATTAGGCACGGGATTATGCGAAGATAATTTGATCAAAGCCGACGTCATATCCGAGCCAAATGAGCAGCAAATACAGCCACCAGAGATAGCGATCATCTCATCATCCTGTGCTTCAATCAAATCCGAATCGATAGGTAAATCACCAAATTCATTCACTAAAATAGCGATTCTACAGCCATCAGCATTGCGCAGTAGATGATTGACTAAGGTAGTTTTCCCCGCCCCAAGATATCCTCCTATAACAATGACCGGGATCTCTTGGTTCATAAGTTTGAGGCCGGAAAAATACGCCCACCCTGCACGGTACCCCAAACGCCAATATCTTTGAGAAGTATCGGGTCACAGACAGTTGGATCTGCATCTAACACGGCGAAATCTGCTTTCTTACCAGTTTCAATTGAGCCAATTTCGCCGTCCAAATGTAGCGTGTAAGCCGCCCCCATGGTGATAGCCCAAAGCGCCTCGTGGACCTGAATCCTTTCTTCTTCGCCCTGCACCCGGCCTGAAGCAGTAATACGATTCACGGCCGCCCATGCCGTAAACAACGGGCCCAGCGGAGTCACGGGAGCATCAGAGTGGATTGCCATAGGCACGCCACTATCAAGCGCGGTGCGGCAGGCATTCATGCGTGTCGCACGATCCGGCCCCACTGTCAGCGCATAATGTTCATCACCCCAGTAAAAATGATGGTTAGCAAAAAGGTTCACACACATGCCAAGTTTAGCCGCTGTCCGAAACTGAGCGGAATCCGCTAATTGGCAATGTTGCAAGGTAAAACGGTGATTAGGGTTTGGGTGTTTTTGCAATGCAGGGGCAAGTTTTTCTAAAACCAATTGGGTGGCTTGATCCCCATTAGTATGGGTGTGCACCTGCAAACCAGCCTCTAAAGCCAGATGCAGTAATTCGGACAGATGTTCAGGCGCTATATACCAAAGCCCGTTGGGCGCATCATTGTGATAGCCCGGCCACCGCAAGCGTGCCGAAAACCCTTGGATTGATCCGTCTACTATGATCTTGATTTGCCCCATTCGCAACCGATCCGTTGTGCGCTCTTTGAGCGCTAATACAGCCGCAATCAACTCCTTAGCAGACAGACCCATGAAAAACCGGAACGGCATTAAGCGGACTGGATAATTAGGTTCACCGGTGACCCGCAGCATCATATCAACAGTCTTCTCATCCATGCGTGATGCAAGATCAGTGATCGTTGTTGTCCCAGTACGCACACAAAGTTTGGCGAAGTTACGTAGACCGGCTTCATCCGCATCTAGCATGCTACGCTCGTATCCTACGAAAGGACCAACCGGCGTCATGACCTCAGGCCCTTTCAATTCACCAGTTGGAAATCCATCAGCACCTAAAGGGATGCCTGGGTGATTGAGACCTGGCTTGAGCATACCTGCCAGTTCCAGCGCCTTGGTATTCACATTCATGATGTGACCAGAGGCATGCAATACCCCCACCGCACGAGTGGTGGATACCCTGTCCAGGTCAGCTCGGGTGACAGTGGTATTATCCATATAAATAGGATCTAATTGCCATCCAGACAGCGGAGCAGTGGGGTCTTCCAAAACCGTCTCTGCTTCTTGTAGCCGCTCGATTACAGCGTCCACACTTTTGGCACCCGTCCACAACTTACCATTTGGATCAGCCCGATCAAACCAACCACAATAGACTTTAGTCCACAAAGACCCTTCCATCGTATGGGCATGGCCCTCTACAAATCCCGGCATTAGTACCTTGTCTACAAAACGCGCATCCAAAGTATACTCACCCCACGTTGCCAGCTCCTCCAAGCTTCCCGCACCCAAAATTAGACCATCTCGCACTGCCACGTGACTGGCTTCAGGACGGCTGGAATTCATTGTGATAATTTTCTTAGCGCTAAAAATAGTTGTGTTGGACATAGGTCACCTCTTGGTCTGGCTGTTTCTCCAATTAGTAAAGGGCTTTCATTAAATGGAAAAATAGATTTAACTACCATCGAAAAGCTTTTTTTTAGTGGAATGAAATAAATGAACTTCACACTCAAACAATTACGCTATGTGGAAGCCGCTGGCCGTTTAGGATCAATCGCGAAGGCAGCATTAGAAGTCTCTATCTCACAATCCTCCATAACGGCAGCCATAGATGCCCTCGAAGCATCTCTAGATTATGCACTCTTTGTACGTACACCAGCCAAAGGCATTCATCCTACATCCGCGGGCCGCGAAGCTCTACAAGTAATCCGAAACTTTCTGAACCAAGCGCAGCAATTTGAAACCGAGTTACAATCCCAAGGTGGCGACGAAGCCGGCCTAGTGCGGATTGCATGCTACGCCACGGCTGCGCCTGCTTTTTTGCCGCCAATCCTGAAATCTATTACCGAAAATTTTCCTGGTATTTCGATAAAGCTGATGGAGGGCGACATGATTTCAATCAGCGATTACCTAAAAAATGGTGAGGTCGACCTGGTGTTCACCTACGACTCGTACTTACCCGACACTCAGTCGTTTGAACCACTATTTGCCGCGCCACCATATGCGCTTGTACCAATCTCAGAATCAAATAACGCTCAAAACTCTACCACTTTAGCAGCCTTAAGCAGCAGGCCAATGATTATGTTAGATTTGCCCTACACTCGAGATTACTTCCTTGGACTGTTCAAGAGCCGTGGATTGGAACCCGAAGTAGCACATTCCACCCGCTCTGCAGAAATTGCTCAGGCTCTGGTGGAGGGTAAATTTGGCTACACTATTTTAAATATCCGCCCTAAAAATTATAGCGTCGACAACACGCGTTATAAGGCTTTACCCATTTCTGATACATCAGTGGTGCCTACGTTTGGCATGGCAACAATAAGAAATGTTAGGCAACCCAAATACGTGAGGTCCTTCATAAGGGGATGTATAGCATTGAGAGATGCTGGAGCATTCGATGCCCTCACCGTCCATACAAACCCCTAAAAATTGTAGTAATGAGGCCCAATTAATCTGTTTTCTGTAGAAAAAACCTTGGTCTAGGCTCAGGCCAGTTACAGAGAAAACAGCAACTATATGGGAGTGTTAAATAGATGAAACATATACTTAAGGGAATGTTCACTGCGACAGCAGCTGCTGCCGTGCTCGCTACAGGAGCCATCGCTGAAGATGCGCCACGCAAGGGTGGCACGTTGATCACGGTGATTGCTACCAATGTGCGCAACCTAAATCCAGCGGTACAGTCAGGGATTGTGACCGGGTATCCAGGTGCGCAATTATTTGCCGCCCCCCTGCGCTATGATGAAGACTGGACCCCACAACCCTATCTGGCAAAAAGCTGGGACGTAAGCGAGGATGGCTTAACTGTCACTCTGAACTTAGTAGACAATGCTGTGTTCCATGACGGGGTGCCTATCACCTCCGAAGATGTTGCTTTCTCAGTTGATACTATCAAAGCACACCACCCGTTCAAATCTATGTTTGCCCCCGTAACCTCGGTAGACACACCAGACGCACATACAGCGGTTTTAAACCTTAGCAAACCGCACCCAGCACTTATGCTGGCAATGTCCGGTCAGCTGATGGCAATCATTCCAAAGCACATCTATGGTGATGGTCAAAATCCAAAAACCCATCCCCGTAACACCGAAAATGTGGTTGGATCGGGGCCCTTTAAACTGGTTGAATATAAATCAGGCGAGCATGTCATACTGGAACGCTTTGATGATTTTTTCATTGAAGGCCGGCCCTATCTTGACAAAATTGTGATGCGAATCATAACCGACCCAGCGGCGCGGGCGATTGCCTACGAAAATGGAGAAATCCATATGGGCGCCTTTGAATCTCTACCCCGGATCATCAACCGCCTTAAAAAGGTCGAAAACCTGACCGTGACCAATGAAGGATATGGTGGCATTGGCCCCCTTGATTGGTTAGCAATGAACACCACCAAAGGTCCACTTAAAAATGTTAAGGTCCGCAAGGCGATTGCCTATGCAGTAGACAAAAACTTCATACATAAGGCCTTGATGGAGGGCACCGCCTCAAATTCTCTGACCGGTATCCACCCAGATAGCCCGTTCTACAATGCCAATGTTGAAGGCTACGACTTGGATCTCGACAAATCTCGTGCCCTGCTCGATGAGGCTGGCTTCCCAATGAACGGCGACTCCCGCTTCAGCCTAACCATCGATTTTGGCTGGCCAGGCGTAAAACCTCAGGTGGAATACGTCAAAGCCGCGCTCAAGAAGGTTGGTATCGCCGTTAAGGTCCGAGCCTCAGCTGACTTCCCAACATGGGCGGCGCGCATGGGTAAGATGGACTATGATATGTCTTGGGACACCGTGTTTAACTGGGGTGATCCTGTGATCGGCGTTCACCGCACCTACTCCTCAGACAACATCGCCAAAGGCGTATGGTCTAACACTCAGGGTTACGCAAACGCTCGTGTGGATGAGCTGATGGAGATGGCCTCAGTGGAAACAAATCCTGCAAAACGCAAAGCGCTTTATGCAGAATTCCAAGAGATCATCGCAGACGAAGTACCAGTATATCACTCCAACACATTGCCGTATCACACTGTCTATAACGACAATGTAGGCAATCCACCCTTAGGGATTTGGGGCACATCAACACCTATCGATATGACCTACCTCAAAAACTAAACCATGACAGCGCGGGCTGGGGCATCTTGGCCCGCGCATCTCGTTAATTAAGTAAGGTAAAGACATTGGGCATTTTGCGCATCATTTTTATTCGCGTTGTTTATGCCATCGCATTACTGCTTGCAGTTATAGTACTGAACTTCTCGCTCATGCACATGGCCCCTGGAGATGTGGCCGATACGATCAGCCAATCTATGGGCGGAGCCGATCAAGAGATATTAGACGAAATCCGCGTCAGCTATGGCTTAGACCAACCCTTCATCGTACAGCTTGGACGCTATATTTCAAATGTAGTGCAATTTAATTTGGGCTATTCATTTTTCTACAACCAGCCAGTCACCAAATTGATTTTAGAACGCCTACCTGCGACCCTATTGCTGGTGATCACCGCCCAAATTGCGGCACTGTTAATTGGCGTTGTGCTGGGCGTAATCTCGGCGCGCAAGCCCAACGGACTATCGAACTATGTTGTCACATTTCTCGCCCTTTTTGGCTATTCAGCCCCAGTATTTTGGACAGGGATCTTGTTGCTCATTACCTTCTCACTAAACGTGCATTGGTTTCCAGTGGCCGGCATGCGTGACGTGACTATTGAAGGCGGATTTTGGGTGCATTTTATTGATGTCTCCCGCCATCTATTTTTGCCTGCAGTGACCTTAGGCTCAATCTTTTTAGCACTCTATTCACGGCTATCACGCGCCTCAATGATGGAGGTTCTGGGCTCCGATTATGTCCGCACCGCGAAGGCCAAGGGGCTGAGCGAAAACCAAGTGGTCTACAAACATGCACTTAAGAACGCTTTGTCACCAGTGATCACTCTGGCCGGCCTGCAATTTTCTGCAGTGTTGTCCGGTGCCGTTCTGGTAGAAGCTGTGTTCAGCTGGCCTGGGCTTGGCACCCTTGCGTTTCAATCCATAATCGCACGTGATACCCCAACGATCCTAGGTATACTGTTTTTCTCTGCTTTGGTTGTGATAATTGGAAATCTGCTGACTGATCTTGCACTGCGCCTAGTTGACCCCCGTGTTGGAGGCAATAAATGACCCGCCCCTTCATCCATGAGGAAGAAACACCACAGGCCCAACATCCCTTTACCGAAGCTTGGAGTATGTTTCGTAAGAACAAGTCAGCCGTAGGCGCACTTGGGCTTTTGACCTTAATCACCTTCGGGGCAATTTTTGGCCCCTATCTCTACCCTACGGATCCGTTCGAAATGGTGTGGATGCCATTTTCGCCCCCAGGTCAGGAGGGGTTTTTACTGGGTACAGATTACCTAGGCAGAGATCTGTTGGCGATGATTATTAACGGAGCGAAAGTCTCCTTGATGATTGGCCTTTCGGCAGCGGTTATGACTGTCTTCATCGGCGTCACCGTAGGCGCTTTGGCTGGGTTTTATCAAGGTATTGTCGAAGAGGTTTTGATGCGGATTACTGAGTTTTTCCAAGTTCTCCCGACATTACTGTTTTCCATGGTACTGGTCGCACTGTTTGGCGCATCAATGCCAATGATTACCTTTGCTATTGGAATTGTGAGCTGGACGGCTGTTGCCAGAATTACCCGTTCAGAATTTTTGCGCATACGTGAGCTAGAATATGTAATGGCCTCCCGTGCTTCCGGAGCCTCTAACCTGAAATTGATGGTTGGTGTAATCCTGCCTAACGCTCTACCACCCATTATTGTGCAATCAGCGCTTATGGTGGGGTCAGCAATATTATTTGAAGCAGGGCTATCGTTTTTAGGGCTAACCGACCCCAATGTAGTGAGCTGGGGCCAAATTATTGGCTCAAACCGACAATATATTCTTGATGCTGGGTATACAGTTACCATCCCCGGTATTGCAATTTTTATCACGGTTCTAGCAATCTCATTGGTTGGAGACGGCCTGAATGACGCACTTAATCCAAAATTGAGGCAACGCTGATGTCCCACCTATTAGAGGTCAAGAATCTCCGTATAGAACTCACCACTAGGGACGGGGTTGCACCTGTGATTGACGACCTATCCTTCACATTAAACCCAGGCGAAACCCTTAGTTTTGTTGGCGAGAGCGGCTGTGGAAAATCGATGACTGCTTTGGCCCTAATGGGACTACTACCGGAAAAAGTAGGGCGGGTCGCGGCAGGAAATATTATCTTCAACGGCGAGGATTTGTCCCAAGCCAGCGATCAGCGCTTGCGCGCAATCCGAGGCAACGACATCTCGATGATTTTTCAAGAGCCCATGACATCGCTCAATCCTGTTTTTACCATTGGCGAGCAAATCGCCGAAGTGTTGCGCGCCCACCAAGGCCTGTCCCGCCGAACAGCTTGGGCCCAAGCTATTGAGCTTCTGGATGCCGTGCGGATCCCCAATGCCAAAGACAGGGTCAGTGATTACCCCTTTCAAATGTCTGGCGGGCAAAGGCAGCGGGCCATGATCGCCATGGCATTGGCCTGTCAGCCAAAAATTTTAATAGCAGATGAACCAACAACCGCGCTAGATGTCACCGTGCAAGCGCAGATTTTTGACTTACTCACTGATCTGCGCAACCAAACCGGAGCAGCGATTATTTTGATTACCCATGACATGGGGGCAGTTGCTGAAATGGCAGAGCGGATGATTGTCATGTATGCGGGTCGTAAGGCTGAATTGGGCCCAGTAGACCAGATCATCGAGCACCCAAGGCACCCGTATACCAAAGGATTGATTGAATGCGTACCACACATTCAAAGCAACCCCAGCATCGAACGTCATGATCTGGTTGAAGTCCCTGGTATCGTCCCGAGCCTGCGCGAGTTTGGCAAGGATCAATGCCTTTTTGCATCCCGTTGCGCCTATTTAACCGAGGCATGCCTCACATCCCGGCCTGACGAGAAGCACTTTGCCAATGGCCAAAGTGCCGATTGCTGGCATGCGGAGGCGATATAATGTCAGATCTTCTTAAAGTTGAAAATTTGTCAGTGCGGTTTGAAGTTAAACGTGGCGGTGGGTGGAACAAGAAATGTTATCTATACGCCGTAGATGACGTTTCATTTACTGTAAAAAAAGGTGAAACTTTAGCCATTGTGGGCGAGAGTGGCTCAGGCAAAACCACAGCCGCCTTGGCTGTAGCGCGATTAGTTAAGGCTCACAGTGGGACCGTGGCCTTGGCCGGTGAAAATATCTTACAAAAAGAAGCTGAGGATTTACGCCAAACACGCCAAAAAGTGCAATTTATATTTCAGGACCCCTACAGCAGTCTAAATCCACGCAAGCGGGCTGAGGCAATCGTACGAGAACCTTTGGACAGCTTATCTCAAAAGACTGAAGTAGAAAAAGCTAAAATCGTAGATGAGTTGTTTGAAGCCGTGGGCCTAAGACCGGAGCAGCAGCGCTTGTTCCCACATCAATTTTCAGGAGGCCAGCGCCAGCGGATCGGCATCGCCCGCGCCTTGGCAACCCAACCAGAATTGATCATATGTGATGAGCCCGTGTCTGCACTGGATGTGGCGGTGCAAGCCCAAATTCTAAACCTATTACGAAAACTACAAAAAAACTTTGGACTTACGTATCTTTTCATCAGCCATGATCTCGGCGTTGTGCAGCACATGAGTGATAGTATTGCCGTGATGTATATGGGGAGAGTGGTCGAACATGCGGATCGTTTGAGCTTATTTCAAACGCCGCGTCATCCCTACACCCAAGCCCTACTCTCCGCAGTTCCCACCGTTGACCGCGCAAAACGCGCCCAGCAAAAACGCATCTTAATTCCTGGCGATCCACCTGATCCTGTAAATCTGCCATTAGGTTGCAGATTTGCAAATAGATGCCCAGTAGCAGAGGCAATTTGCCAAACCGTCGAGCCTGAATTAAAATCAGACGCAAACGGCCATCGTACAGCCTGTCATCTGGTTTAATGCCTGAAGTACTCTAAACTTTGGAACTTTTACACATTGCGTAACCACTCCACACAAAGCTTAAGCAAATCTGTGATGGTGTTAAGCGTTGCTTGCGTCTGCACATACAGGAGTTAGAGTAGCTTAAATTAAAGGAGCAAGCCATGACCGAAGACGTTGAACGCCACGCAATAAAAATGGCAAAAAAGAAAGCCGCACGTGACAAAATTATGGCGACTAAAACGGACGAAAAGGGTCTGGTAATTGTACACACCGGCAAGGGAAAGGGCAAATCCTCAGCAGCTTTCAACATGATTTTCCGCCACATCGCCCACAAACGTAAAAGTGCTGTGGTGCAGTTTATAAAGGGCGGGATGAGCACCGGTGAGCGAGATTTGATATTGGAGCATTTCACTGACCTGTGCGAGTTTCACACCATGGGCGAAGGCTTTACTTGGGAAACTCAGGACAAAACCCGTGACATCGAAATGGCTCAGGCTGCTTGGGCCAAAGCCAAGGCTTTGATCTTAGATGAAAGTAATCACATGGTGCTTTTGGATGAGATAAATATTGCGCTACGATATGATTATATCGACATCAATGAAGTTTTGGCCTTTTTAAAAGATGAAAAACCTACCATGACCCATGTGGTTCTTACTGGGCGTAACGCCCATGCAGATTTAATTGAGGCAGCTGATCTAGTCACAGAAATGGAGCTGATCAAACACCCATTTCGCTCTGGTATAAAAGCACAAATAGGCGTTGAATTTTAGGTTTAGAAGCACAAACCTACTGACTGCACGCACAAGGCAACGCAATCCAATACAGCAAGGATGCTATAATGGCGGTTAAACGATTACTCACAGAGTTTGGTATGGGCTCTTCGCTGCGCCGACGTGACTATACTCAGGCAGCCGTGCGTGCGGTCAAAGACGCACTGTGGCACAATTCAATCAATCTGGCAGAGCTGTTTGGCAAGGATAAAACTGAGATGTTGATTGATGTCGAAGTTGGCGTTCAGGATCCTAATGCCGTCGACCATGTAGCAGTGGCAGAAATTTTTCCCTATGGGCAAGTGCGAGTAGAAGTGGTGCACGGCGGCTTAGATGTGCACCGCCCCGAAGGCAACCAAACGGTCATGGCTAATGTCGCAATTTCGGTATCTTTAGATTTGGAAGTAGGTTCATGAGCGATCAAAGATTTATTATCGAAATGGGTATGGGCAATGACCAATACGGTCAGGATTACACTAAAGCAGCTCGCCGGGCTATTGAAGACGCCCTGCGCCATTCTGCTATTCCAATGTTCCAAGTACTAGAGCCGTCACTCGGCCTGACGCCAGAAGATATGCGCGTGCAAGTGACCATTGGCGTGCAACAGCCCGAACGCGTTGATACCGACGCTCTGGCTTCAACTTTGCCGCGAGGGCGAGCTGAAGTGACAGCCGTTTCCGGTGGGTTGAACGTAGTTAACCCAGATACTGGCAATGTAATCGTGATCGCAAGCGCCGCCGTCGAGGCGTTTTTGCCCTATCTTGGCGACAGAGTTTAGACCTCATATTAGATTAGAAATTTCCAATAAATTACCATCGGGATCGTGGATGTAGAGCGACGTTATGGGCCCTTGCCCACCGCTGCGCGCCCCGGGACCATCGATAATATCCACACCTTGCGCAGCTAAATGTTTATGCCAATCCACAAGAGGGTTTAGCGGCACAGAACATAGATCAGCACTACCAGGGTCAAGCGCAGCAGCATGAGGCCTAAAAAGTACATCAGCCTAATGCAGGTTAATTTTTTGCAGTCCAAATTTTAAGAACCAGCACCGACTGCCATCAGCTGCTGCGAATTCAAGCGCTTATACCCCTAAAAATTTATCATAAAACTTAATAGTCTGAACTATGTCAAAAACAGTTATGACCAAGTGATCTAATGCAGAAATTTAATTTTTAACAATGTCTTCAGTTTTTTATGTCATACTAGCACTGGCCCGAAAGTCGTCGGGAATATGATCTTCTCCGTCTAAAATAAGCGCTGCCATAACTTGGCCAATTTTGGGAGCCATGCCAAACCCAATCTTAAAACCACCATTCGCGATAAACCAACCCGGGTTAACCGGGTGCGCCCCCAGCATGGGAGCTCGAGTAGAGGCCCGCGGCCGCACCCCAGCCCAGCGCGCAAGCACAGGCGCATCTCGCAGCACAGGGAACAATTTTTTGGCTTTGGCAATCAGATCGTTGAGTTGCCCATCTGTATCTGTAGGTGATTTAAAGTAACGTTCACTGGTGGAGCCAATCGCCACTGTGCCATCCAAATGTGGTACAATATGTAAGCCATCCGCAAACAACTGCGGCTCACCAGGACGGGCAAAATCGAGCAACGCAGCTTGTCCCTTCACACCATTACCAATCTCTTGCCCCAACGTTTCAGATATCTCCACCAATCCCTGCCAGCCACGCGCATCAACAATAGCCCCCTGACGCGCGCCCGCAGAAGTGATGACACCGCCCAAGTTTTCGACTGCTTGCCCTAATGCTTGAGTGGCTTTCTGAGGGTGTATATGGGCCGATAGTGTGTCGTGGATCAGCTGACCCGTAGCCGAAGGCGGTGCCCATTCACCAGCCTTAGTTGCTGAAATTACCTCCCAGACTGCCACATCTCCCCAATTTTGCGCCGCGTCCACAACCCGCGATAAAGCCAAAGCGATCAATCTCTCTTCATTAATTGGCTGCAAACGCCCATGATTGGCAAATCCAGTGGGCAAACCAGACATGGTTTCCACCTCAGACCAAAAACTTCGAGAATACAGTAGACTTTCCAATTGAAATTGCTTCTTTGGCAACCATAAATCCGGGGTGTGTGGTGCCAAGGCGCCGACAATGCCACCGCTTGAACCACTGGCAATGCCTGCGGGATCAATTACCCGCACCCTAGCACCCCGTTGCGCGCAGCAAAAAGCAATCGACAGGCCAAAAACACCCGCCCCTAAAATAGTTACGTCAGCAGTTGCCAAAATCTTTACCCTTCTGCATTGTCTGCAAAATACTTAGGGTAGACCATGCTTAACCACCAGCCTGATAACATAGAATGGCGTGCAGACGTCCCGTTCTCCACACAGTTTGATGATCCATATTACTCAGTAGATAATGGTCTGGCAGAAACTGAGCATGTTTTTATACGCGGAAATGCACTACCAGCGCGGTTTGTGGATGGGTTTCACATTGCAGAACTGGGCTTTGGTACCGGGCTTAACCTTTTGATCGCGTTAGCCACCTGGAGACAGTCGGGGGTGAAAGGCACATTGCGGTTCACCAGCTTTGAAGCCTTCCCACTTTTGCCAAAACAGATGATCAAAGCCCATAAAGCCTTTCCCGAACTCAGGGAATTAGCCACCGAACTGGCACCGCTTTGGGATAGTACTATAAGCCTTCCAGACTTACAGTTTCAGTTGGTATTAGGTGACGCGCGCGACACTCTTCCCAATTGGCACCACAAGGCTGATGCCTGGTTTTTAGATGGGTTTTCACCTGCAAAAAATCCTGAAATATGGGAGCCTGCACTCATGGCTCAAGTGGCAAACCATACCAAGCAGGGTGGTAGCTGCGCGACCTATACCGCCGCCGGCTTTGTACGTCGTGGCCTGCAAGCGGGAGGTTTTTTGACCACCCGCACCGCTGGCTTTGGTCGCAAAAGGCATATGATTAAGGGGGAAAAACCGTGAGTACGGGCAACAACACAAGGCTTGGCGTTTTATTGATGGTGGGGACAACTATAGTTTTCGCCATACAGGACGGTCTCAGCCTACATCTGTCATCTACCTATAACGTCTATATGGTTGTAATGGTTCGCTATTGGTTTTTTGCCGCTTTTGTAATGACCGTTTCAGCTAAACAGGCCGGAGGTCTACGCAATGCGGCGCGGACCAAGCAACCAATATTACAGGGGTTTCGGGGAGTACTATTAGCCGCTGAAATATGCATAATGGTTACAGCTTTCACTTTGCTAGGCCTCGTGGAAAGCTTAGCGATATTTTCGGCCTATACATTGATCGTCGCCGCTCTTTCTGGTCCAATATTAGGAGAACGCGTGGGCTGGCGACGCTGGGTAGCCATTGGAGTTGGGTTCTGCGGTGTATTGATCATTCTACAACCTGGAATAGAAGTATTTTCCCCCTACGCAATAATTCCTGTGATATCAGCATTTATGTTTGCGCTTTATAGCCTGCTCACCAGGTATGCGGCCCGCTTGGACAGTACCGCAACAAGCTTTTTCTGGACCGGTGTCATGGGCTGTGTTTTGATGACCATGGTCGGGGCGTTTCATTTTGAAAACATGACATCCAGCGACTGGGTTTTAATGCTGTGTCTATGTTGCACTGGCGCCACCGGCCATTGGCTGCTTATCCGCTGTTATGAAGTAGCCGAAGCTAGCGCAGTACAGCCCTTCACCTACCTGCAGCTAGTCTTTGGCTCTACAATAGGCGTGTTGATTTTTGGTGAGGTGGTCAAACTCAATGTGGCCATGGGGGCGGCGCTTGTTGTGACTGCTGGGCTTTTTACACTCTGGCGGGCAAGGGTCGCACTTACTCCAACCGACTAATGGGGCGCAGCGATGTAGCAGGTGCTGCAAAGACTAGCGGTAGCCGATAATTGCCTTTTAACTCTGCCAAAAAGTTAAGAGGCACGGTTTTCCCAGCCAACCTGGCGCGGTAATTGGGCAGACTTTCGGTGACCCGCATCACGTAGTTTCGGGTCTCACTAAATGGAATTTGTTCGATCCAATCGATCACATCCACATCTCCTAGGCGAGGATCTCCAAGCTTTTCAGTCCAATTGCGCGCACGGCTGGGACCAGCATTATAAGCCGCTGCAATATGAACCGGGCTATTACCAAATTCTTCAGTCAGTTCCTCAAGATAGCGGATGCCTATCTTAGCATTAAACTTTGGATCCCTCAGCATTTTGGTGCGTGAATAACTTAGGCCCAATTTACCCGCCATTTCCCGCGCAGTCCGCGGCATGACCTGCATCAAGCCTAAGGCTCCAACGCCTGACACCGCACCAGCAAAAAATTCACTTTCACGGCGTGCAATCGCAAGGGCCAGTTCAGGAGCAATCTCATCCGTTTGCACCAATAAATCTGACAAGGGGTAAAAATGGCTTTCCATCATGGTACCATAGAGCGACGCACGTTTCCCCAACATCAACTCCAGATAAGGGCTACCCGACTCCTTTGCCATCTTACCCAACTGCGCCATACCTTTAGGGCTTTGGCTCTCAGCCAAGTGGGTCAGAAACCGTACACCAAAGCGAGATCGCTCAACGCCAATCAACAACAAGGCCGCCTCAAACACGCTAGAATTGACAAAACCCGCTTGCTTCCAATCCAAGACCAGCTCAGGCCCCACAAGGCTCGATTGCATAGGAAAGCCCGCCTCTTCTGCAGCTAACAACCCATAAAAAGATGTCTGGTACTCAGCACCAGTGGCAAAGGCCTGTTGGGCTTTCTCGAGTTGCCCCATAGCCTTCAATGCCCGACCCTGCCAATAATGCGTGCGCCCTAAAGAAATTTCACTGCCCACCGCCTCTTCATGATTTTTGAAGTGTACCAACGCTAGCTTTGGTTTCTGCAATTTACGTAAAGCAATAAAACCTGCAAGCCACTCCAAGGCAGCGTAATCGTTGCCCAGATCGAGATGGTGGCTAGCGGCCACATTATATGCCTTTTGATATCTCTCATCCCAAAGCAAATCACGGGCTAAAGATAATCGCCGCCGCGCCCATTTCTCGGGTTGGCCCAAACTAATTGCCGTTACAGATCGCAACAAAAGCAGTTCAATCGCTCCATCCGTTTGCTTGCGCGCGAGGCGCCATTGAAATCTATCAAAGGCTAAACCTGGGTCCAACTTTAGGCTTGGTGGTACATTTGCCAGCAACGCCGTTACGCCATTTTGGTTTCTCTGCAATGCCAGGCGAGCCTTAGCTAATTTTTTTCGGTCAGAGCTCACAACTGACAGCATTCTTTCAGACGATGATTTATCACCCTGCCACAGCAACATATCTAAACGGACTGAATGCATAGCTGCCAGATTCGCACCAAAGCTTTCTTGGAATTCCTGCTCAAGTTCCGCATCCATGCTGAAACTACTCCAACCCCATTGCGCCGCTGCAATGGCTGCTGTGGCCTTGCCTTCTATGGCTAAAGCCTTCGCCAACTGCAGAGACCCCTTCGCCGTGCCGGGCGGTTGGCCTTCAAAGAACGCAATAACATCCTCTGGCGGTATATCTGCTTCAATCGTGGCTTCAGAGCGCTTACGCAGGTAGGGCAAGCCCGGCCAGTCCTGCCTGCGTGCCAAAAACTCTACGGTAGCAGAAAATTCACCCTTGCCAGCGCGCAACCGGTCCCATTCGATCAGGTCAACACCCACATCTCCCGCCGGGCGCGCAAGGCGTAAGGCCTCATCCCAATTTCCCTTTTCTTTGGCCAAATAAGCCGCACGTAAAGCATCTAATGCCACAGCATTTTGCGCTATGGCAGAGCTATCAAAAAAAAATAGCAGCAAAAGAAAAAGGGGGAAACGCATACATACTAATTTGCGCTCTATATCAAAAACTTTCAATCGTAAATCTTGGCAAACCTTACTCAGCAAGCTAAGGTCCGCCGACTAACCCGTGAGCACTCATGCCCCACCTGAAAGGAAGCGCTATGATTACAGGATCTTTGCCTGCACTTGTCACGCCGTTTAAAGACGGAAAAGTGGATATCGATGCGCTCAAAAAACTTGTAGGCTGGCATATTGACCAAGGCAGCCATGGGTTGGTGCCTGTGGGAACTACTGGTGAAAGCCCTACCCTTACACATGAAGAGCATGATACTGTTGTAGCAGTTGTAATAGCAGAAGCAGCGGGCCGCATACCAGTGATCGCTGGTGCTGGATCTAACAACACTGCTGAGACCGTACGTCTTGTTAAGGCCGCCAATGCCGCTGGCGCAACCGCCGCATTGGTTGTGACACCCTACTATAACAAACCTACGCAAGCAGGTCTAAAGGCCCATTTCTTGGCCGCAGCCGATTGTGGCATGGATGTGATAATCTATAATATCCCCGGCAGATCCGCGGTCGATATGAGTGTTGAGACCATGGGCGAATTGGCAGAGCACACGCACATCATTGGCGTAAAAGATGCGACTGGGGATCTTTCACGTGTCCCAAAACAAAGGCTTAGCTGTGGAGAAGATTTCATTCAATTATCTGGGGAAGATGCAACTGCGCTTGGCTTTAACTCACATGGTGGCATCGGCTGTATCTCTGTGACAGCGAATATGGCCCCTGCCCTTTGCGCGCAAATGCAAGAGGCAACCCTAGCGGGAGACTATGCAATGGCACTTAATATTACCAATAAATTGATGCCGTTGCACCTTGCCACATTCCAAGAACCCGGCTTGGTAAGTGCCAAATATGGTCTTTCAAAATTAGGCCTATGCTCAGAAGAGGTGCGCTTGCCTTTAATTGGTCTCACCGATGAGGCCAAGGTAGCAATGGATGCTGCATTACGCTTCGCAGGCTTGATTGACTGATTTAAGACTGGGCTGGGCACCACTCGGCCCAATACAGTCTTAATATAGCCACTGATCTGCTGGCAGTTTGCCTATTATCTCCAGATCAATAACCAATTTACGCTAACTTGTTTAGACCCATTGGCAAGGTTGCTTAGCCTCCATATATGTATTTCATTATGGTAAACAAAAAATCAGATCCCAATTATCGAATTATCGCTGAATACCGTCGTGCACGTTATGACTATGCGATTGAAAGCGATATTGAATGCGGCGTCATACTTATGGGATCCGAAGTTAAATCTCTGCGCGCAATTTCTGGTAACATCGCCGAAAGCTATGCAGCCGTTGAAGAGGGTGAACTTTGGTTAGTAAATTCCTATATTGCCCCTTACGAGCAAGCCAAAACTTGGGGCCACATAGAAAAGCGCCGACGTAAATTGCTTGTTTCCAAACGCGAATTATCACGACTTTGGAATTCCACCCAGCGCGAGGGCATGACCCTCGTTCCCTTGGTGATGTATTTCAATCATGTTGGTCGGGTCAAAATAAAATTAGGTATCGCAAAAGGCAAAAAGAACCATGACAAACGAGCTACTGAAGCCAAGCGTGACTGGGGCCGCCAAAAGCAGAGGCTTTTGAAACAGGGCATCTAAAGCGTCACATATTTTCTTTGAATATCAGAGTGTCAGCAATGCCGGAAGAATGTCCAAGCCTTAGAAGTTTGTAGGTTATCCTCAATCAAGCGAAAAGCTAAAGGCCTACTATTTTCGAATTTTAAAACATCAAGTGTTGATCATTTGCTTAACCTTAGGGCAATACCTCTTGTTTTGTTATCCAAGCCCCGCTAAATCCGGATTGATCCTAAGGGGGCTGCATGGCACAAGATGATCCGAAAACACTTGTTTCAACAAATTGGCTTAAAGCAAATTTGAAACATCCCGACTTGCGCGTTTTGGATGCAAGCTGGCATTTACCAACCGAGAATCGCGACCCAGCCACAGAATTTGCTCTACGTCATATCCCAACAGCCCGTTTTTTCGACATAGATGATATTTCCGATCATCGATCAAACCTGCCGCATATGGCCCCACCTGTTGAAAAATTCATGTCTAGGGTGCGGGCACTCGGTGTAGGTGATGGTCATCAAATCATAGTTTATGATAGCAAAGGCTTGTTTTCCGCCGCACGCGTTTGGTGGTTGTTTCGAATAATGGGCCATGAAAAAATTGCTGTTTTAGATGGCGGCCTGCCCAAATGGATTGCAGAAGGCAATCCAGTGGGCACCGCAGCCCCAATAATCCGTGATCGCCATATGACCGTGCAGCAAAAGCCACATATGGTGCGAAATGTAACGCAGGTTGCCCATGCCGCAAAGCTACAGGACCATGAAATTATTGATGCTCGCGCCGCGGCCCGCTATCGCGGCGAGGCCCCCGAACCGCGCCAGGGACTGCGCGCTGGCCATATTCCAGGTTCCAAAAACCTACCGTTTACGCAGTTACTCAACGGTGACCACACTATGAAAACTACCGATGAAATGGCTAGTGAGTTTCAAAAAGCCGGTGTGGATCTATCAAAACCTGCTATCACCACCTGCGGCTCAGGTGTAACCGCGGCGGTTCTGTCCTTAGCCTTGGAGCGTATAGGCAAGACTGACCATTCCCTTTATGACGGAAGCTGGACCGAATGGGGCCAATTCCCAACCCTTAATGTTGCCACTGGAGATCGCTGATGCTGAGCAACCTTACCGCACAACCTCAAGATAAAATTTTAGCACTAATGGGCGCCTACCGGGCTGACCCACGCGAAGGCAAGATTGACCTTGGAGTTGGTGTCTACAAAGACGCCACCGGAGCCACACCAATAATGCACGCAATCAAATCAGCCGAAGAGATGCTTTGGCAGGTTCAAAACACTAAATCCTATGTTGGTCTTGCGGGAGATCCTGCGTTTTTGGCTGCAATGTCTGAACTTATTTTAGATGGGGTCGTGTCTGCAGACCGCTTATCTGCTGTTGCCACCCCAGGCGGCACTGGTGCCGTACGCCAGGCCTTAGAGCTGGTCAAAATAGCTTCTCCAAAAGCAACAATTTGGTTATCAAACCCCACTTGGCCTAACCATCCCTCCATTGTTAAATACCTAGGCATGCCTCTGGCGGAATACCGCTATTTTGCCTCGGAGACTGGGAAGGTGAATTTCAATGGTATGCTGGAAGACATAACCGAAATTCCAGCCGGCGACATCGTGCTTCTACATGGGTGCTGCCATAATCCCACCGGCGCAAACCTAACCTCTGAGCAAGAGGATCAAATAATTTCTGCTCTTGCAGTTAGTGGAGCTATCCCATTCGTTGATATTGCCTATCAAGGCTTTGGCGATGGCTTGAGCGCAGATGCCCGCTTTACACGTAAAATCGCTAGCCAATTACCGGAGTGCTTGATTGCTGCCAGCTGCTCAAAGAATTTTGGTATTTATCGCGAACGCACCGGTATATTAATGGCTATTTCTCCAAAAAATTCGCTACAGGCCGTTACACAGGGAAATATGGCATTTTTGAACCGACAGAATTTTTCCTTTCCACCAGATCACGGTGCGCGCATAGTCACCATGATTTTGGGAGATGCCAGCCTGCGTTCCATTTGGGCTAGCGAGTTGGAGCAAACACGCCTCAACATGCTTGGCCTGCGCAAGCAATTGGCAGATGAACTCCGGCAGCGTATGGGTTCAGATCGATTTGATTTTCTGGCCACGCACCGTGGTATGTTTTCACGTTTAGGCGTATCTGCAGAGGTAGTCGAAACACTTCGGGCAGAGTTCGGCGTTTATATGGTTGGTGACAGCCGGATAAATATAGCAGGTCTAAATGCGCAAACCGTGCCTATTTTGGCTAATGCACTGGCACAGACAATTAAATAAGACTGATTGGCTATAGCCTTGACAGTAATAAGATTTAATCTGGTGTCTTTAGGAGCCACTTTTATCTCATATTCTTGTTCTAATGGTAAAGAGTGGCAGATCGTGTGAAATAATACTCAACAATCCCAGAAATGCACGTTAACCTTAGCCATAGGGGGCAAAAACCGAATAGCCATATGACAGAAAAAAAAACAAGGTCACGTCAGCGTCTCACAGCAGATCGCAAAACACCGCCCTCCCCAACACAGCGGAGAGGTAAAGCCGTATCGCAAAAGCAAACCCCCAAAATATTTGGCCGGCTTCGTAAAGCGTTATGGCAGGCGTTACTACTACCATTCCGGATGGTTTGGGCCATATTTTGGCGTTTGGGGCTAGTAATATGTCTGCTCGTGGGGCTTGGGATCACCTATTTTGCCAGCAACTTGCCAGAGCCCAACGCACTGATCGACGGGCGTGCCAAAGGTTCAGTGACTTTGATGGACCGCAATGGCGATGTCTTCGCTTGGCGAGGTGATCAATTTGGAGGTATTGTAACGGCACAAACCGTATCGCCCTTTTTAAAAAATGCAGTTGTCGCTACGGAGGATCGGCGGTTTTATAGTCATTTTGGGTTAAGCCCACGTGGGGTCGCATCCGCGGTCCGGATCAACCTACGAGCAGGTCGCGGGCCACTGTCGGGTAATGGTGGGTCAACCATCACCCAACAAACTGCCAAGCTAATATGCCTTGGCGTGAATTATGATCCCAAGGTTTGGAAGTCTGAGCGTGCTTATGAGCGCGAATGCCGCCGCACCACATTATGGCGCAAGATCAAAGAGGCCATCTTTGCACTTGCGATGGAAGCTAAGTTTTCCAAGGATGAAATCCTTACCATTTATTTGAATCGAGCTTTTTTGGGTGCTGGCGCCCGAGGGTTCGAGGCTGCTGCCCAACGATATTTTGGTAAATCCGCAACTCAAGTCAACGCCACCGAGGCAGCAATGATGGCTGGTCTTTTGAAAGCCCCATCCCGCCTAGCGCCAACCGACAATTTGACCGGTGCCCAAGCACGCGCTGAAATTGTGATTGGTTTAATGGAGCAGGAAAGCTATCTTTCAAAAGCCGAGGCAGAGTTTGCAATCAAAAAGCCCGCAACCCTCAGCGCCGCCGCGACTGCCCGCGCCGGTGGCTATTTTGCAGATTGGGTGATGGCTTCGGGCCCTCAATTTTTTACCCGTAACACTACTGAGGATGTGTTGATCAATACAACACTGGATCAAAAAATTCAGACGGCAGCGGAACAGGCGGTACGCTCAATTTTCGACACGAAAATAGACGAAGGCTCTAAAGCACAGGTGGCCGTAGTTGTTATGAGTGCGGACGGGGCGGTGCGCGCCATGATTGGCGGCCGTGATACCCGAACCACCGGTGCATTTAATCGAGCGACACAAGCTAAACGGCAAACTGGGTCAGCCTTTAAACCATTCGTTTATGCTACTGCACTTGAGCTAGGATACACACCCTTCGATATCGTGCGCGACGAACCTGTGACATATGATATTGCAGGTTCCGGTGCGTGGTCGCCGACCAATTACAACAAAGAATTTGCGGGTGATGTAACCTTTACGCAAGCTTTGGCTGAATCACTGAATATCCCAGCCATCAAAATCTCAGAGCATGTTGGCCGTGACTTGGTACGGCAAATTGCGACAGATTTTGGTATTACTAATAAATTGGCCGCAGGTCCCGCCCTGGCGCTTGGAGCTTCTGAAAGCACATTGATCGAGATGACTGGTGCTTATGCTGGAATATTGAACGGCGGGTCATCAGTCTTGCCCTACGGTTTAAACAGCATCAGGCTTCTGGGTGACGCCGAACCCCTCGCCGGTCGTGCAGGCGGTATAGGTGAACGGGTCATCGATGAAAAAGCGGCTCAAGCCCTCACCTATATGATGTATGAAGTTGTCCAAAGTGGTACAGGCCAGAGAGCCAAAATTGACGGAATTGAAATCGCAGGCAAAACTGGCACCACCCAAGCAGCACGTGATGCGTGGTTCATTGGATTCACTTCTGAATTCGTGGTGGGCGTTTGGATGGGATATGACGATAACACGCCCCTGAAAGGCGTCACTGGAGGCGGTATACCAACTGATATTTGGCGCGAAACTATGATTTCTATTACAAGCCAGTCAGTCCCGGGTCCCCTTCCAATGCTGCGCGGCTCAGCCCGAATTTCACAGAAGGTTGAGCCCATAGATCATACCAAAAAATCTAAGTCAGGTAGGACAATTTTTGATACTTTATTTGGAATATTAACCGGTAATAATTAACTTAAATCGGAAAGGTCCTGAGTTAAACGACCAATATGTCCATTCCGAGCGTCTAACAACGCTCCAATCTCGACCCGCTCTGACGACAGCAGGCTAATGCCTTCGATAATAATATCAAAAAATAATTGCTTGCCAGAACGATCCGACACCCGAAACGTCACCTCAAAGGGTGCGGAGCTTGGAGTCTGTACCATGGCACCGACCTCAAAGAATTTTCCACGGTTGGTGGTATTTTTAACTATTATGACGCTACCAACAAACTCTTTGAACCGCCGACCATATTTCCGCGCGATGTAACTGCGGAAAGCAAAGCTAAATTTATTTAGCTCTAGAGCACTTGCCGTTCGCGCTCGTGGACCTAGCGCGGATCGAGAAATAATGTTCACATCTGCGTATTTAGCGAAGATGCCCTCAAACGCTTTGATCAACTTGGCTTCTGAAGCACCTGAATTGATCACTTGATTGATCTCAAAGACCACTTCGTCAACTAGTTTTGTCGCGGTTACATTATCTAATGCATAAGCCGGGCCTACTAGCGCTGTAGTGAGCATACCGGCTAAAAAACCGCGGCGTAGAATTTTAAATTCATTCAAACTCGTCATAGGGGTCAATATAAGCATCGCGTGTACTGTCTTTCAATTTAAATCTACGGTTTTGCAAGTATACAAGTCGCGCTTGCGCGTAGCTATCTGCGCTTTCGTATAGGACTTCATCGATTTGGTCACCATAAGTATGTCGGTTTTGTAAAATTGCACCAACGTTTGATCCCGCCCGATAGGTGGCAACCGGTGCTTTCAAGACGTAACTAGCAGGGTCGAGTAGCACCATACCCACGATAAGGCCAATACCATCGCGGACATTTGACGGGCCAAAAAATGGTATCTCGATATAGACACCTTCTTCCGCCCCCCAACGTTGGAGCGTTTGCCCAAAATCTGCATCGAGCCCCACAAGTCCAATCGAATCGGAAGGATCAAAAAGTCCGGCCAGTCCTAAAGTGCTGTTAATCACAAACCGTGTAGTATTGGTGACAGCGGCCGGCATGTCTAATTGCAAAACATTATTTACGACTTTGCCGGGTAGACTCAGATTACTTGAGAAATTACTCACAATATCTTCCACCGAATCCGGCACGAAGTTACCATACCCTTTGGAAATTGGAGATAAAATGTCTCGATCTAACCCTTTGTTAAATTCATGCGTACCGCGGTTCATCCGTTCGAACGGATCATCAACCAACGCACCGGATTGGGGACTACAGGCGGACAGCAGTACTAAAAGACCCGTGAAGGAGAAAATTATTGTGTATTTTTCGAATCTGAACATTTAACCAACCCTCGCAGTTAGTGACTGTTTTAGTTTCTCGTGCCCAGTTCCGCAAATGGCAAGAAATTTTCACTTGTAGTTGTTGCAAACTAGTTACAGCCAACTGTAATCTCTAGCTTTGCAGTCAAAAATTACAAATTTACTTTAGTGTGGGGAACATGGAATAATTCGCGTTTAACTCCAAATCTCACATTTATTTTACTGCAGTGGTAACCATGACTGTACTTTAAAAAAATTGGAAATTCGGAGCTTTTGAAACGCCACAGAATAACTACCAACCGTAATTAGATTGAGAGCCAAGGCGCTTGAAAGCACTTAGTAGGTGAGCCTTAGTGATATCTTCCGAAACGGCCCATGAGTGATCGCCATAATATGCATTCAAAGCCTTAGTGAAGCATCCGGCGCGACTTGACCTTCTATCACAATCATCCCTAAAGCATGAAACGTCTACGGAGGTTTTTTGCACTCTTTCTACAGAGCAAAAAACCCAAAATTTTAGGGGAACAATAAATTTCATTACGCCTTCGCAGCAGTTAAAGTGAATTTGTCCCTTTTCTCAATCAATCTTTCAGCTTATCCCTAATACGGAAAGTTTATTGGGAGATCAAAAAATGACTGGGGTATTCGAAACAAAGCTCGCTGAATTAGGAGTCACATTGCCTAATGCACCCGCACCCGCTGCAAATTATGTCCCCTATGTACAGGTTGGTGATTTGGTTTATGTATCAGGCCAAGTCAGCCAAGATACTACTGGCTTCATTATAGGAAAACTCGGTGACAACATGTCAACTCAAGACGGCGCTTCCGCTGCCCGTACCTGCGCTGTAGCTCTACTGGCGCAAGTCAAAGCCGCCTGTGGTGGTGATCTGGATCGCTTGGTCCGCGTGGTGAAACTCTCAGGATTTGTGAACTCAACTCAAGATTATATCGAACAGCCCAAGGTCATCAACGGCGCTTCAGATTTCTTAGTTGCGGCCCTTGGCGACACCGGAAAACACGCCCGTGCAGCCGTCTCTTCCCCCTCATTACCCATGGGCGTTGCCGTTGAGATCGAAGGGATCTTTCAAATAGCATGACAGCTCTACCCGCCAGTTTTTTAGCCCGCCCGATTGCGCATCGCGGCTTGCATGATGCAGCAGACGGGCGGGCCGAAAATTCGCTTGCAGCGCTAAGTGCTGCTATTGCAGCGGGCTACGGAATAGAAATTGACGTTCAGCTATCAAGCGATGGAGAGGCGATGGTCTTTCACGACTGTAATCTTAACCGCCTGACAGCTGAGACCGGTGCCGTTGCGCTACAAAGTGCACAGGCCCTATCAAAAATTACGTTGTCTGGTGGGCAAGATACCATCCCAAGCTTGGAGCAAACTTTGTCTTTGATTGCAGGGTGCGTTCCATTGCTGATCGAAATCAAAGATCAAGACGGCAACATGGGCAGCAATGTAGGCGCACTTGAAGCTATAGTGGCAAAAACGTTAAAGCACTATCAAGGTGATGTTGCTGTAATGTCCTTCAATCCCAACGCGGTGGAAGCCTTTTCTGCACTTCAGCCAAAAATACCTGTCGGATTGGTGACAGATCGCTTCACTATAGCAGATTGGCCCAACCTATCAGCCAGCACACGCGACCATCTCAGTAAAATTTCTGATTTTGAACGTATAGGCGCCTGCTTTATATCGCACAACCATACGCAACTAGGCGATCCAGTAGTCGCAAAGCTGAAAGCTCAAGGCGTACCTATTCTCTGTTGGACAGTCCAGTCACAAGCAGATGAGGCAAAAACCCGAACCATTGCTAACAATATTACCTTCGACAGTTATCTGGCTTGACCTTTGGTCGTCATGCCGCAGTTTGAAGAAAAGCAATATAGAGAGAACAACGTGGGCCAAGAGACGCAAATCGAAATCAACGTGCTCACGAGCCTTTCTCAAATATCTGAGGCGGACTGGGACAGCTGCGCCTGCCCCGAAGCCAAAGACGGTTGTGCCATAGATCCTTTCACCACGTACCGCTTTATGAAAGCCCTAGAAGACAGCAATTCAGTTGGTCCAGGTACCGGCTGGACGCCACACTACCTCCATGCAAAACGAGACGGGAAAACTATCGGCGTGGCGCCGCTTTATGAAAAAACTCATAGCCAAGGCGAATATATTTTTGATCATAATTTTGCTCAGGCTTATGAAAACTCCGGCGGAAATTATTACCCAAAGTTGCAGATGGCCGTTCCCCATACCCCTGCCACCGGACGGCGGATTTTAGTGCAACCAGAGTATGCTCAGATTGCCCAGTCTGCTTTAGTGCAAGGTGCAGTGCAGCTGGCTGCAGAACATAAATTATCATCCCTGCATATTACCTTTTGCACCCAAGCCGAAGCGGAGATTGGAGCCCAAATGGGCTTGCATCCCCGAAAATCGCAACAGTTTCATTGGATCAATAACCGCTATGACAGTTTCGACGACTTTCTGGCTAACCTAAGCAGCCGCAAACGCAAGAATATCCGCAAAGAACGCACCCAAGCTCAAGATTTTGGTGGCGATATCGAAATTCTAACTGGCGATGATATTCAACCACATCATTGGGATGCTTTTTGGGTTTTTTATCAAGACACTGGTAAGCGCAAATGGGGCACACCCTATTTGACACGCCAATTTTTCGACGAAGCCCAAGCGCATCTGCGCGATGATATGCTATTGATCTTGGCCAAAATTGACGGCGACTATGTTGCTGGCGCCCTTAACTTTATTGGCCGAGATGCTCTATATGGTCGCTATTGGGGCTGCACACAGGATTTTCCCTGTCTTCATTTCGAATTATGCTATTATCAAGCAATAGACTTCGCCATTACTCAGGGCCTGATGCGTGTCGAAGCTGGTGCCCAAGGCGCCCACAAGCTGGCGCGCGGATATCTGCCCGTGGTCACCCATTCGCTGCATTGGTTTGGCGACGCAGGGTTCTCCGATGCAGTGGCGCGGTACCTGCAAGCCGAACGCGAGGCTGTAAACAACGAAATTGATATACTGACCAGTTACGGCCCATTCAAAAAAGTAGAAATTGAGGAACAACAATGACCAAATCCCTTACAGATCGCAGCGCCTTAGAACCGTTACTCAAGTCGGGTTGGTCAATGGTGGACGGGCGTGACGCTTTAATAAAAGATTTTAAATTCAAAAATTTTCGTCAGGCTTGGGCGTGGATGAGCGAAATGGCCTTATGGGCTGAAAAACTGGATCACCATCCGGAATGGTCCAACACCTACAACCATGTGCAGGTTGTTTTATCCACCCATGACTGTGATGGCTTGTCAGAGATGGATGTGACGTTGGCCACGCGCATGGACGCCGCGGCCAGCTAATTTTAACCCAAAATTCAAGCCATATCGGCGAGCATACTTTCCCCTGAGGTCATCTCGCAGACGCCGCGCGCCTCTTCTTGATGTAGGATGCTAACCACACCATCTTCCACCAACATCGCATAGCGAGCAGATCGGCCAAACAGCCCAACAGGGGCTGCATCAAAATTCATACCTATAGCAGTGGTGAAGGCGCTAGCGGGATCGGCCCAAAACGATAGGCCCGCCTCCACTGCCCCGGTCGCCTTGCCCCATTCCTGCATCACGAATACATCATTGACTGCAACGCAAATAATCTCATCTACACCCTTGGCCGTGAATTGATCTTTGGTACGAACAAAGGACGGAACATGCGCCGATGAGCAAGTTGGCGTAAACGCGCCAGGCAGCCCAAAAATTATCACTTTCCGACCTTCAGTCAGCTCTACAATCGTCGCCTGCTCGGGACCTTCTGCGCCCATACGAACAAGGCTTTCAGATGGAAGTGTGTCGCCTGTTGAAATTACCATTTCATTGATCCTTCATTCATTGTAACCTTTTCTGGCACCGTTATATGATACTTAAAAAACTTACCAGAGGTCGTGCTGAATGTCAGGAATTGTTATTATCGGAGCCGGTCAGGCAGGTGCATCATTAGCAATTAAATTGCGCGCTTTGGGCTATAAGGGCGACGTAACCTTAATTGGTGAGGAAAAATTTCTACCCTACCAGCGGCCGCCACTATCAAAAAAATACCTCTTGGGCGATATGGCATTAGATCGCCTGTATCTGCGCCCACGTGATTTTTATACGGAACAATTGATTTCACTACGTCTTGGCGCCCATGTCACAGCGATCAACCCCACCGCCAAAACTATCTCAATCGGTGACGAGACCATCAGTTATGATCATTTAGCACTGACCACCGGATCAACTCCCCGCCTACTGCCCGCAGCGATCGGCGGCAGGCTGAACGGCGTATTTGCAGTACGCAGCTTAGCTGATGTGGGCGCGATGCAGCCAGCCTTCGAGAGTGGTGGGCATGTGCTAATTATCGGTGGCGGCTATATCGGACTGGAAGCAGCGGCCGTAGCTGCGGCCAAGGGGCTAAAGGTAACATTAGTAGAAATGGCAGACCGAATCTTGCAACGGGTGGCTTGTGCTGAAACTTCAGATTACTTCCGTACCCTGCACCAAAGCCATGGGGTGACGATCCTTGAGGGGGTTGGCTTGGAGCGTTTGACCGGCGAGGGCCATGTCAACAGGGCCATACTGAGTAATGGAGAAGCTCTTGATATTGATTTTGCGATTGTTGGTGTTGGCATTTTGCCGGGCACCAGTTTGGCAGAGGCCGCAGGTCTCACGCTCAACAATGGCATCGAGACCAACAGCCACAGCGAAACCTCTATACCAAGCATCTGGGCCGCAGGCGATTGTGCCAGCTTTCCCTATAAAGGCGACCGCATCCGGTTGGAAAGCGTACCCAATGCCATTGACCAAGCAGAAATTGTAGCCACAAATATGCTGGGTGCTGGAAAGGACTATGTCGCCACCCCGTGGTTTTGGTCAGATCAATATGAGGTAAAGCTGCAAATCGCTGGATTGAACACCGGGTTTACAGACGTTGTAGTACGCGACAGCGGCGCTACACGCTCACACTGGTACTACAAGTCCGGTGCATTGCTGGCAGTTGATGCCATGAACGATCCTCGTGCCTATATGGTAGCAAAACGTCTTATTGAGGCGGGCAAGTCAGTAGATCCGTCCATAGCCGCAGACCCACAAAGTGACCTAAAAGCCTTGCTGCAGGCATGAGAATAATTTCAGGTCAAAATCGCGGGCTTAAGCTCGCCGATGTGGGCAATGGTGATATGCAGGCGCATCTGCGGCCTACAGCAGATCGGGTACGTGAGAGTTTGTTCAACGTGCTACGAAATTGGTTGGATTTCAAGGGCCTCATAGTTTTGGATCTGTTTGCTGGGACTGGGGCTCTGGGATTAGAGGCCCTGTCACGTGGTGCCCAGCATGCGACCTTTGTCGAAAATGGTCGGGTGGGGCAGGCTCTGATCAAGCAAAACATCGCACTGCTGCGCGCCGCAGACCGCTCCACGATCCTGCCACAAGATGCAACCAAACTGGCCCCTGGTACCGCATGTGATTTAATATTTCTTGATCCACCCTACGGCCAGTCACTTGGTCAGCGCGCCTTGGCGAGTGCTCTGGAACAAGGCTGGATTGCGTCGGATGCGCTTGTTGTGTTCGAAGAAGCATCACCCATGGCGCCGGAAGGTTTCATTATGCAAGATACCCGTAAGTTTGGTGCCACAACCCTGACACTGTTAAGCCCACGTTAAGCGCACGCCCAAAGGTGGGATTGACTTCTTACAAGTCCTCGCCTACCTGCGCCCCTGTCCGGTTGGCAATTTTGACTGCTCAAGCAGCACTTTGACCTGACCGAACCCAAGGTTTTTCCTTGGGGATGCGTGTTACAGTCAAAGGGCAATCCCGCCCAAATGATCGAAGTGATCCGCCAACTATGCGCTATTCGGCGCAAGGGATATATTATGACGTTTGAAGAACTGGGCTTAATGCCTCGCCTCGTGGAACAACTGACTGCCCAAGGCATCGTTGACCCAACCCCAATCCAAGTCCAAGCCATTCCACACGCCCTCGCAGGGCGCGATGTAATGGGTCTGGCGCAGACTGGTACCGGTAAAACGGCGGCCTTCGGTCTGCCCATCATGAACCATTTACTAAAAGTGGGCAGCAAGCCCACACCAAAATCAGTGCGTGGTTTAATCTTAGCCCCAACCCGAGAACTAGCCGGTCAAATCAAAGATAATCTATCAGCCTACTCACAAGGAACACATATCAAAGTTGGTTTGGTCGTGGGCGGTATGTCCATTAGCTCGCAGATCAACCGATTGGCCCGTGGCACGGATCTACTGATAGCCACCCCCGGGCGCCTGATCGATTTGATCGAGCGCAAAGCGGTCGACCTGTCACAGACACAATTCTTGGTGCTCGATGAAGCCGACCAAATGTTAGATCTGGGCTTTATCCACGCCCTGCGCCAAATCGCACCATTATTGGCGAAAGAACGTCAAACCATGCTATTTTCGGCTACCATGCCAAAACACATGAACGAATTAGCAGATACCTACTTAAAAAACCCAGAGCGGGTTGCCGTTTCACGTGCTGGTGAAGTTGCCGATAAGATCACGCAGGAAGTGCATTTTGTAGCCGGTGTTGCTAAAACTGAATTTCTAATCGAGAAACTGGCAGAGCACCGCGATGATGCAGCAATCGTTTTTGCTCGGACCAAACACGGCTCTGAGCGGTTAATGAAAGCTCTAGAAAAATCAGGCTATGCCACAGATTCAGTCCACGGCAATAAATCTCAAGGTCAACGCCAGCGCGCGATACTATCACTACGCTCCGGCAAAATAAAAGTCCTAGTGGCCACTGATGTGGCAGCCCGCGGTTTGGACATTCCAGATGTGCGCTTTGTTTATAATTATGATCTGCCAAATGTGCCTGAAAATTATATTCACCGGATCGGACGAACTGCGCGTGCGGGCCGTGATGGCCGTGCAATTGCGTTTGTCGCCCCCGATGAAATGGGTGAATTGAAGGATGTAGAAAAAGTATTGAAGGCGGAAATTCCAATTGCAAGTGGCCGACGTTGGGATCTCGTACCCGGCGTCGACACCCGCAAACCCAAACGCAAGCAGCCGACTGGACGTGGTGGGCCAGCTGGCCAGCGTCGCGACAATGACAATTGGGGCAAAGACAAGGCACGCGGTGGCCGTCCCAGCGCTAAATCCAGCGGCAAACCTTCTGGAGGTGGCAAACCATTCACAGGCAGCAAGCCAAGCTATGACGCCAAGCCAGCTCTCGAAGGTCGTTGGGATCCAACCAATGACGGCCCTGCCATGCAAGCGCCAAAGCCTAAAGCGCGTAAATCCCACGGGGCATCAGCTGATTTAACTCAGGGTGCTGTACCAAATAACGAACGCAATCATCGCGGCCCGGCATCGTCTAAATTTGCTGGAAAACCAGGTGGCAGACCTCAAGGTCGGGGTGGAAAACCTAGTGGACGTCCGGGCCAGTACAAAGGTAAGCCTAATGTAGGCGGAAATGCCAAGCCAAGACGCCCCCAAGATTAAAGGCTATGCTCACCCATATGTTGGGTGAAACAAATTTCTCGGTGACAGGGTAAAAATTTCGACCCCTGTCGCCGTTACTCCCACGGAGTGCTCAAACTGAGCCGAGAGTGATTTATCACGAGTTACAGCCGTCCAATCATCAGCCAAAACTTTGGTTTCAGAGCGTCCTAGATTGACCATTGGTTCGATGGTGAAAAGCATCCCCTCCTCCAGTACAGGACCAGTTCCAGCCCTTCCGTAGTGAAGTACATTGGGCGGCGCATGGAACACTTGGCCAAGGCCATGACCACAGAAGTCCTTAACCACACTCATCCGATGGCCCTCCACAAAGCTTTGTATAGCATGGCCAATATCGCCAAAGGTATTTCCAGGCTTGACAGCCTCAATCCCCTTGAACAGTGCCGCATGGGTCACTTCGATTAAGCGCTCCGACTTGCGGGGTAACTTGCCCGCCACATACATCCGGCTCGTATCGCCGAACCAACCGTCTACAATCACGGTCACATCGATGTTCAGAATGTCGCCATCGTTAATTTTCTTTTCGCCCGGGATGCCGTGGCAGACCACGTGATTAACCGAAATACAACTTGCGTGTTGATAGCCCTTATAGCCAATGGTCGCAGATTTTGCGCCATGGTCTGTAACCATTTCGGTAATAATTCGATCAATTTCAGTAGTGGTTTGACCCACAAA
>Ga0308012_10000297_pt1 | contig 31593 bp, 32 predicted proteins | sample Neamet179_FD_203133 | JGI IMG/M metagenome (GOLD analysis project Ga0308012, IMG submission 203133) | Marine microbial communities from water near the shore, Antarctic Ocean - #179 | ecosystem: Environmental > Aquatic > Marine > Unclassified | place: Southern Ocean | collected 2014-07-25 | reverse complement strand
GGTTAAAAAACAGTTAAGTGCAGATTATCCAACCTTGGTGGTATTTTGCAAACGCCCTAAATTAAATCAAGGAAAACAGCGCTTAGTTGAGGCTATTAGTACAGAAAATGCACTGTTGATCGCTGAAGGGTTATTAGCTTGTGCTATTGAAGACACTAAATTTTGGCAAGGATCTGTAGTTATTGCCTGTTCAGATAAGTCTGATGTGCAGTGGGCGCAAGCGTTAAATGCTAAAGCAGAAGTCATAACGCAATTGCCTCTTATTTCAGCTAACAGCTCAACGGATACTTTAACCAACAACTCAACTGGTAATTTAGGCGAACGCCTCAATTACGTTGATAGCGAGCTAAGAGCATTAGGACATAAAAAAATCGTAATTATTGGCACCGATGCTCCAATACTTAACATCGTTCATTATCAAGCGGCTGTAACAGCGCTCAATGAACATGATGTGGTATTGAGCCATGCCGATGATGGCGGCGTTATTATTATGGCCAATAGTACACCGTGGCCAAACATCTCATTACTGCCGTGGAGCACAGAACATTTATCCCAAGCATTGGCAAAAATATGCTCCGATGAAGGGTTAAGCGTTCATTATTCAACGCCCGGTTATGACATAGACTATATTACCGACATCGAAAAATTAAAGGTCGACTTAATAGACGACCATCGACCCGCAAGACAAGCCTTGCTGGTTATTATCAATAAATTATTTATATCATCAGGAACCACAAATTATGCATGAAGTTGTTAAAGAGTACTATGGCAATGTCTTAACAGGATCAGACGACCTACAAACTAACGCCTGTTGTACCGATGATAATTTATCGCCAACCGTAAAAAAAATTCTGTCTAATATTCACGACGAAGTAATGACAAGATATTACGGTTGCGGCTTAGTTACACCAGAATTATTAACAGGTTGTGATGTACTAGATTTAGGTTGTGGTGCAGGTCGAGATTGTTACGCCATTGCACAAATGGTTGGTGAAAATGGCAGTGTTACTGGCGTAGATATGACCGATGAACAACTAGCAGTAGCTAATCGACATGTCGAATATCACCGAGAAAAGTTTGGCTACAAAAAAGCGAATACTCAATTCTTAAAAGGCTATATTGAAAAATTAGACGAATTAAACATTAGTGACAACAGTATTGATGTCGTTATTTCAAATTGTGTAATTAACCTAAGCCCAGACAAGCATGCCGTATTACGTGAAATATTTCGTATTTTAAAACCCGGTGGCGAAATATATTTTTCAGATGTTTATGCTGATAAACGTGTTCCTGTAAATTTACAAGAAGACCCACTTCTTTACGGCGAATGTTTAAGTGGCGCACTCTTTTGGAATGATTTTGAAAACCTCGCTAAAACGGTTGGTTTTATTGAGCCAAGACTTGTTAATAGTCGTGCTATTACTATTGATAACGATGAATTAGCGACACGTTTAGGCGACTTACGTTTTACATCAGCAACCTATCGTTTATTTAAAGCGGTTGAGTTAGAAGTAGACCCACAAAATTACAACCAAACGGTTACCTATTTAGGGACTATTGAAAACCACGAAACACAATGGGATCTTGATACAAGTACTCGCTTTATTCCTCAAGAAAAAACACCTGTCAGTGGCAATACATGGCGCACGTTAAAGCAGTCGCGATTCTCAAGTCACTTTAGCTTTGAAGGAGACTTTGATAAACATTTGGGTTTATTTAAGACTAATGACACCAGTAGTAACAACAATCAAACCTTTGATTTTATGGCAGAGACCACAGAAGAAAAATCAGCTACTAGCTGCTGTGCACCCGCACCTAAAGCTGAAACTAAAAATAAATCGAGCTGTTGTTAGTGGATAAATCAAACCGCCAAAATGATTGGGACTTTACGCCATTAGGGGATCCTCGTGGTTATATTCAGCCGCATTCAATTAAAGAATTATGGTTTCATACTGGTACTAAGTGCAATTTAGCTTGTGATTTTTGTTTAGAAGGCTCTAGTCCCTCAGATAAAAGGTTACTTACCCCAAAATTTGAAGAAGTTAAGCCCTTTATCGATGAAGCATTAGCGTTAGGTGTTGAACAATTTTCGTTTACTGGTGGTGAACCTTTTCTCGCTAAAGACATCATTAAAATACTTGATTATGCCTCAAAATTTAAACCCTGTTTGGTACTTACTAATGGCACCGAACCATTAATTAAACGTATTGAAGCATTAACAGATCTACAAGCCAAAAATCAGCATCCGGTATCTTTTAGGGTGAGTATAGATTCACCTATAGAAAAGGAGCATGACGCAGGTAGAGGCACAGGTAATTTTGCCAAAGCATTTATTGGTTTACGATTACTTCATAACAAAGGCTTTACTATTTCGCTTGCACGCCATATGGCTAAAGGCGAAGACACGCCAGCGGTTGAGAAGCAGTACCAACAAATATTTGCACTTAATGGTATACCAACAGACATGAATATGGTGGCGTTTCCTGATTTTCTGCCTCCTGGTGCTATTAGTGACGTGCCACACATTACAACAAACTGTATGACCCAATACCAAACGCAAAGTCAACGCGAAAATTACATGTGCGCAAACTCTAAAATGATCATTAAGAAAGGTGATGAGATGCAAGTTTATGCTTGTACCTTAGTCGATGATGACGATGATTATTTTTTAGCAAAAACATTAGTAAAAAGCATGACTAAAACCATTAATTTAAAACATCACCGATGCTATAGCTGTTTTGCATTTGGTGCTAGTTGCAGCGAAATGTGAGGAAACAATGAAGTCTATTTTATTTTTGTGTACAGGAAATTCATGCCGTAGCCAAATGGCACATGGTTTTGCCAATTCCCTATTAAGTGACCAATTTACCAGTTATTCAGCCGGTATTGAATCGCATGGTCTTAACCCTTCAGCTGTAAAAGTAATGGGCGAAGTAGGTATTGATATTAGCGGTCATCAATCTCAAACACTTAACGAATTCGATACAGATCAATTTGATTATGTCGTTGCTGTTTGTGAACACGCCGCGAGTAACTGCCCAACATTCCCTACCAAAACGAATGTTATTGTGCACCAGTTTGATGATCCACCTAAATTAGCACTACAAGCCAATTCTGCAGAAGAAGCACTGTCTTATTATAGAAAAGTACGCGACGAAATTAAGCTCTGGATAACGTCATTACCAACAAAAATTAATGAAAAGGAACAACTATGTTAGCGGTTATTGGCGGCACAGGAATTTATAGTATTGATGGCTTAACTGTTATTGAAGAGCATCATATTACAACACCTTATGGAGATCCTTCTGCAGCGATTATTCGTGGTGAATACTGTTCAAAAGAAATATTGTTCTTGCCTCGTCATGGCAATAATCACGGTTTATTACCTTCTGAAGTTAATTACCGAGCAAATATTTGGGCGTTAAAAAAACTAGGCGTAACCCAAATTATTGGGCTATCCGCTGTTGGTAGTTTACAGCAAGAAATTAAACCTGGCGATCTAGCCATAGCGGATCAATATTTTGATTTTGTTAAATTACCACGCGAAAAAACATTTTTTGGACAAGGGTTGGTTGCGCATATTTCTACCGCTGAGCCAACTTGTAGTGCATTAGCTGATGCTATTTCTGTGGCGGCTAAATCATGCAACATAGACATTCATCGAAATAAAACCTACGCCTGTGTTGATGGCCCGCGTCTTGGCACTAAAGCTGAAAGTTTATTTCTTAAAAATGCAGCACAATGTGATTTAGTCGGCATGACCAATGTACCTGAAGTATTTTTAGCCCGTGAAGCACAAATTTGTTATTGCACTATTGGTATAGCGACAGACTATGATTGTTGGCAAGACGATCCAAGCCAGCATGTAACCGTTGAACAAGTTATAAGTCGTTACGGCAACAGTCTTTTACAAGCGAAAACAGTATTAGCTGCTTATATAAAAGGGGTAGATGCACAATGTAGTAGCGGTTGTAATCATGCGTTGTCATCTGCAGTTTTAACACCTATAGAGGCAATGAATACTGAGCAAAAATCATTGTTTGAAGTACTTTCGTCTTAGAAATTATTTTTGTATGTCTCTTTGATTCATAAACACCTTGATTAATTTGCGTATTATTTTTTATCAGGGTGCCCTCCACCTTCCAACAGAATATGAAGCATGTAGCAATATTATAAAATCGTACCTTTACTTAGCTATTTTAACCTGGCAACAAAGGTCTTTCTAAACTTAGCCAATTTAGGTGAAACTACAGCCTGACAATAAGGATTCCCGGGATTGTTTTCAACGTAACCTTGGTGGTAATCTTCACCCGAATAAAATATAACGGCAGAACTTACTTTAGTCATAATAGGATCATCAAACACTTGTGCCTGAGTTATTTCTTCAATCATGCTTAATGCAATTTCCTCTTGCACTGTATCATGCGTAAAAATCTCAGAGCGATACTGTGTTCCGACATCATTTCCTTGTCGATTTAGTTGTGTGGGATTATGTAAGGTAAAAAATATTTCTAATATCTCCGTATAACTAATCTCTTGGTTGTCGAATTGTAGTTGTACAACTTCAGCATGTCCGGAAGTACCCGTACAAATGTCTGCATAGGTCGGGTTTTCATTATGTCCCCCCATATAACCAGATTCTGCAGTGAGAATACCTTTAACACTATTAAAAGCACTTTCAATACACCAAAAACATCCGCCAGCTAAGGTGGCTACTTGCAATGATTGCTCGTTATTTTTTTCTGTCATTTAATCTGCTACCTTATGTAATAGTTATATTATTTAATTCTGATATTATGATTTATTTCAGCTTTTCTTCGAATAAACACGTTAAGATGTTATCTTTATTCCACTATTGTATTCAACTCTATCCAGTAAAAAAAGATGACAAAAATTTTTAAAAATACGAATCAAATTCAAGCCATTATTGCACTGCGTACAATTGCAATCGCAATTCAACTTGTGCTGATTCTCTTTGTAAATTTGGGCCTTTCTTACGAATTACCTTGGATACCGCTAGTGAGTGTTATTAGCTTAGAGCTTATTTTTACACTCAGTAGTTATATTTATTATCGCCATAACCACCTAAGTGAAACGAAGGCGAGTCAAAAGGCAATTTTAGTACAAATATGTGCTGATATTATATTTCTCTCACTGTTACTCTTTTTTAGTGGCGGTGCCACCAATGCCTTTGTATCATTATTACTGATCCCTATCGCGATAGCCGCTGTTACCTTAACCCCGTTACTACTTGCTGTAGTTGCATCGCTTGCCATCGCATCTTACAGTATTTTGTTATGGTCACTACCCATGAGCGTAATGCACGGTAATATGCAAGGTCACTTTATTGGCATGGGTATCAATTTTTTATTTTCTGCTCTGGTTGTTGCCATTGTAGTGGGTAAAATGGCCCGCAGTATTAATCAACAAGAACTTGCCATTGCCGCTTACCGTGAAAATTTATTAAAACAAGAACAAGTTACTTCATTAGGTGTTGCATCAGCTCAGGTCACCCATCAACTAGCAACGCCAATTGCTACAGTACAACTGCTTGCAGATGAATTAAGTGAAGACTTTCCTGACAATGATATTGTTATAGATATGCAAAGCCAACTTACCCGTTGCCGAGATAGTTTATCTGAATTTAGAGCAATGGTTTTTGATATAAAAGAACAAGTGATCAAGGCTGTTAATTGCCAAGACTTATTTGAAGAGATCACAGATAACGTGCGGATTAATAATCCAGAGGTTAACTTAGAATTACTCAAAAAAAATGACAAACGTATCACCAAAGGTGTAAGGATTAATGCAGATGCAACCTTGTTACCCGCCATACTCAATTTAATTAATAATGCTATAAGAGCGAGTAAAGCTAACAGCAGTAAAGCGCTAAGTCTCACGAGTGAAATTGATGAAGCTAATTGGCAATTCACTATTCGTGATTACGGAAAAGGCTTCACGTTAAAAAAACTGAATGAGTTAGGGGTTAAACCCGTGAGCAGCGAGCAAGGTTTTGGCATGGCTGTATTCTTGAGTCATGCTAGTTTAGAAAGCCTTGGGGGTAAGTTAGCCCTAACAAACCATCAAGATGGTGGTGCTCTTGTTACCTTAAGCTTACCTATTTTATCGGTAAGATAAACAAAAACCATAATAAATTTAACCCTCAAAATACTAAAATTACAGATGAAGGTATAACTACGCAATGTCAAAATTATTAATCGTTGAAGATGATATTATTTTTGCTAACACCCTGAATAGGCGCTTAACTAAGCATGGTTTTGAATGTGTGCAGGTAGATAATAACAATGATGCATTACTCGCGTGCCATCGTCATAAACCCGACTATATTTTACTCGATATGAAATTAGCTGAGGAAAATACATTAACTATAATCACACCACTACGTAAATTACGCCCACAAAGCCGAATTATATTACTCACCGGATTTGCCAGTATTGCTACCGCAGTTGACGCAATAAAATTGGGTGCCGATGACTACTTATCTAAACCCGTAGATAGCCAAACACTGTTAGCAACGCTCAAAGGCAGTAAAGCAGAAACAATCCAAGTTGATAACGAAAATGAACTATCTCTTTCTACCGAGCAGGTTGAATGGCAGCATATTCAACAAGTATTAAAAGCTAATCAAGGCAATATCTCGGCTACGGCTAGACAACTGTCTATGCATAGAAGAACGCTTCAGCGTAAATTGCAGAAGCGCCCTCAATCAGTTTCAATTGAACAATAAATCATTTTGAACGCTTTAAAACTATTTGAATCCAAGACTGTTTAAAAATTATAGGCGAGGTGTTGATGAAATCTAACCATCACCTCTTCTTTCTTGGGTTCGATTTCAAGCTCTACCGCCATTAACTTCATAGCTTGTTCTATTTGATTTAAAAAACGACCAAAGCCATATTCACTGTTGTCTTCAGGCGTAGCAACAAAAACTAGTTGTACACTATCTGTTAACTCACTCGCATTCCATTTACTTACCATGCCACATGCACTTTGTTCGGGGTTATAACCTAACATTTGCAACTCCCCCACACGAGAAACAATCTCATGAATACTATACCTGACTATCGGTACTAAACCGTTCGCGATAAGAGCACCGTTGTTTAAGTTATACTGCTTTGCAGCCATGGTAAAAATGTCAGTTAAATAGGTATAAAGCGGGTTATACGGATCTGCCGAATGACTATCAATTTCGACTTGCTGTAAAAGTTCATTGCTTATATTTAGAGACACAACTGCATAATTCATGGAGCTGTGGTAAGCGGGTAGTGACACGTCTTGACTAGCATAACGTTTTCTAATTTCACGTAATTTATGGACTTGAGTAGTATGGCAGCCCTTATTTTCCGAAAACAAATCATAGGTTAAATGCTGATGGTCTCTAACACGCATATCACTTTTATCTAGCTTAATTTTATCACAAAATTGTTCTACAACTTCACTGACTCTACGGTGAAAAATTGCGGCATTTAGACGTATTTCACTACCCGTAGCCAAAAAGAGTAAACAAACTTTTTTTGCTCTTTTACTACCGTCGAAAAATGATTTTTTAAGGTGATGACTTTCTGGATTATAATAAAATAATATTTGCTGATTAGTTTGCCATTGATGCATTTCTTGGCTGTAACGAACACGGGCTAATTTGTCGTTAGCAATAAACTGACAATTACCCAACTCTACTTGACCAGTTAAGTCAAAAAACATAGTCGATAACTTTTGATATAAGTCATAATAGGGTTGTGGTTTCTGCTCGCTATATTTTCCAGAAAACTGCTGAACCAATTCATCTGTTAAATTAAATTCAGCCAAAATGTATTGATTGTCACGTACATTTCCAGGTAAATAGGCTTTGTGAGCTGCACTCCGTTTTCTAATAATCGACATGTTGATCCCTAACGTTGTAAATAAGGAAAACGCTAATGGTTAACCTTTTAAGTTAGAGGCAGTATAATGAGACTTAATGAATATTTTGTGACAAACCGGTGTCACAAATATGACAAGACACAAAAGAAGAACCACAATGTTAGACGACCAAAAATCGCTGATTGAAGCAATTAATCAAACTATGCCCTTCGGTAAATACGCAGGACGGAAGTTACTACAACTACCAGAGCCTTATTTAGTGTGGTTTCATAGCAAGGGGTTCCCAGAAGGTAAATTAGGGCAACAGTTGGCTTTAATGTATGAAGTTAAACTGAATGGATTAGAAGGAATGCTGAAACCTCTCTTGCGTAGCTAATAATTAGCTAAAAATATACCTAGTGTGTTGGTTCATACAAAATGAGAATAGTGCCAATAGTCGAGAATTGAGACGTATGTAACAACGTACATTGCTGAGGTTACCAATTGCTAAATTAGGTTGAAGTTAATCATGATTACTAACACCACATTGAAGGTGTTTGTAGGTATTGAAATTTTCTTCCGTTGACCTCTGCGAGATCAAACCTGCCTGTGACGTTCCATATCAGAACGCTAAATATTACCACTTTTCTAATATTCTTAATTAGCATCAAAATGGTCTTGTCTGATACGAAAGCGGACATACCTCACATATAAGCATATGGGGCTTTTGATGATCGGTTTTACCAGAAAGTCGTTCCGCATGAGTGTAAACAATGTTACCAAAGCGGTAATTCACACTTTTAAATTAAAGTGTGAATTCAAGTTAAACCATATAATACAGTAAGCTAAATTTCTTTACTTTATTGATTTAACTCTTCAATTTTTAGTTTTGAAAACCACGGATAAAGCACTGGCAATACAAACAATGTCAGTAAGGTTGCGGTAACTAACCCACCAACAATCACACTGGCTAGCGGTCTTTGTATTTCAGCGCCCACACCCTTCGACATCAACATAGGGATTAAACCTAAAGCCGAGGTAATGGCGGTCATTAACACAGGCCTTAGTCTTGAAGTGGCTCCTTCAAAAATCGCTTTACTACTTGCTAAACCATCTTGAATACGTTGGTTGATACTTTCTACCATCACTACGCCATTTAATACAGCGACACCAAACAAGGTGATGAAACCGACCGAGCTTGGCACTGATAAATATTGTCCAGATAAATACAACGAGAAAACCCCGCCAATCACCGCTAATGGTACGTTAACAAGTATCAGCAATGCTTGGCCGACCGAGCCAAAAGCAAAATAAAGTAGTAGCGCGATAAGGGCTAAAGATAACGGCACAACGATAGCTAGTTTTTCTTGTGCTCTTTGTTGGCTTTCAAATTGTCCACCTATAGCAATAGAATAGCCTGCAGGTAATTTAACTGAGTTTTCGATAACACTGCGGATATCAGCCACTACGCTACCCATGTCTCTGCCTTGAACATTGGCTTGAATGACGACACGCCTTTGTACGTCGTCACGTCTTACTTGTGGTGGACCAGATTCAAAGGTAACGGTTGCTACTTCGCCTAAACGTACCCACGTACCTGTTGGCGATTGAATGTGGATATCAGCAATGACATCGATGTTATTACGATACGCTTCTTGCAGCCGTACATAAATATCATAACGCTCATTACCATTAATAATTTGCCCCGCCTCTACACCGCCAATGCCGTCTCGGACCACGTCCATGATGTCAGCTACCGATAAACCATAACGAGAAAGCGCTTGCCTGTTCGGTGCTATAACTAACTGCGCCTCTCCAACAATTTGCTCTAAGGCGACATCTCTCGCCCCGTCAATGGTTTTTATCGCTGCCTCAATTTCTTGCCCTTTACTTGCTAAAACATCCAGCTCTGGTCCGAATAATTTAATGGCAAGTTGTGATTTTACCCCTGAAAGTAGCTCATCAACACGGGTCGCTATTGGCTGAGAAAAGTTGAGCAGTAAGCCTGGGAACTCTTCTAATGAACGTTCCATTTTCTCTTGTAATTCAAATCTATTTTTAGCGGTAGTCCATTGTGAAACAGGCTTTAAACCAATATAAATTTCGATATTATTTACCGGCTCTGGATCACCACCAATTTCAGCACGACCAATGCGACTTAACGCGTAAGTGACTTCTGGAAATACCATCAGTTTCTCTTCTAAAATAGGCGCTACCGACAAAGCCGTATCTAAGCTGGATGAAGGCGCTAAAGTGGCTCTTAAATTGATGGTGCCTTCTTCTAATTCAGGTACAAATTCGGTACCAATAAGTGGCACAATGGCTAAGGCAATAGCAATGAGTAAAATAGATGTTGAAACTACCGTTTTGGTACTGTTAAGCGCAATTTTCAGCCCTTTTCGGTACAACTTATCTAATGGCTTAAGTACAAAGCTTTCTCTGGCCTTTACGCCTTTTTTAAACATGAAAGTAGCTAATGCAGGTACCACAAATAATGCGACAACAATGGCAGAAATAACTGCTAAAATAATACTGATTGCCATGGGTTGAAATAACTTAGCTTCAACGCCTTCAAAACTAAATAGCGGCATGAATACTACTAAAATAATAGAGGCAGCAAAGAATACAGGTCGGGCAACTTCTTTACCTGCTTGTTTTAAGCGCAGTTCAATTCCGTGGTCGTCAGACGCCACAGAGTGCGGATCATTATCTGAAGTAGGTAATCGCTGTTTAACACCTTCAAAATGAGCAGAGTCGGGGCGGTTCAAATGGTTAAACATGTTTTCTACCATCACTACCGAGCCATCAACTAACATACCTATCGCAACCGCTATACCACCGAGTGACATCAAATTAGCTGAAATACCTAACCAAGCCATGACCATCAAGGCAATACCAATTGAAATAGGGATTGATATCAATACCAGAAATGTTGCACCTAGATTCATTAAAAAAAGCGCTAGGACAATTGAAATGAAGATAAAGGCCAGTATCAGCGCATCAACAACGGTATTAACCGCCTGCTCAATTAAATCCGCTTGATCATAAAATGGCTCAAAACGGACACCTTCAGGTAACGCTTGATTGATTAATGGAATTCTCGCATTAATGCCATCAATAGTTGCTTTGGTATTAGCGCCCATTCTTTTTAGCACAATACCGGAAACCACTTCACCTAAGCTTTCAATGTTGCCGTCAATCGCCTTGCGCGTCATGGTGGCGGCGCCTTGACGAATATCACTGCCCATTTCAACAACGGCAACATCGGCAACGGTCACCACAGTACCATCAACTGTTTTTAGCGGTACTTGTTCAATATTTAGAATGCCCGCAGGGCCGCTTTCAAACCAGCCTGTACCTCTAATAACTAATTGCTCTTGTCCGCGATTCATATACCAACCGCCGACATTAGCATTGTTATTTTCGATAGCGGCGACCACGTTTTCTTGTGTAAGCTGATAAGAGAGTAATTTAGACGGGTCAATGTTAACTTGATATTGTTTAACGTCGCCGCCAAATGACAATACATCGGTAACGCCATCAACAGGCATAATTAATAGCTTCACTATCCAATCATTTAAACTTCTTAATGCCATCGCGTCATAACCAGTACTTTCATCGGCTATTAACAAATATTGAAATATTTGACCTAACCCCGAGGTGTTTGGACCCATTTCAGGTGTACCAACCCCAGAAGGAATGAGTTCTTTGGCGGCTTGTAATCGTTCGAAAACAAGCTGTCTGGCAAAGTAAATATCGGTACCTTCTTTGAATACGACAGTTACCCCAGACAAACCTGTTTTTGAAATTGAACGAACTTGTTCAACATCAGGTAGTGCGTACATTACCGCTTCAATAGGGTACGTGATGAGTTGCTCTACTTCTTCAGAAGCAAGGCCTGGTGCTTCTGTATTTACCGCTACTTGTACGTTGGTAACATCAGGAAAGGCATCTAAATTTAGTGTTGGGATCACCATCACTGAACTGGCCATCGTGGCCAAAAGCGCAATCAATATAAGCAGACGATTATTTACCGACCAATCAATCATTCGATTAAACATAATCATTCTCCTTAGTGGTTATGCGGATCAAATCCGCCTTTAGCTATTTCAGAAGCAACAAAAAATGCACCTTTTGTTACTACACGGCTACCACTTTCTAATCCTATTATTTCACGGTTTCCCCCAAAGGAACGACCTAATTCAACTTCTACAGGCTCAAATTCGCCAGGATGATCTTCTACAAATACCACCCAATCACCGTCAGCACTGCGCATCAGCGCTTCTTCGGGTACCGCCATAACCTTATTTTGAGTCGGGAACTTAAAATTAACATTAACGAACATGCCGGAATGAAGTTCATGGTTAGTGTTTTTTACTGACAGGCGGACGATACGCGTGCGCGTAATCGGGTCAATGGTATGTGCTTCTTGTATCACCCTTGCAGAATAGTTTTGATTATTAAACTGTACAACTGCAGGAGAATTTACGGCTAAATGGAGTTGTTTGTTCGGTGATACTTTGGCTTCTACCCATAATTCTTGCTCGTTAGCTAACAACATAATGGTATCACCAGCATTCATACGTTGACCTTGAAGAAAATCATCTTGTAAAACTACGCCTTCACGTTCTGCAACGAGTGAGTATTGACCAAATAGAGCAATATCTTTATTGGAAATATTTTTTATTGCCTTGTCGGTCAAGCCTAGGGCAAGAAGTTTTCCATAGGCGGCACTAAATTCAGTTTCCGCTTGTAATAAACGGCTTTCACTGACGGTTTTATTCCCTAGCTTTTTAACTCGTTGCCATTCTGTCGAGGAAATAAGGTAATCTGCTTGGGCTTGCACCATAGATTCACTAAATAAGGTGACAAGTTTTTGTCCTATTTCAACATGTTCACCCAATGTGGCGTGACGGCTTATCACAACAGACTCAGTACGCGGTGAAACAACGTAACTTTTGTAGCCATTCACTTTTACTTCACCTGGTGCGTAGACAGCACTAAATTGCATTTTTGGCATAAGCGTCTCCACAGTGATGTTTGCAATTGCCATCTTCTTCGGACTAAGCGTTATACCTTCCCCGTGTTCACTCTCTTTTACATTGTCCTCTGTTTCATTGATATCATCTGAGTGTCCATGCGCTGTTTCATCGCCATGTTCTTTATAATCGTCATGCCCGTTTTTTACATGAAGGGTTTCTACTTCCTCATGGTCGTGTGATTCATGTGTTGTAGGTGTTTTATTTTCTTGATGCGCAACACCTTCTGCTCTGGCAATGTTACTGGCAACGGTAACGGTAACAGCACCAATACTACATAATGCGGTGATTGCTAGCTTTTTTAATAATTGAGTTTTCATTAGATTACCTATTTTCTTTAACTGTCGTCACATAAATTTAAGACGAGTTTAAAGGCAGGAATACACCTGTATTTTGATAGAATTTAATTATAATTTTTTTGTGTTCGCCAAAGTCCCGCTAAAAAATAGCGAAGAGATATTAGCTCAAATTAAACAAAGCTTAAGTAATAGGAGGACGGTGAATGGCTGCTGCATATTTTTCGGTTATTCCTTCGGGGTAAGGAATACTTTCAAAGTAAGGTTTGTACACGGTGCTTGAGATATCTTTCACGAGTATCCATGTGAAATGCCCGCCGTTACAATGACCACAATGATGACAGTCTTTCACTTCGTGAATATCATCATTTGCACTTTGTTTGGATGTATCAAAGTCATTGGCATGATCATGCAGCGTTTGCAGATGCTTTGCGTCAATTTGATGATTTTCAGACGAGACTGCTGTGACCGATTGAAACACAACCGATAAAACAAGCAAGATTCTAAAAATAATATTAAGCACTAAAGACACCGCAAGTAATTTCAGCCCAAAACTATAACAAATAAGACGTGATTAAACCACGTCTAAACGATTGATTAAGATTTTAGAAACCTAATACCAGAGACAACTATGGATCTTAAGTCACTCCCACGAACATGCTCTGGCTTCACAAAAACTTAATGACCGCTTATGGCTAAAACAGGTCTACAAGTAAATATAGAATATTACTTAATCTACCTCTTCATTAAGTAATATTCTAAACACAATAAAGTCATTTTCTTTAGAGTAATTTTGTCTATAAAACCGCCCTTCTATTATCTCAGGTAATAACGATTTTCATTGCAAAATTCTAACGACTTGTTTTGCCAACGCAATCTTTAAGCGTAATAATCCACTTTATTTTTTACGATGAATATCACAGAAAACCTTATAATTTATTCTTCTTATTTACTTGCGTGATGCTAATAAATCCCCTTAAATAACGTGTCGACTGATGAAAATTCATACACGTATTTACAACGCAATACAAATGGAATATTCAAAAAACGACCACTCTGTAGTATTTAATAATAAGGAAATCTCCGTAACCAGAGAGACTATAAACTTATTTATTAATTGGTTTTTAAAATAATTACGAGGTGTTTATGAGGTATGTACAATGAAAAGACAAAAAAGAGATAAATTAGGAAGAGCGCATGCTAATGGCTATCAAGCGGGTCTTGGTGGTAAAGCTAAAGAACAATGCCCTTATCAGAATATTGATGTGAAATCGCAATGGCTCGGGGGTTGGCGAGATGCTATTAGCGATAGAAATCTAGGCCTATTTAAATAAGTTTTTTCGGAATGTTTTAATCCCCGAACCTGTATTTTCGGGGATATTAACTTTACGAACCAACTGGAAACTAGATAACCCGTGAAAAACGTTGTTGGTTGATATGTTTTTTCATGTAAGCATCAAAACTCATGCAGATAATGCGAATAAGCAGACGAGCTTTTTGCTCCACTTTAATGTACTGAGTATGATTTTCTACTAAGCCATCTCCAATAAACGTATCTAATAGCGGTAAATCTTCAGCAAAGTATTCATCAAAATTAATATTATATTTTTTACTAATAAGCTCTTTATCCAAATAGAGATTACACATTAATTCTCGAATAACTTCACCCCGTAAAATATCATCCGCAGACAAACTTACGCCTTTGATTTGGGCATGTTGTTTTTCAGTTATACCTTGATAGTATTCTTTCAAGTCTTTTATATTCTGACTAAAACTATTACCAATAGCGCTGATTGAAGACACGCCCAGACCTAATAAATCACAACCACCTTTGGTAGTATAACCTTGGAAATTTCGGTGCAAAGTACCGTCACTTTGTGCCAGTGATAATTCATCATTAGGCTTAGCGAAATGGTCCATGCCGATGAAGTCATAGCCAAAATCGCAAAGCGTTTCTATTGCTAACTTCATTAAGGCAAATTTCTCTTCGGTGTTAGGTAGCCATTCATCTCGTAACTTACGTTGTGCTGCAAAGCGAGTTGGAATATGGGCATAACTAAACAGAGAAATTCGGTCTACATCCCACTCATGTGCTTTAACTAACGTTTTAGCGAAATTCTCAAGGGTTTGATGCGGTAAACCATAAATTAAATCAATATTAATAGACTTAAAACCTACTGCTTTCGCATGCCCAATAAAGTCACCAATGAACTCTGTTGATTGCACGCGGTTAATCGCCTGTTGTACTTTTAAATCAAGATCTTGAACACCTAAACTTAAACGGTTGAAACCTAGTGAATATAAGTGTTCTGCTAAACCCATTTCAATTTCACGCGGATCAATTTCTATACTCATTTCTAAATCATCTGAGAAATTAAATTTCTCTTTTAATAGAGACACAAGTTTAGTGATTTGTGGATGAGTTAAAAAGCTTGGTGTGCCTCCGCCCCAATGTAATTGCTTAACGGTGTAGTCTTCAAACAAAGGTGCTTGTAAGGCAATTTCTTTAGCTAGATATTCAAGGTATGTATCTGCTTTGTCACGATGACGAGTAACCACTTTATTACAACCACAGTAATAACAAAGTGTGTGACAAAATGGAATATGCACATAAAGTGACAATTCTCGGTTTTCCGAGTTTTCGATCGCTTTAATAAAATCATCATGTTTAAAATTATCATGAAATTCTAACGCCGTTGGATAAGAGGTATATCTTGGTCCACTGGTGTTATATTTATTTAAAAGTGTATTATCGAAAAACTGGCTTACTTTCATGTTTTCATTCCGTTTAATTTAGTTAACGAAAGCATTATAAACAACTGTAATGTTTAGGTATTGATCAAGCGCAATAACAGACCAGACTAGGTCGTTACTGCCATTTCGGATCTAATTATGACTGGGTGTAAGGCGAGTAAGTTGTTCTGTAGTGTACTGATAAAGCTTGTCTAAATCAGAGACAACCCCATCATGCATCTGATCTAATGCCGTCATGCGTTGATAGTCTTCACGCATACGTTCTTTTTTTGTTAGTGTTTTACGTGCATCAAGAATAGCGAGGCCTTTAATTGCATTATAAAGCCCATAAACACCTGGAAATTTCTCAGGTGCTTCCGGTAAGGTTTTCAATGAAGATAACAAGACAGATAAACGCCAGCAACCTTCATCGAACTCACACTGCTCTTGCTGCATAGCGCGAGTAATTAATAAAACACTATCAAAAACTTTTTTATCGTGTTTATTTAATGCTACTTGCTGGGCTTTTTGTGCTTGAACCTTTTGATCTTTTTGCTGCGCTACTTGTTTTAATAACTTACCGGCATAAAATGCTAGAGCAAGTATAATACAAACGCCAAGTAATAAAGCATAAAGCCAATATTCATTCATTGAAGCTACTCTTTGTCTTTCGTTGAATCTTCAAAGTCAGAGAAATCTGGGCGATCTAATTTATCCCATAAGTCGTCTTCACTACCATTGTTGCTAGCTTCTTCATCACTTTCTTCGTCATCTTCATCAAAACCTAATTCGGTCGATAACTGCTGATGACGTTCCATCATGTCATTATAGTAATTAACTTCTTGCTCAGTTAAGGCAATATCATCTTCTTGCTTAGCTAAAATAGTTTGCAAGGCTTCATCGTCTTCAATGGCATTTAATTCATCTTCTGGCGATAGTGATTTTTTAATTAACTCTTCTTGTTGTGCAACGACTTCTGTATCCGTATTTTCAACAAAACGAACTCTGGCAATAGGCTCTAATTTTTTATTTTTTTGTTTCTCTTGCGCTTCTTTCGCTTTTTCAGCTTGAGCTTTCTCTGCTCTGGTAACAATCTTACCTAATACAATAGGGGTTTTATTACCAAGACGTGGATCTTTTTTAGCACCCTTTTGATTTCCTTCAGCTTGTTCTGGTGCTGCTTCTTTTTGACGGTTTCCTGCTACTTTACCTGTTGTTTTACGGGTACGCTTTTCAACAGTCGATAATTCTTGCTTACTTAACTTAGGTTTAGCAGTAGGTGCTCCACCTGGTTTTCTAGATTTTTTTGAACGTGACATAGGTACAATTGCTTTTTTACTAATAATGTTAGCTATTTTACGTTATTAATAGCCGAAAAACCTTAAAAAGCGGAAAAAAGGTACAAAAAAAGCGCCAACAGGCGCTTTTTCATGTTTTATTAACTTAAAGACGAATACGAATTTTAGGGTCCGTATTAATATCTCCAGCTTTAGAGATGACAGCAACACTTTCATTGCAACGTAATATTGCTATATGAGTATCATCAAAATCTCTAATACAATTAAGTTCATAACCAAACTGCGTTAAACTGCTAGCAGCAAATTTTTGAGCTAGGGTTAAATTTCCCCATAAATCATCGAAGTTACCCGGCGCATCTTCCCGCCGCTCCGACAAGTCTTCTCTTTTCATTACTACAGCCATAATTTCCCCTTCCCAATCCAATTATGTTTTTGTTTAAGATTTTATTTTTATTTTTATTTTTATTTTTATTTTCGAGTGAAATTTAACCTACTTTGCATATAACATCAATAGGACTTACACTTGAAACCTTGAATTAATTGATGCATACCAAACAAGCATTGAAATGTAAGGTAAAATATGACGCATGTATTAAATGAATTATCCGCATTATTAAAATTAGAAGTCATTGAGCAAGGAATTTATCGAGGTCAGAGCCAAGATTTAGGCTATAGAGCACTCTTTGGCGGACAAGTTATGGGACAAGCTCTATCAGCCGCACAAGAAACTGTTGCTCCAAATCGGTTTGTACATTCATTGCATTCTTATTTTTTACGAGCTGGCGATGCTAGTTTGCCCGTGGTTTATGAAGTAGAAGTTATGCGTGATGGTGCTAGCTTTAGTACCCGAAGAGTTCAAGCAATACAAAAAGGCAAAGCTATTTTTTATATGACCGCCTCTTTTCAGCATACGGAAGCTGGCTTTGAGCACCAAGATACTATGCCAGAGGTCGCCAATCCTGAGGATCTTCCTTCATTTACAGAGTACATAAAAGCTAATCAGCAATATATACCTGAACCTCTGCGCGAGAAATTTTTAGCTGAAAATCCTATCGATATTCGTCCTGTTCAGCAATATAACTGGTTAAAACCAACTCCGACTAATTCAGCAAACCAAATGTGGATTAAAGCTAACGGAGAATTGCCTGATGATCTAGGTATACATACCTACATGCTTGCTTATACTTCAGACTTTCATTTTCTGCCAACGGCATTACTACCTCATGGCGCTAGCCATTGGCACCCTAATTTTCAAATAGCTACTATAGACCACGCAATGTGGTTTCATCGTCCATTTCGATTTGACGATTGGTTGCTGTATTGTATGGATAGTCCATCAGCTAGCAATGGACGAGGATTAGTTAAAGGACAAATATTCAATCGCCAAGGGCAGTTAGTTGCATCAACAATGCAAGAAGGGGTCATTAGACAACGTTAAAAGGCTTTATCTATCAGGGTAAATTAAACAATGTTTACTCTGATTTGATTATGTCTTCTTTAGACGCTAAATATATTACATAGATAATGCCTAAAACGGGTATGACTGAAAAAACAAAGCCTAAAGCCGAGGCTTTTAATGGTGCATCTGTTTTTCGTAATCCTAAAAAATAACTAATAGCGCCGATAGTTATCATCACTGATAAAATTATAAAGCCTAGCTGTGTTGTACTAAAAGTCATAAAGAGTGCTCAATTGTATGTAATGCCACGGTAAGTGTTATTGGTTAATGGTTAATGGTTATTATCGCTTATGCCTTTCTAACGCTTTTCTTTTTTCAACGGCGAGCGAGGTAATACGTGTATTTAAGAACGGATCTAAACCTATTATAAAGTACACTTCAGCCATTAAAAACAATGGTCCAATAATAAACTGACTTAAATCATTAATAAAAGCGGGTTTTGCTTTTTCATAATGATGTCCCAAAAATTGAATAATCCAACCAATAACAAATAAGCCCAGAGCAATATAAACAATACCTTCTGAGCCAATAAAGAAGTTCGCAACAAACAAGTTAATTATTATATAGACAAGCATGCCTAGCGCTAATAACCGATGTAAAAGAAAATAATAGACAGCGACTCCAGCAAAAATAATCATCGCTAATGTAACTTGCACAGAAAACACTCTATCAAATAAATTTATTTTAATTATGTCAAAAATAACAGTACTTAACAGCAGTGTTACCGCCAAAACAATTAAAGGCACTCCGACAAAGTGAGTATTAATATTTTTTTGATTTAAATGCACACTTTTATAACGCGCTAATTGCTCTTCAATAGACTTCACTTAATACACTCTTTGCTATCATTTTTGTTGCCAATCATGTCCACTTGGGTGCTGAAATACTCGTAAATCAAACTGCGGGGCAATCGCAAAGAGATGGTCAAATATATCCGCTTGGATAGTCTCGTAATCGATCCAATCAGTGGTATTTGCAAAACAATATATTTCAAGTGGTAAACCGCTTTCTGTTGCAGGAAGTTGTCTAACCATACAGGTTAAATCATCACGAATATGTGAATTTTGTTGTAAGTATTTCGTAATATATGCTCGAAATGTTCCTATATTAGTCAATTGTCTATTATTTAGCGCAGTAGATGTTGAATCAATCTCATCACAATTTTTATCAGTTTCACTTATCGCAAGCTCTTGCTTTTTATCACTCAAGTAGCCTTGTAGTAGGTGTGCATTAGTCAGTCGGTTTATTTTTTCAATGCTGCAAAAATCAATACTGGCGATATCTATAATAATTGAACGCTTAATACGTCGTGCCCCTGTCTGGTACATATTTCGCCAGTTTTTAAAGGAGTCACTAATTAATGCGTAAGTGGGCACGGTAGTAATCGTTTTATCAAAATTTTGTATTTTTACCGTACTCAATCCAATTTCTAACACATCACCATCAGCCCCATACTTAGGTAATTCAACCCAGTCACCGGCAACAACCATTCTATTAGCTGAAATTTGAATACTAGCGACCAAGCCTTTAATCGTGTCTTGAAAGACCAATAACAATACCGCGGTCAAGGCACCTAAACCACTTAATAAATAGACGGGTGAGCGATTAATGATAAGTGAAATGATAATGATTATTGCGACCAGATATAGCGCTAATTTAATCATTTGAATAATGGAGTTTAGTGGTAAGAAACGTTGTTTGGCACTTTCTTGGTATATGCTTCTACTGACATTAAGTAGAGCACTTATACACCGTGCAATTTGAAAGGTAAGAAACACCTTGCTGAAAAGTATGAGTAAAGTGCTTGCGATACTACTCACATCTAAAATAAGCGGAGTTACGATTAAGATTAAAACAAGTGGTAACAGAAGTGTCATTCGAGAGAGAACGCCATGCTCCATTAACGCATCATCCCACGTATTTTTACTATGAATAATAACTCTGTTCATCAAACCTAATATTTGATATTTCGCAAGATAGTAACTAACGCTGGCAATTATAAAAATTAAACCTATATCTATGGCAACTGCACCACTTTCTATATATTTAGAGCTAAGACCTTGCTCACTTAACCAAATACTAATGAGTTCATTCATTTATGACTCCTGTCATTTTATCCGCAAGTGATTAATTTAGTAACTTAATGTTGTATGTTGAAACATGAAGCTTATTCATTTTTTTCAGTACCATATTGCAACCTCATTTTTTCAAGCCTTGCATCTTTATCATGCCAAAATTTGGTTAGCCATTTCTGAAAAGCAATTTTATCATTACGTTCTGAAAAATTTATATGCCCCAACTCACTCTTAATATCAAAGGTTTGAATATCGATGTGAACATTTCCTACTTGCCCGTAAACAAAGTCACTAAAATTAGGGATACCTTCTGGATAATAAATGGTTACATCAACAATGGTAGTTAAATGCTCTCCCATAGCATCTAAAACAAAAGAAATACCTCCTGATTTGGGTTTCAGTAGATGTTTAAAAGGTGAGCCTTGTTTATCATGTTTTTTTTGAGTAAAGCGCGTACCTTCAATAAAGTTCATCACGCTAACGGGTTTATGTTTGAATTTAGCACACGCATTCCGTGTTGTTTCTAAATCTTTGCCCCGTAAATGAGGGTTCTTCTTCAAAAAAGCTTGGCTATATCGCTTCATAAAAGGAAAGTCGAGTGCCCACCAAGCTAAACCGAGCAGTGGTACATAAATCAGTTCTTTTTTTAAGAAAAATTTCAAAAAAGGGATGTTGCCGTGTAAGGCACGCTGTAATACAACAATATCAACCCAGCTTTGATGATTTGCTAACACTAAATACCAATCATTAATTTTAAGTTCTTCTAATCCCGAAATCACGATATGAGTTTTAGTAAATATTTTTTGAACTATGCTATTGGTAGCAACCCAATTACTCGCCATTAAGTCCAATAAATAACTAAATATTTTTTGAGAAAAACGCAATGGAATTAAAGCTTTGCACAATGAGAACACTAATATTGGGCACAACCAAAATATTGTATTAAGGATATAAATAGACCAGGATAAAAAACCGATTAATTTGGCGGGTAAAAAATTTAGCATAAATGGTTAATAACTAACTAATAGATAAGTGACACGGATAACGTTATTTAACCATGATTTAGCCCATAATTAAATTTTTTTCTTAATTACGATATTACCTGCACACAGATAAATGTTTATGGGAGAGTCGCAACCTGTAATATTTTTATTTTGGAGATTAATCGACCGCTTTTTTTTTAAAGACGAATAACTTGCTCTTTTTTATAAAAGTAATGAAGTAAAATACACGTTTACCGATAAATACTGCATAAAACGATTAAAACCATACTTTTAACAACTCGTTCCTTTTGAATAACTACCTTTATAAATTGAGTTTTTACGTAATTTAGCGCATACTTACGCCAGTTAACAATAGGAGATCAGATGGATTTTAACAGAGCTGTAATCAAAGTTGGTAGTGCATTAGTATCACCCACTAGCGACGGTTGTAGCGGTCAGTATATCTTAGCAATTTCACAATTTATCACCAAATGTCAACAACAAGGCAAAGAGATAATATTAGTTTCTTCGGGCGGTGTAGCCGCTGGACGTAATATTATTCAACATGGCTCACCAGAATTATCTCTTCCTCTTAAAAAAGCTATGTCAAGTGTTGGTCAGATGCAAATGATGGCTAATTGGCAGCGTTTTTTCGATATTCCTTGTAGCCAGATTCTCATCACTCAAAGTGATTTAGCTGATAGAGAGCGCTTTATTAGCATTCAAGAAACAATAAAAATTCAGTTAGCCAATGGTATATTACCTATCGTCAATGAGAATGATACGGTTACTACTAAAGCACTATCAATAGGCGACAACGATAATCTTTCTGCTTTAGTTGCTCAAGCCTGTGAAGCTGACAGTTTATTTATATTGAGTGATATAGACGGCGTATTTACCAAAGATCCAAATATCAATGATGACGCAATATTAATACCTAATATTGATAGAATCACGGATGAAATATATGCCATGGCGGGTACAAGCCGCAACCCTCAAGCAACAGGTGGCATGAAAACAAAAATTGAAGCCGCTGAAAAAGCGACTGAACACGGTATAAATACTTATATTGTCAACGGTACTAAAAGTGAGGTATTTAGTTCTCTTTTAGAGCAAGTGAATCCCGGTACTCGCTTTGCTGCAGATAAAAATATTATCTCAGCTAAAAAACATTGGTTGAAACATACATTAAAAAGTCGAGGTAAAATTAAACTCGACCCTGGCGCTGTAAATGCGGTAGTCAATAAAGGCGCATCTTTATTACCTGCAGGCATAAAATCAGTGACTAATAGATTTAAAGCCGGTGATGCTATTGATCTTATAGACGCGCAAAATAATAAAGTGATTGGCAAAGGCATTACTTTATATAGTCACTATGATTTAAAACGAATTATGGGTAAGCACAGTAATGAGATTATTACTATTTTAGGGCATGACTATGGTGATGTTGTTGTACACCGCGACGATATGGTTATTTTATAAAACACTATAAAGGCTTTATAAAGCCTTTTAAGAGCTAAAACAATTTTTCGATAAGAGTAACAAGATGACTGATTTTAATATGGCCGTTATGGCAAGTAATGCTAAAAAAGCAAGTAGAGTTGCTGCACAGCTTAACAGCAGTGAAAAAAATACAATACTCAATGCTATTGCCACTGCAATTGAAAATAATAGCGATGTTATTATTCAAGAAAATACAAAAGACATTGATGCTGGTCGTGAGAAAGGTTTAACTCAAGCAATGCTTGATAGACTTGTATTAGACGATAAAGGCATTAAAGATATTAGTTCTGCAATTCGTGAAATTGTTGCCTTAACAGATCCAATTGGTGATATTGATAAATTATCATTACGACCAAATGGTATTCAAGTGGGTAAAATGCGCATTCCTCTTGGCGTTATTGCGATGATCTATGAAGCTCGCCCTAATGTTACTGCTGAAGCTGCTGCTTTGTGTATAAAGTCAGGTAATGCCGTAATTTTACGTGGTGGTTCAGAGGCTATTCACTCTAACCTAGCAATCGCTAAATGCTTACATAACGTATTAACAGAACATGATGTTGATGCCAATATTGTGAGTGTTATCCCTGATACGAGCCGTACTGTCATTGAAGAATTATTACAGCAAAATGAGACTATTGATTTAGTTATTCCTCGTGGCGGAGAAGGTCTTATTCGCTACGTAAGTGAAAATAGTCGTATTCCTGTTATTCAACACTATAAAGGTGTTTGTCACTTATATATTGATAAATACGCTGATTTAGATAAAGCGGTCGATATATTAGTAAATGGCAAAACTCAAAAGCCAAGTGCTTGTAATGCCTTTGAAACAGTATTGGTACATGGCGACATCAGTGGAGAATTTTTACCACTTGCCGCTAAAGCCCTTCAAGATGCAGCTCAAGTTAAAGTACATGCGTGTAAAAATAGTATTGGATTTTTTGCCAACGCGGAATTAGCAACTGAAGATGATTACCATGCGGAATATTTAGCACAAGAAATTGCCGTCAAAGTAGTCAAAAATTATGATGCAGCCATTAGCCATATTAATGAATTTACTTCGGATCATACTGAAGTCATTATCACTCAAGATATTTCACGCGGCCAAAACTTTGTTCGCCAAATAAATTCTTCTGTTGTAATGGTCAATGCCTCTTCACGTTTCTCAGATGGAAATCAGTTAGGTTTAGGCTCAGAAATTGGCATATCAACCAGTAAGCTACATGCTTATGGCCCAATGGGTTTAGAAGCTTTAACAACAGAGAAGTTTGTTGTTTTTGGTGATGGCCAAGTTAGAGTATAAATAACACTTTTTATCGCGGATAAATTGCTATAAACAGTTACGAAGCCTAAGGTTATAAATACCTTAGGCTTTTTTGTTTAATTTATATGCCTATGTAGTTAACTCAGGAATTTTTTAAAATGTCATCTTCGAAGGTTCTGATCGAAGATTCATCAATTTTTGAGGTTAGAAGTACGTTTTAGTGAACTCGTCGAGCATTCGGTTTTTGCTTTACAATACTCAATGCTAAACGCGTTGACCATTCGCCACCATGCTGTTTTTGACAAAACTCTTCACTATCAAAGTGAACGCAGTTTTTAATGCTTTTAACAACAACACCCACTTTTAATAATTGTTTTTGAATGCCATCACGCAAAAAATCATCTTGTTTTAGAGCCTTCATAGCATCAACTTCTTCATTCGTATTAAAGACACATGTGATGACTAGACTAGCAGGAAAATTAGTATAATTTGCTCTATGTGTTAACCAAATAAAGCCATCAACTTCATGCAAAGATGATTCACACGCAATTGTTAATGCTTTACATACATTGTTATCAATTTTTTGATTCGTTTTACTTAATTTCATTACTAACTCTCAATTCATTTTTAGTTATTTTAACTGCCTAAAAAATCGAACACAACCAGCTCATTCATATACGTTAAACAACCTGACCTAAAACTTGCCATTCCTAGAGCAATGGATCATTTAAATATGACGTAAATTTATCTTCAACAAATAAATGCATCCTAAGTCTTGAGCTTTGCTGAGTAACTTTGTATGCTACGCGGCCTTTTCTTGTAGGCATAATATAAAAATATGATAGGTTTCGATTACGGTACGTCAAATTGTGGTGTTGCCACCATGTGCAATGGTCAACCTCATATTATTCCGTTATTAGGTAACGAGTCATACATTGCCTCAAACCTCTACGCCCCAAGCCGTGACGTTATTGCAAATTGGCTTTCTGGGCAATTAAACCCTGCACAGCAAGAAAGCTACCTTACCGATCGTAAAAATCAGCTTCAAAAAGGTCAAGCAGCATTACGAGAGCTAAAGTTTGATGGTATTTCAAGTGAGTTACTCTTTGGCAAAACAGCTTTAACACAATACCTTGAAGACCCTGAAGAAGGCTATTACATCAAGTCGCCGAAATCTTTTTTGGGTGCAAGTGGCTTAGCGCCAACACAAATTCAGTTTTTTGAAGATATTGTCGCTTGTATGATGAGTAACGTGAAAAAACTCACCGAAGAAGCACTACAAAAAGAAGTCACCCAAACCGTTATCGGTCGCCCAATTAATTTTCAAGGTTTACACGGAGAAGAAAGTAATCGACAAGCTATTGCGGTGCTAACTAATGCCGCCAAGCGCGTGGGCTTTAAAGATGTAGAGTTTCAGTATGAACCTGTCGCTGCCGGTTTTGAATTTGAAGCATCATTAACAAAAGAGACACGTGTACTCGTTGTTGATATAGGCGGTGGTACCAGTGATTGCTCTATGATACTCATGAGTCCAAATTTTACTGATACAGATAATCGTAATGAGCATCTACTCGCTCATACTGGTGTTCGTGTCGCAGGTAACGACTTTGACATTCAATTAGCTTTACAAGGTATTATGCCAAGTTTGGGACTAAATAGTTTATTAAAAACAGGCAAGCCAATGCCAACCAGTAGCTTTTATCAAGCTCTCGCTATAAATAACATTAATGAACAAACCGCATTTTACAGTGCCAGAAATAGACGAGATTTGATTCAGTTATCTCGAGACGCTAAAGAAACAGCTATTATTGAACGCTTAGTAGCAGTACATGATCATAAATTAAGTTATCAATTAGTGAATGCTGCAGAACAAGCCAAAATATTATTATCAGGAAACAATAACCAAGTAATAGACTTAAATGATGTTTCTGATGGTCTTAGTGCTGAAGTGACTAAAGAAACATTACGCTCCGCAAATAAGCGAACTTTAGAAAGTATTGCCAATATAATGCATGCCGCAGTAGAGGAAGCTCAATGTCAGCCAGAAGTAATTTTCGTTACTGGCGGTACTGCAAAATCACCTGTTTTAAGTGAGTTTATTCAGGCACAAATGCCAAACATACCTATTGTAGTGGGTGACCATTTTGGTAGCGTTACTTCAGGGTTAGCGCGATGGGCTGAAAAAATTTATCGTTAACACCACACAATAGAATATAATTTAATCAATGTGCTTTCTTCGAAAGAAAAATTTAAGCTATAATTATAATATAATTCACCAATAACGTTAATGAGATTAATGGAACTACGTTATATTTGTCGTTCTCTACTTCGACTTTTATTCACAATGATCCTTACCAGTTCTTTTACTTTTGCTAATGAAGTAGATTTGGTGCGTTATACCGACTCGAAGAAGTATCCTGATCTCAAGCAATCTTATTTTGTTGATTTATTAGAACTCGCTCTTGAAGCAAGTAAAACTCGTTATGGCGATTACAAATTAGAACCTGTTTATATTGAAGTGCCATACAGCAGAACATCTATCATGTTACAACGTAATCAATTGATTGATATAACTTGGTTAATGGCATCGACAACATTAGAAAAAAAATTGCAGGCCATTTATTTTCCGGTAATAAAAGGAATAATGGGATACCGAATATTTATCATTCATAAAGATAAACAGCACTTTTTTAGTAAAGACATGCCTTTAGCTGAGTTACAAAAAATTCCGCTTGGGCAGGGCGTTAACTGGACCGACTCTGCTATTTTATTAGCGAATAATTTTAGCGTGGTCACAGCAAATTATGATTTATTAATAAACATGTTAAAAAAAGAACGCTTTACTTACTTCCCGAGAGCATTACATGAGCCTTGGCTAGAAATTACTGAAGAAGAAAACCTGACGGTTGAAAATCACTTATTGTTAAAATATCCAGCTCCGACATACTTTTATGTGAGTAATAATAATAAACGTTTACAACAACGATTAACCTTTGGATTAGGTAAATTACTTGAATCAGGTAAGTTCGAACAATTCTTTTTAACCCACAAAATCACCTCTGACATACTCATTAGAGCTAACGTTAAAAAACGAACGTCTTTCAGCTTGCATAACCCTTTATTATCAGAAAAAAGTAAAGAGTTATTAACAGACCCTCGCCTGTGGCTAAAGCTAGATTAATACCCATTTGATTAAGCTTAATAAGTTAAAACAAAAAACGGCACTAATTAGTGCCGTTTCATTTACTGCCTTGTGTTAAAACTATAGTGGCTCAACTAACATCGTATTACCTGTTATAGCCACAATCTTACACTGACTTTTGTCACTGATAGACTCAACGCTAGCACTGTCTGCCAACCTAGCTTGCCAATCAATACCTGAATAACGAATTGTGCCACCATTAATACTTATTTCACTACTCGAAGGCACTTTCAAACCAATCATATCGCTAGAGTTATCAACTTCACTTCTTGATTTTTGCATGTTTTTTAAGGGCTTCCAGAGCAACACAGTAATAACTGCTGTCAGAATACCAACAACCAATATCTCACTTTGCCAGCCGTCAACCAACCCTATATGAACTAATATTCCGGTCGTAACACTCGCTAAAGCAAAGAATAATAGCGGGCCACTTAAACCCATAATTCCTAACTCAATCACAAGGCTTAGACCTGCAATCGCGTACCAAATAAGTTGATGACTTTCTAAAAAAACTTGCATGTAATCTTCCTGTTTTTAAGGATGTTGGTGCTAATTATTTTAGCACCCTGTAAGCCGTAAAGATTAAAACGCGGCAAATAAGGACTTTGCGACTAAACTTTCAAGCTACTTGAAACAGCAATAGCTTGAGCGACAGTATTAGCAATGTTGTCACCTGTTTTACCATCGGTTAGCACTATGGTACTTTCGCTGGCAATGGCTTGATGTGCCGCAATAGAATCTTGCGCTAGTGTTAACATTACCGCTGATTGACCTTGTGGGCTATTAGCCGCACTACCGACCACTTCTAGCGCATTAGCATCAGCATCTGCAACTAAACGTATTGCCTCAGCTTTACCCGCAGCGGTTAAGATTTGTGACTCTTTAGACGCTTCTGCTGCTAATACTTGTTCTGACTTTGCTGCTTCAGCATCTAATACTCTTGCTTGTTTCTGACCTTCGGCTTCTGTAATTGCCGCTGTTTTAACACCCTCTGCAGTTAAAATAACTGAACGTTTTTCACGTTCTGCCGTCATTTGTTTTTCCATATCTTCACGGATACTTTGCGGCGGGGTAATATCTTTAATTTCGTATCGAGTAACCATAACACCCCAAGGTGCTGTGGCTTCGGTCATTGAAGTTAAAATTTGTGCATTAATTAAATCACGATTTTGAAAACACTCATCTAATTCCATTGAGCCAATAGCATTACGCATTGTGGTCATGGCAAGTTGCGTTACCGATAACTTGTAATCAGAAATATTGTTTGTTGCCGCAGCGGCATCAGTAACTTTCATAAATAATATACCGTCAATATCTAGGGTAATATTATCTTTAGTAATTGCCGATTGAGACATTATTTCTAATGATTGTTCTTTTAAATTACGATCAGCAGCAACAGACTGTACGTAAGGGACAATAAAGTTTAAACCTGCTGATAATGTTTTGGTGTATTTACCTAAGGTATAAACAACGTAGCCACGGTTTTGTGGTACGAAGTAAATGCCTTTTTTAAGTGTGTACAAAATAACGATAGTTACCCAAAGTGCTGGGCTTGATATGAGGTTTTCAAATAAATACATAGAGATATATTCCTTCTTGTTTTGATTTAGTTCCCTAAAAGAAGAATTACGGTAAAGGAGTGAGGGATGCAAAGCAAGTTATTTTCATGTCTACCTTTTAGAGAAAATAACCAGGAAAAGTAAAGGACATATTGAATTCAATGAAAATGATGATGTTAGAGGTCGTAATTTTTAAAGGGACTGTAGTTCAATAAATATCTTAGGGAGACGTAGGCAACCATAATACTAGCAACTATTAGCTCTATATAGGCTAATGGCTCAATCAAATAAACCCACGGCACATCAACCCCTTCATTCATTAGATATTGATTCGTTTTAAACAAAGCAATAGCACCAACAACCAATGGGAAGGTAAATGCAGAATAAGCGGGGGTAAAAGGTAAAAACAGCACCTTTTTAAATGACAAATAAGCATAAAAAGTCATCACAACGGCTAACAATAAAAATAGATAAACCATAAATATATTTGGTTGCTCAACAACAGAAATATACGCAAGTAATAATAAACTAGCAGGTGTAGCTAAAATAATTAAAAGCGGTTTTTCATTATCCATAAGCGGTAGTGAAAACCGTAAGCGATATAAAACAATGGGTAACAGCAAAGTATAAGAGATTAAGCCAAGTAATAATGTAGGCTCAATAAGCATCAGGGGAAGCCCTCCAGGATGTGTGATCAGTGCAAGTACCAAGCCGATAGGAGGAATAAACCAGCTAGGTAATATTTGTTGAAAGTTAAAGTGTTGACTCCGATAAACAATAAAATAACTAAAGAAATATAAGTGTAAGCCTATTGCTAAGCAACTAATCGTCACACCTAATTGAAAATTATATAAAGCGATAGTATTAGAAATAACCATCATCGCCATTGCTAATGTGGGTATAACGCTACTACTTATTGGGTGTTGTAGGTCTTGTTTTAATAGCTGTAGATTAAATATGAATTTAAATAGGATCGGTAACAAAATACAGCTTGCCACTAGTGCTCCTAGCTTTTGTCCAAGTCCTTGTAAATCAACAACACTGTCCCAGCATAATCCTAGGCTAGCGATGGCCAATGCCAAGCCTGATAACGCTGTTGGCACTTTGCAAAAATAGTTATTCATTTAATAAACCTCTGACAACGCAACATTATCAAGAAACTTGGTTGCACAGTTATTTATACCTTACTCAGGGGAGAGTTTTCCTGATAAGTCAGCTTACCTCTTTAGTTATTATCAATGAAGTTATGTTTTTTCCATTACTTTAAATCAATTTAAACAAAAAAAAACACTAAATAGTGATTCACTATTTAGTGTTTTTAAAGTTTTATGAACTCAACAACTGTTTAGTTGATGATTAATCGATGTATGTACAACAGTAATCGATAATTGTTTTAGCTTTAATATCAAAAGAGCTGTTCGCGTCAACGTTGAAAGACTCGCCGCCTTTAATTGTTAGCCACTCAGAAGCGCCAGCAAGTAAAATTTCACAATCACCTGCAGTAATTTCCATTAATTCAGCTTCTTTAGTACCGAAGTTGTAATCGCCAGCTTGCATAACACCTAACGTTTTAAAGCTACCATCTTTAAAAGTGATAGTACGGCTTACTACTTTACCGTCAAAATATACGTTTGCTGCTCTGTTAATGCTTACTTCTGTAAAATCAGACATGTTGTCTTCCTTATTAAATTTATAAATTATTTTAACATGCTTATACATGTCACTCAGGCTTGTCATCCCCGTAATGCTCTAATCGGGGATCCAATTACTTCGAAGATGACGGTTGATGTACATCTCTGAGGAATGGCACAGCCATATCTTTTAAAACAAAAAACGGCACTGAACTAACTCACATTAAGCTCAAATGCCGCTTTTTTACTTACCTCAAATAATTAGAGGTAAGAGCTAATCGCAAAAATTACTTAGCGCTAGCAATTTTCTTCATATCAGTCATGTAACCGCGAAGAGTTTTACCAACTACTTCAACGCCATGGCTGCGAATTGCTTCGTTTACTTCAATTAAACGTGCGTTATCAACATTGTTTGAAGTTTCTTTTAAGCCTTCGCCTAATTGCTCTAACGTTAAGTTAGACGCGTATTCTTCAAGCATAGGTACTGCAGCGTGAGTAAATAAGTAGTTACCGTACTCAGCAGTATCAGAAATAACAACGTTCATTTCGTGCAACATGTTACGTGCAATACAGTTAGCAATTAACGGAGTCTCATGAAGTGACTCGTAGTATGCAGATGCATTGATGATACCTGAATCAACCATTGCGTCGAATGCTAATTCAACACCGGCTTTAATCATTGCAACAACGAAAA
>Ga0308012_10000295_pt1 | contig 31666 bp, 51 predicted proteins | sample Neamet179_FD_203133 | JGI IMG/M metagenome (GOLD analysis project Ga0308012, IMG submission 203133) | Marine microbial communities from water near the shore, Antarctic Ocean - #179 | ecosystem: Environmental > Aquatic > Marine > Unclassified | place: Southern Ocean | collected 2014-07-25 | reverse complement strand
AACTATCTTAGATTGTAGCGGTAAATATTCTTTCTGTAATTTCTTCTTTAGGCCATATAATTTAATTAAAACCTCATCAGGTGTAAAGTCTGTAACTTCTTCGACTTTAGGTATATCCCATTTGTCAAATTCACCAGTAAAATTATTTAATCTATAAACTAAAGAGAATTTTGAAGTCTTTTTGAGATTAGAACTTGGTAGTTCAATGTCTCTCTTTCCAGATAAGAAACCTTTAACATCTTGATTTGCAACTGCAACTGCTTTTAATTTACCAAAGTTTTCAGCCTGTTCATTGACATTCAGCCAATATTCTTTTAATGTAAGGTTTTCATATCCAAAATACTTTATAGCATTAAGTATTGCTTTATATGTTCCAATGAATGGCTTAATTTCAGAAGCCTGTAATAGAAGTTCTTTTCTTTTTCTGTTGATAAGCTTCCAATCTACTCCACCTTCCTTTATATCAGAATCTTCGAATATAATATAGTCGGTTGGTTTGATTGACATTCCCATATTAGATAATAGATCTTGTAATCTTTCATCCTCACCAACAGTCTCCCCGTAAATTTTAATATTAGCTATCTCATGTGGTTCGATACCATCCTGTATTTCCGAAATGATAAGGGTATTGACATGGTAGCCCTCAGTGTCAGACTTAATTGCTATATTAATTTGTATAGGCTCATTCGGCTCTTCAGATGGTACTATGTTAGTTCCGTTAATTGTTGCAACGTTCCCCGAAGTCCGAAATGCTGCATTGTTAGTTTTTTGATGTTCTACATATAGCTCGTTATTCTCGACATTAGTAGTATACATAAATATATCATTGCTTGAATCATATCCATCTGTTAAATCTAGCTTCAAATGAGAATATTCATTAATAATACTTTGAGATCTTGGTTTAACGTACTTAGTCTCCCCTGCACCGTATCCTATAGCTTCTTCAAACATATAGATGGTTAAAGTTTCATATAGTCCAACAGAAACTTCAGGAAGGTATACCATACCTTCCCATACTTCGTTTACTTCGTTGTAGACAAGATTTAATTCGTCAGAATTATTATCGAAGAACTTAAGATTAGCATATTTACCCATTATCTTACCTTTTTATAATCTTTTTTGACAGTATATGATTTAAATACCTTTAAGGTAGTTACCGCATCGATCCAGTTAGAAACAATTAACTGTACGAATTGAATAAAATCATACATTTGGTTATTTCTTGTTATATGTGAAGAAAGTGCATTAAGTAATACATTTTCTCTGAAATTATTAGGTAAGTGTTTTCTTTCGTCCATTACAGATTCTCTAACACTATACGTATTAATTCTATTTGCTTTAAATAATTTGTCAGTTAGTTTTGGCATTATAACATTTTTCTATTTTTTGCCTGTATCTTTCTGAATGTCGTATTAGGTACAGCTGGTTCATCGAAGTATACTGAAAGTGCTCCCATTTCTCCAAGCATTGCATTATCTACAACAGAAACACCGTCTCTATCTTCCCATCCACCTCTGAATACTGCTACTTCATCTTTTTCTAATAGAATATCACCAAAAGAATCAAGGTTTATAATATTCTCAGGTAATGCAGCACCTGGTTCGAATGAAACATTTCTTGTATCTATAGTTCTTTTAAAGAAAACATATTTAGATTTACCGTTACCAATCTCTTCAAGAACTGGTGTTGAAGGAGTTACAGTCACCGTTTCAGATACGTAATATTCATTTCGTCTAGCATCTTCTTCAGTTTTACTTACGAATCTAATGTTAACTGAATCTATTCCATTAACATTTTCAAGTATTGCAATTATATCAGATTTAGGTAACCTATCTCTTCTTGTTATATTCAAAAGATAATTAGAAACAACTGAACGTATGTCATTAAATATTGAATGCTTATCAAAACCTTCAAAATATCTAACTTTAATATCCATTCTGAAATATTGAGCAGATGGTTCGACGATAACAACTTCAGAAGTCACCATTTGTCTACCTGACTTTTCAATTAAATCTAATATTGCGTTATTCTCATCCTCTGAAAAGAAAAACTCATCTAAATTTAAATTAAAATAATCTTCTGACTTATTCAATTTAATATTAATATCCGGTACCATAAATAAGTAGATAATGTTATCATCATCTAAATATCCATCATCAGTAGTATTATAAGCATCAAGATATGAGAACATTCCGTATTGAGAAAGGAATGCTTCGTAATTATCTGGAGTTGCAAGTACGAATGCATGAGATTGTAAAGGTGCTATAAGTTTAGTAAGTTCTATACTTTCAGAATCTGCTCCTAATCTCGGTGCTATAGTTACAACCGCTTCTATTAAGTCGTTAAGATCATATGCATTTCCAACACTATCGAAACCATCATCTACGAATTTGAATGATAAATCCTTAGCATCTACTAAATTACCAGTCTTACCATCAGTTAAGATGTATTCTATTTCTATAGAATTACCAGCAAATGGTACTTCACCGAAACTACCGTTACCGAAGTAAATATCTAAACCACCTGTAATTCCTGTTTTAACAATAAATCCTTTAGTTCCAACTCGCATATCATATAGTGAATCGTATTTTCTCCAAGGTACACTGTTTACCGATACTTTAACTTCGTTATGATCTGTAGTTCCACCTGTTATAATATTAAATGATTGGAATTTCTCGCCAGTACCTGTCACTGTTTGAGATTCTATAGAACCTTGAGTAATTGGTATGTTTATATATGTTGCATTTGTTTTATCGATTCTAAACTTATCTGAATTTGTTCGTAGAATATAGCTCAATCCATTTGCTTTCATAGTAATAGTTGAATTAGGATGAATGTTTAGAGCATCACCTGCGATCACATCAGCAGCAGAAGTGTTTAACCTTATCTTAATCTCACCAGTTGCAGAAGCACCTCTAAATGGATCATGACCTGCTAATCTAGCTAAACCATATATAGATTCTTTATGCTGTGCTGTAAGGATGTTTTGTTCAACTGTAGCATCTTCTATATAGAAGAATACAAAACCAGTAAGTTCTTGTAGAACTGTTAGTATTTGTGCGAAGGGAGAAGCCGACGAAAATAATTCATTCGCTCTACCATATATTCTTGAAATATATGATTGAGTGTCCTCTATCATTTCTCTAGTTTTTATTCTAGACCTCTCTAAAAATTCAAATTGTGCCATTGCTGTTTTATTGTTTTATATGTAAAGACCGACCATATATTTTGAATCTACTATGACGCTTACAAATACTAAGTGTTTATCTATTTCAGATGTAAATTCTACATCCACCTTTGTATTAAATTTAGCTGCCAATGGTACATACCTTTTCAATTGGTCTTCGATAACTTTTTTTAACATGAAATCATTATATCTAAATGAATAAACATAATCATCTAAATTAGCTCCGAATTCGGAGTCACCCATGACATCACCCTTACGAGTAAACAATACCATTTCTATCTGAATTAGTAATTGCGATATCTCGTTGTCAGATTGCATTTGATCTACGTCAAATCCAGGGTCTTCTATGTTCTTTATGTAAAATTCCATATAACTATATATTCGATTAAGAATGCATCATCCAATCAACTCCTTCGTCTCCGTTTATCTCTTCAATAACTGATTCTAGTTCAGATTCGCCTAAACTTTGGATTGCATCTGCATTGACAGTTATATTACCAGGCAATTGGAAATCAAATATAGCCAATTTACTACCTAATGAAATCTTAACCTTAGCAGCACAGTATCTAAAGAATATCTCGTCTTCATATAAAGCACAATCAGATATAGTTTCATATACTTCTAATATAACATTTCCTTTTGGGTTTTCACCTGTAAATCTTAATGCTCTGTTCAATCTGTTATAATCAAAACTAAGAGGATTCTCTAAGATTTGTCTAGCCAAGTCGAAAAACTTTTGATTAATTACATAATATTCAAGACTTTCAGCAGCTTGCGTAACACCAGCTCCACCACCAAATGCATGACCAGCAAACATTCTCTCTACAGAGAAATCTCCACTAGCAAAGTCGATATCTCCACCACCCATTCCACCGCTAGTTTGATGTACTCCGAATATAGAATAAACTCCTTCTGGTAAATTGATAGTTCTTGATGCTTTGAAATATTCAGTACTGAAAGCAGCTGCTGGAATTACAAAGAAGTTCTCTTGAACTGAATACTCGTATTTCTTATAGAACCATTTTCTAGCACGCTTAACTATATTAGCAACTTCAGCTGCTGGTAGATTCATTGGAATCATACATGATCCTGTAATCTCATCAGCAAGTTCTTGTACAAACTCATTTAAACAATCGTCACCGAAATCATGTTCGGTTGCCATATTGTTTCCATCTCCTACTAAAATATTACTCATTATTATTATTTATTTTTATATTTCAACGTATCTTATCTTTTCTGTTCCCTTGAATTTAGCAAGTTTCTTATCATAAGATCCATCTCTAAATATTCCACCTATCATCGTGCCTTTAAGAACACCTTTACCGTATAAATAGCCGTCTTTAATTTCACTGTCCCTACTAACGTAGCAGCTTTTAAGTTTAGATGAAATGATTGAAGCTCCGTTGTAGAAATTACAGTCTGTAGCATCTGAACCATCAATGGTACCTCCGAATATATCGCAATATAACAATTCTCCGCGAATATCGCAATCAATAAAGTCATAACCGTCAATATTAACGCAATAAGAAAGTTCACCGTCTTTAACTTGAACCCTTCCAGTATCTGTGTCATAATTTATATGCCCTTTCTTTAAAGCACCATGTGTAAATAATCTCAGTACTCTTTGTTGGATCTTAGTCCAATATAAATCTATGATCTGTTCGTTCTTATGCAAATCAACAGTAAAGTCTATATTCTTCCAGTCCTTTTCAATATGTCTCCAATCTCTCCTAGCATCTACGATTCTTCTATTAACTGCTAAAATCTTCTTAAGTTCTAATGAATTTAAGTGCGTGAATTTAGTAGATTCTGTACTATTCCATAATTGTACTAAAAAAGAATCTAATAAGTGAAGTATTTTGTTTGTTTTATTTTCCCAATCTTTACCACCAATATATCTGAATTCTAAATAGTTTTTGGTTCTCTTCTCGAAATTGATACCATAGTATTTAGACTTTGGAAATGTAAAATTGTGTTCATCGATTAAATCACCGTCTATATTAAACGTTTCAGAATTTGGAAGTACGAACTTTATTGATTTTGCGTATGCTGAATTCTCTCTCTGTGGAAATAAACTAAATACAGCATCCTCGTCGAACTCCAATATGAACTTAAGAGTGTTCATATTCATTATTCTGTTCTTCCTTTCAATCAGATTAGTATCAAACGATAGATTCAAATGTATAGATGTTCTATCATTAGTGTAACCGTGTTCCTGGATCCACTGAGATACTCGTATAATTAATAACCTAGCAGATTTGTAATCTTGAGCACCTGTAACAAGTTCCATAAGATTTATTCCACCACTCATATCAGGCTCTATCTTAAAAATCTTGTCAGTCGGTACAAAATCGCTATGAGCTTTTGTCTCGACTCTAATTTTCTTAGATAAAAGTACACCTAATTCCTTAGCAGTCGTGTCGATGTCTTTGTTAGAATAGAATTCAAATTCTACACCAACTTTGCACTTCGATAATATTTCCGCATCATTAAATCTATTCATCCTACTTGTTTATATGCTTGAGTTGGTTTATATATCTTAAATTTTTGAACATAAAAAAACCTGCTCTTTCGAACAGGTTTAAATTATTATAAGACTTATTTATATTACTTCATTATTGAGTTTATCTTTTATATATTCCATCTTTGACCTCTTTAACTAGCTCATCTGAAGGATTCGTAAAATCTTTCATCTTACTGAATTTATTCAAAATAGACAATGCCTCTTTCATCTTACTATTACCTTTTCCATGCTCTCCTACTCCTTGTATTTCCGATAGTAAAAATGCATTGATATTGTCAAGCGCAGTATAAGAAGACTCAGATAATTTAAAATTTAACTTAGTCATTAGGGATTGTATATCTTTATTAGTTTCAGATATACTTGCTTCATTCAAAGAAGTTAATTCTTCTTGGATGATTTCTCTTAATTTACTTTCTGTTAATTTCATTTGTCGTTTGTTTTTTGTACTGTTTATATATCTTAAACTTTAAGTTCATTATATAATTAAAGTTCCATGAAAACTTTACGAGTTTCTTCGTCAATTCTAGTAACAGTCACTGTAATTTCAGCTCCTTTTTCTAATTCATTCAAATCATATCCTTCTGGAAATTCAGAAACATGTAATAGTCCAACTAGACCTTCACCAATATCAATGAATACTCCGTAATCTTTAACAGATCTGATACTTCCCGTAATTTCAACAGGCGTATTGAATCTTTCAGATACATTCTTCCATGGATCACTTACATGTTCCACTTCTCTTTGTGAAAGTGTGATTTTAGTATCGGAAATAACTTTCTTTATAAAGAATTCAATAGACTCTCCTGGCTTAATATCTCTAGCAGCATGTCTTTTAACGTTTTCTTCGCTAAGATCACTTGCATAAATCATACCAGTTAAACATTCATTGAATTCACAGAATACTCCGTATTTAGCAGAACCAGTAACTGTTCCTGTAACTAATACATTACTTTCGTATTCTTTGATTTCTTCTATTCTTGTAGGAATAAGAGCTTTTAAGTATTCTCTGTGAGAAACCACAATAGTACCTCTATCACTTGAATAATTCATAGGAACTACATACATTGTAGTATCTAATATTGATTCAAAATCATGTAGTTTATTGATTCCAGCTAAAGATCCTGGCATAAAGCATTCAACTCCTTGAATATCGATGATGTAACCACCACCTGGAATTAAACTTTTCACAGTAGCACTGTACGCTGTTTTTGAATGTTCAATACTCTTAAGTATTTCGTCAAACATTGCACGTTTAACACCAGCTTCAACTGAACCTAATGTATATTCTCCCTGTATAGATCCTTTAGATTCTATAATTTGAACATTCACGGTTTCTCCTACTCGTAACATGTCCGTAAATTCTTTTGATTCCTTTGCCATATCGACATAGACTGAATCTCGGTAACCTACATTGATAGTACACCATTCCATATTTATAGAACTTACTGTACCTTCGTATAATTGATTAACATGAACTTCCTCTATTCTATTATTTGATGTAAAATCACCAAGATATTGCTTTAGAGCTTCTTCAGCATAAGGTTCTGTACAAAACAGCTTCACACCAACTGGCGTTTCTATTCTTGTATTTCCTTTACGCGTAGATGGGCAATCCGACGAATATGATTCCCAGTCGAATGTTTGGGTAGTGTTGTTACAATCTGTAACTTGTTCGTTTGACATTGTTGTATTTTTAAGGGGTTAACTTGTTTGTAATATCTTATTATATATCTATGTTTTAAAATACAAATGGTACAAAACCAATCATGGGTAAACTGCCAACCGGTGTCGGTATACCACCAAGATATATGAATTTCATTTGTATTAAATTCCTAGAGTATGCTAGCGATAATCCCTTTGCTACTTTTAATGCGGCAGTATTAGCATCGTTTGACGTTTTACCAGAATTTAAAGATTTACGTATGTCCTCAGCTAATTTAGAGGCACTACCATAATATACAGGTATGTATTTACCGCCTAAAGGTGCGCTTATAGTACATGGAAATGCAGCTGGCATGCTTTTTAATGGTTGCGGTCCTGTAGCTTTCCAATATGCTATAGTAGCTTTCGCTAGTTCCATATAAGCGTCAACCTTTCCGTCTTCCTCAGATTCGTCTGTTGCGTCAATCATTTCCTGACGAGTATACATGTACAAAGTACCTCCTGTTTTATTGAGTATGTCTTCTTTTGAATTTACGTCCGGTGAATGTAACCATTTAGCCTTTAATTCAGACTTATCATATACGTTTTCCATAAGACTATTAGTTAAAATCGATGATGTTGTAGAACCGCCGTATGTAAAATATGTTATGAAATAATTTGTTAGTATGGAAGATACTTTATAATCTTCACTGTCATTTCCCTTGTCAAACACTTCCTGAATGACTTCGTGTCTAAATGTTATAGTTTCATTAAGAATCTGAATTGGATGTATTGGTGTCTCCCGTATTAAACTCTCGACGTTATCATAGCTACTAGTATCGTACGCAATTCGGAGTATATCTAGAAATTTAGTTCTGACGCTTTTTATAAAATCATCTGCATCAAATCCATGAGAATCTATAGATGCCTTAACACCATCTTTGTAATTATTTCTAGCGATTACTCCAGCATAACCAGTTGCCCACATACCAAAACTACGAACCCATTTAATAAAATCAACTCTATTGTTTCCTGAGTATTGATTTAGTGATGAGACGAGCCTATCTACTATTATATCAGTAGCTTCATTGAATGTTTCACCACCTTTTAAATTAAACTCAAAATGCTTGAATTTATGTAAGTTTAATTCAACTGAATAATCTTCAATGAATGTATTAAACTTTTCAGGATCTATAACAGGCTTTTCAGATTCAGTCATATCTGGATCTGAAAAATCTGGATCGCTTTCCTTTCCACTGAATGCTATTTCATTACCGTCTTCGTCAATTTCATTAGCCATTGGAGGATCTAAGTCCTCTTCCCGTAGTTTCTCAAACCATTCACCATATTTACTCACTAAATCTGTCTCACCGAGTTTATTACTATGAGTTTGTCCAAACATAGATGCAGCACCTGATGATACTGCTGAAACATAGTGTTTAGCTAAAGTTTCACCAAATACCTTAGGACTTTCTGGATGTGATAAAATTAAGTCCTTAACGTCAGGAATAAATGAGGCCCAATTTGCTGGCATATTTTAAGTTTTAGTCGCTTCCGCTAGTTTTAAATTCTTGTTGATATTCTGCATGTTTAAAACCTAGCAAATTTGCTGTTACTGGGTTTATTAAAGTAGTTGAGGGACCAGTACCAGTATTATGAGTATGTGTAGTATAATCATCTAAGAATTCTTGTAGAAACTTCTCTAGACTCTTACCCCTAACTGCAGGTTGCTGTGTATCTCCTTGATCGTCAGTTGCAATATATACATTTGACGCATATAAGAATATGTCACCTTCTTCAGATAATCTCAACATTGGTTTTCCACCAGATGTAACACCACTTCCTTCAGGATTACATGATGCTATTATTATACCATCAGTCGGATGTCTGTATATCTTTACATTTCGTTTCTGATCATATACTAATGACACTAAATCTTCAGGATTTTCTATATCAGTAACAACTTCACTGCTTAACAGATCATTATTATTAATTTGAAATCCATATTCTGGATGATATATGTTTCCGTTGTCAAATCTAACAGAAACAATCTCGCCAATATTAGGTACATGCCAAGCTCCTGTCATATTCCTATTCATAGGAGTTGCCCATGGGATTGATTCAGTTTCAAGCAAATCAAATTTACCAAAAACTTTAACCCTACACCTACCTAATTTATCCGGATCTATGTTGTCCACTACTTCCCCAAGCCAATGGGTTTCTCGTAGATTATCTTGATATAGTTCGTTATTTGCCATATGCGTTACCTAAATTGCCAGCTGTGTTATTAGTACCTAATCCTGCGAGTGCAGCATCATCAAGTGCTTGTTTAGCTGTTTTACCAGCAGATCCAAATACATTGTCTTTTATATTACTTGCAATATCAGTTAAATCAGTTTTTTCATCGAGGTCATTTACAAAGTTCTGGTATATGTTTTCGAAGTTTGGTACTGTATCTCGTATAACGTTAGACAAACCTTGCTTTAATTCTTGTTCTTTCTTATCGAGGAACAAGTTAGCATCACCTTCTAATCTATCAATTGCACTATTTCCAAAATCAGTAAGAACCTGTTTACCGTATTCACCTAAACTATCAGCTGTTCTTGATTCTTTTTCTCCAGCTGGAGATATATTACCAGACGTTTTAGCAGATTCTTCTATAATACCATTAAGCATTCTTGCTTCAATTTTACCAACAATATCATAATGGAACGCAATTTCATTAACAGCAAAACCTTCTGGTGATTTTTTCAAATCTGCAAATGGATTAACACCTGACTTAATATCAAACGTACACTCTCCAAGTTCAAACATAAAGAATGGTCTATTCTCAGTACCGCTTATACCGGCATTGCTATTCTCTACATTAATTCCACCATCCAATTTACCATTAGCAACAGTTATATTATTACCAACTTTTGTCATATTCTTAATAGGTCTAACTTCTGTAACATAAACCCATGCTCTAAACTTTCTCAAATTAACAGGAAGTATGTATTTCCAGTTTACCTCATCAAATACAGCAGTTCTATATAAGTGCATTAAACCAGAAATAGTAAGATTAAGTGATTCTATTGTTTCTATTTTAATATCACCACCCCAATATGATTCCTCATCATTATACTGCTGAATCACTTCAAGTCCACTTAATGACTGCCAATACCATGGCATTTCATTGTTTATTTTAGCTAAGGTCAAATTGAAATCATTAAGCGCTTTCAATCTATGTTCATAACCTTTATGGTAAACTCTAGAAGAACCTTCTTCCGTTCCGTCATCTTTAGGAGCATCTGACAAGTGTCTTTCATAGAATGCAGCGGCTCCACCACCAAGTAATGGTGATTTCTGAGCACTGTTAAAATCGAATATTATCGAAAACGAAAGATATGTAGGGTCAGAATATTCGTTCTTACCACCAAGCTTATAGCCCTTTCTGAAATCGTTAAATGTACTAAAGTCTGACATACTGTATATATTCTTTTAAATTATTGTTCCGTTTGCTAAACCGTCTTCAAGTAACCATTCAGCTTCATCTGTTAATTCTAGTTGATCACCACTTGATTTTTGTCCGACAATAACAACTACCTGATCAGATACTCTTCTAGTTTGTATGTTACCCATAAATCCAGTCTTTGTATAGAAGTGTTCAAATCTACTATCTTTTTCAGATTGTATTGGATTTTCCGGATTAACTTTAGTATCTATCGGAATCTCAATAAATTGACCACCACCAGATATTTCCATATTACCAAGGTTCGCTGTTTCAATATCGACTGGTTCTTCTAAAAATACCTCAATGTTTATATTAACTGAATCTGAACCATCAGGTATTGCATCATATCTTGTAATGTATTCATCGTTAATTATCATCATCATGCCATCTGGAACTTCAACTGTTATTGACTCTCCATTTAGATTGCTACCGCTAACCGTTATTAATTGTGCACTAGAATCTTCACCAACAGTAGCTATAAACCAATTAAAGCTTGAGATACTAGATGTAACATTAGGTTCAACTACTGGAGCCGGTTCCGGCTCAGGAGTTGGTTCAGGAGTTGGTTCAGGTGCTGGTTGAGGCGTTGACGTAACAGCAGGTGGATTATCAGTATTTTCTAAATTATTAACCCTTGTTGGCCATTCTCTTCTAAGCAATGTTAGTTTCTGTGTTAGTTTACCAGTGGAAGCCTTGTATAAAATTTGAATACCACCGACAATATAGTGTGCACTTAAGAAAGAATCAACACTTTGTTGACCAGATTCGTATGTTTTTTCAGTGTCTTTTCCACCTTCACTCATGTTATCAAATCCACGTTCCTCTTTAGCAACTTCAACACTTTCTGCCATCGAGTTTGCACTAAAGCCTTCACTATATAGAACTACAGGTACTTTTTGGTATCTGTATATTCCTGGGTTATATGAATCTAACTCTACTTCTAATTGAAGTTTAGAGAGTTCAGCCATGTTTTGTGTATTCTGTATTTCTGCAAATAAATAATTAGGATGCATATTAACTACATTCGTAGAATTAGAAGAACGTCCAACATATTTATATTTTATCTCATTTAAGTATCTCTCTTCACCTCTCCGACCTTTCAAAGGTTCTTCAATATCTCTCATTACAGAACTGGATAACGCTTCTATATCATTTGAAACCATTCCAACTGTATCACTACTAGAATTAGGCTCGTTTTCATAAAATTGAACAACTCTCTTATAACCAAACTTTCTAGCAACTTTTCCAGAACCATACTTTATAGCATATTTGCTTATATGTAAATTAGTTCCTTTACGCGCATCTATATTTGTAAGTATTAAATCAGCACGAGTTTTATCTTCATCGCCTATACTTTCGTCAAGAGAATCTTCAAAATTAGTAAACGTCTCATCAATTGTATTTTCAGAATTTATCATTGCATTGACATCAACAAATGTAAGGTAATAGTATGGGTCTATGAAAAATGTTTGAAAGCTATCTTCTCCAATATATGAATGTAGTACAGTATTAGATACAACATCAGACACTGTCTGATATGCAATAAGTAAATTCATAGAATCAGATTCATGTGAAGTATCTATATTGGATGCATATCCTAATGACATGTCAGTTGCAATAGCTTCTAAATGTGTTAGTACGCTTCCAGTTCCATATGATTTACATTGTTCAGCATAATATCCAGGTATTTTCATCACACCTTTAAATGTATACTTAGAACCACCAGCTCCATGTTCTTCCGGTCGTTTAACAGGACTTATTACTGATTCAATATCGAAATCTATTCTAATATCCTTAAATGTATCTGGTTGTCTTGAGGCTATTCTCAAACTCATAACATCACCACTCCTTGGATAGTTTTCTACAGCAAAGAATGCGTGTTTATCTATAACTGCAATATCTATCGTTGGAATTATTCCATTAAGATTAAGTAACATTGTAGATATACTCTCTCCTTCAAAATCATAACCATTGATACGTAAGAACGGAGTACCCGCCCCATAATCTTTCGATGAATTCATTTCACCGTCTTCCTCGCCATATGATTTAAATTCTAAATCGTCAAGTTCAATAGTAGGCTCAGTTCTTGTAAGAATGTGCTTCTCTAATGCCATTGTTATTTTTTAATTTTTTTAGGCGCTTTGCTTTTTCTCACAGGATTAAGCGATATCTTTTTATTAGCTACTTTGATATTACTCTCACCATGCTTAACCATATTCGGTGGTATTAGTTGACTAGAACCATTAGCTTTTGACGCTGCTTTCTTTGCAAGATATTCAACTCTCTTAACATCTTTTGTTGTAAGTCTTTTAGTGTCTATGAATTGTGATCTTACGGGATTCTCGTTTACGTTAACATCTGCAATATCTTTCCATAGTCTCATTGCAGTTTCCTTTGCTGGTATTTTTAATATGTCACCGACATTAAACGAAAAAGGATTAGATATATTATTGAATTTCAATAACATGTCGCCATACCAATCTCCTCCATATTCTCGTAATGCAATTAAATCAATACGTCCTAATTCATCAGCTTGAACTTCCCTATTTTCAAATACGGAAGTATCAATGTTATCAAACAACATGCTTGGAGTTACCATCCTAACAATGCCATCAGCTATTTTCTTATCATTAAATACACTAAAATTCATTATCCGTTTGTAATTTTTCTAAACTCTTTAGCAATTGCTTTACCACCAGTACTTCTTCCATATGAATCAACATCTGTAGTATCATTAGTATCTATTCCATCAGCAGGTTGTACATAGAATCTACCTCTTCCCATGTTAAACATCGCTTCAATATCAGTTTTATCTCGAGGTCGACCTGGTTTTAATGAAATTTCAATTATCATCTTTTCAGGAAAATCTTGAATACCTAAAGGACCGTCAAACGAAACTTTAGTATCTGTACATGCTAAATTACCAATGACTGCCATTGGATTTAAAGGGTTACCCACAGTTAAATGCCATTGGCCTGTCGGATCTCCCGATAGCATCGCTATAACAGATTGAGCTCCTTGTGGCGTGTTCATCATTTCCATTAAAGAACCACCTATCATATTTTTCACAGCTTTACCAATACCTTCTCCGATACCACTTAGGCCATTTCCTCCAGAAAATGAACTTGCCATACCTTTAAGATCACCCATAACACTTCCAAGGAATCCGGTAATGTTTCCGCTCTTAAGCATATTAATGTCACCTAATGGCTTCCCAACACTTCCGTCACCGATCCATCTTGTAGAACCTCCCCAGAATGGAGCTGAACTATATGTTAATACTAATATGTTAGCAAGTTGATCTAACATTAATACCTTTGGATTAGCTCCTCCAATATCTCTTAATTCATATTCAAATTTAATTGTAAATTCCTGAGAGAAATTCAAACCTTGATCTCTTTGTAAAATACTCTTTATAACATTTAATGGTCCGAATACGTGATTAGGATATGTCTCTTTAAATGAATCATAACCTGCATTTGCCTGTGCAGTTGCTACATCATGTGCATTATTACCATTCGAAGAACTTATAGCAGCAGATAGAAATTTATTACCATCAATCAAATCTCCCATTTTACCCCTCTTAGCACTATTCTTAGAATGCATAGTATTCACATCAGCTTCTACGGGCTTCCAACTATAACCATGTGAAAAGTTTAATATATCTTTAAGGTTATTTCCGGTTTGTTCTCCAAGCCATGTTACAGCCCTCGCTATATCGGGCGATGACATCGGGACCGCCTTACCGTTTTTGTCTAACTCTGTAGGAGAGATAATATCATCAGGAGCGGGATAGGGAAATCTCCTAAGAGTTAGCATTCTGTTATTCGATATCTTATTGAAATATTTAGCGAGAGCAAAGTCAGCATAATTATACCTATAGCCTAAGTTGCCACTATATCCTGATGTAATTTCTATTATCTTAGTGACTGAAGGGTTTTCTAATTCTTCAGGAGATATTTTATTATGAGTAGATCGTCCTCCACTTGGTAAATGCGGAGCATCCATTAAAGAATATTTATTGAATACTGAAAATGGTGCTGGATCTGGAGTTACGCTCAGTTCCTTTTTACCGTTACCAGCCTCTCTCTTGTATGTAACTGCTTCTTGGTTTTTTGTATAGTATATACTTGAACCATTAGTTTCATATACTTTAGGATATTGTCCGGGTGATGTTGAATTTGCAGCTACGTCAGAATCGACGTCTGTTTCGGATTTAGTAGCAGCTGTAGTATCACCCTCAACACTGTCAGCCGACATGAATTGGCTGAATCTATCAAAAGCATTTATAGCTTCGTCTCCTATTGTTCCTAAATCAATACTAGGTAATCCCATATAAACTAAATATCTTTAGTCTATATATCATATTAAGTCTAATCAATCTTATCCAATTCTCTAGAAGGAACTCTATATAACATGTCATCAATAAAGCCATCGTTACCATATCCTCTCTCACCTAAAAATTTTAACAGATAAGCTTTAAATACACCTTTACTTTCGTAATAATATGTACCTCCGCTATACGGTGTTCTATTACAAAGCTCGAATAGATCCGAGATAGTCCTTTCTATAAAGAAGTTGTGAATATTATTAAATAACTCCATCATCTCATTCTTATGCTTACAAACCATAGGCCCGTCGACTACAACTTTATATAGTTCACCTTTAGCATCTAAAAGATCTTGAAAATCTTGCTTCTTTGTATAGTTTTTACGAGTTAGTTTCCACGTAGTAGTCTTATTACCAAAGTCTTTTCTGAATTTCATACCAACGAGAAACCTTCTAATGAAATCAATATCATCATATACTGTCAATATCTTAATTTGATATTCTGTAATCGTATCACCATGTTTAACATCATGTATAATCCCCTTAACAGGAAACAACGTATTGTAGTTCCCTGTATTTGAAATTAATGCATGTATTTGTTCTCCTTTAGAATATACCTTATTTCTTATCAAAATTATATTGTTTGTAGTTACTGAATAAATCTAACACGTCTTCGTCTATTTCTTCGTCTATATTTATTGCAACTAAATTAACGTCTTCTAAATCTTCAAACATTTCAAAAACTAAACTTTTAAAATTGTTTACTGTTTCGACATCTAAGTTTTTCAATAAATATATTATTCTATCGCTATTTTGCTTTTTACGAACGTTGTTTAGCACATTCTTGATAGCCATACCTATAATAAACGGATGAGGTTCTACATCATGAAAATCTGACTTCACCAGTTTCGTAATGATAGAGATATAATCCACTTGAGTCGTGGACTTATCACTTTCTATTCTAACGTACTTATTAAATTCACGTTTAGAATAACACCATATACAATCTATCGAAGTCACTTTCACAGTTATTTAAGTCTATTTCTAAGTTCTTTAACTTCGCATTCAATATCTTTAATCCTTGAATGCATTTCCTCATCTGTAGGCTCATAATTAATACCCCAATCCTCAGTAATCTTAATCTGATTACGTTGTCTTGAGTTACCGAAGTCCATACCAACATCTAAACAAATGTCTCGTATAAATTCCATTTTATTAATCGGGCCACCGCTCCACTCATAAATCCTTACAGATTCATAAGTATCACCACCGGCATTTATATTGTCATCTTGAATTTCTCTAATGACACCGTTTTCCGCTATTTTAAGAATTATTGTTTGCATTAAGTCTTTCAGATTTTAAATTGTTAGCTTCTCTCATTAATCTCTTTGATTCCTTCTTGTCAACTCTATAAGTTTCCTTATCTTTTATTGTTGTCAATAACCATGCTTCCTCTAATAATTCGATTTCAGCAGTATTATATCCAGTTTCTTTCCAAGACACTTTACTTGCATCTAATTTAATTTGAATCTGGTCACTGATAGAATCGTTTGTCTTATTAACATGTAAAGTATGTGCATCATTACCTTCTTGCTTTAATCTATTAGATAGTTCGCGGCCTTCAGTCGTTTGCATATTCTTTTGCTTCAATAAACCGAATTGATTATACATCTTTCGTTTTTGAGGTCTTGACATTGATGGCATTTGTGGTGATTCTTGCTCTTTACTCATAATAATTGTTTATAAAATTAGTAATTTCTGTCTTTAAAAATTCTTGTAGTTTATTTATTTCAATTTGATTTATAGCTGAATCAATAACCGTATTTATAATGTCGTTATCTTCGTCGTCAGAATTCTCTATTAACATACTAACGATTTGTTTCTTAGGTATATTGATATTGAATTTCACATCAACCTCTTCGTGGTTTTTCTTAGAAAGTTTTTCAACTAAAGATTGCATTGGTGAAACCTCTGAAACCACATTAACGATAGGCTGTGGTGATGGTTTTGTACTTTGTTTTGATGGATTGTTAATTCCGACAGCTTCAGCCCCGGGATATGGTATTACTCCGTCAACGATTTCTTCAAGAAACTCATTCAATACGTTAGTAAATATTCTACTGCCGTCTGTGAAAACTGTGAAGCTGTCTTCGAAATCCTTAAATTCAACGACCTTTCCAAAGTCATCTCCTTTTTTCCATTGATATTGTTTAGCCTCTTTGATTTCAGTCATTTTAGTTTGTTTTAATAAATTATATATTCGATTGAGAAACATCTGCTATATTACGTTGAACGATATATTAGATGATTGATATTTCTCTAAAAAATCATCGATGAATTCGACAGCTTCGTTAGTACCTATGAACGTATCAGTTTTTTTAACATATAATGAATAGAAGTCTTCACTTCCATTTGCCATCAATGTATTTTCTAATACTTCCTTTTCTTGTAAATATTTCTTATTAAAGCTCATTCCACGTTATTACTTTAGTTATACTTATATCTGCTTTTTCTAATAATTTCAAACCTTCTTGATCTCTGTACTCTTCGCAATAAAATACTTTCTTAATACCAGATTGTATTATTAACTTAGCACATTGGTAGCATGGAGACATCGTAACATATAAGTGAGCTCCATCAGAACTGATTGTAGATTTTGCAAGTTTTGCTAAAGCATTTGATTCAGCATGTAGCACTACATCTCTAGTGACTAAACCACCTGATGGTATATCTAAGAACTCACAGCTATTATTGAAACCATGTGGAGTGCCGTTATATCCAAATGATATAATCTGAGCATCTTTTACCACTACACTTCCGACTTTACGTCTTTCAGCGTAACTGAGCTTTGCAAATTGATATGCAACGTTCATGTATATTTTTTCTATTGGAATTCTTGGCATATTAAAAAAGGTCTATATAATTATATATAGACCTTCGTATTTGTTTATGAATATTTATTAAATTGACTTAGTAAGAGATGACATGAACGCTGATATACCTTCTTGAGAAGTACCTGCATTTACAAATGCTTCATTGATCTCTTCTTGAGAATACATCTTCACGCTTTCAGATTCTACAACTTCAGCACCTTCCATTTCAACCATCTCATTAATTTTCTTAGAGTAAGCATCTTTAAGTGAATGTACTGCAGTTTCAAATTGCTCTGTCGTATACTCTTCGTTACATTCTTTAAGAACTTTAACTGCGAGAGCAGCTACTAATGCAGCATTCTCTTTCATATAAGATTCTACAGTATGATCGTCATGTACGTCTCCGTTCCATTCGGTTGCTTCTGTGACAGCGTGTTCGTAGCATTCATATAGTTTATCGGAAACGTTGAACTTCTTAGATACAGCATCTTCGTTAAGGTATGATTCGAATGTTTTGATTTTATTAAGTTTCATAGTTATTGTGTTTTTTTATTTGTATGGAATGCGTTAAAGGATTGTACATTAGATTCGCGTAGATTCATAATATCTGAAACAGCATCTACTAAGACATCATATGGAACTCGATGTCCATCATTATATTCTGTATAATAGAAACTACCAGAACCATCATGTCCAAAGTATCTCATTACATCTTGGCCGTTTACAGTCTTGTCTTGCTTACCAAGATATACGTTATGGTTCTTACCTTTTAGTTTCGAATCATCTACGACCGGATCGAATGGTCTATCAACTACTGCCGGATTAAACAATACAGTCTTGATACCGAGTTTACTTCCAATTAAATATGCAAAGTAACCTCCCATTGAAGATCCAACTATTAAATCAGCACCTTTGCATCCCTTTAAAGTTTCAGCAAACGCTTTATCGCTTTTGTAGTTTATTTTAGGAGCGTATACATCAAAGTTTTCTTTTAACCATTCGACTTTACGTCCAGTATTTGAGCTTTCAAGTCCGTGTAAGTATGCTATTTTCATATCTTTGGATTACCTATTAATATTTTAGTATGTGGAGATCCTCCAAGCATTCTAGTGTACCATCCATTACCACTTAGTGATTTGTTTTCTGGATGCTCGCCGTGCCATTCGATATCTTTACCTTTGAGTAATTTTTCGACATCTTCTTGAACATCGACTGAAGGTACATTGTATTTGTCCATCATAATATCTGCTAGTTTTCCACTAACTTCAATATAATATCCAGATTTCTTTAGAACATTAGACGTATGTACCAAATATTCTTTAGTACTATCCTTCATACCGTCATGACCAACTCCACTGAACTTCACACCGAATTTAGTGTCCGATCCCCATAGAATTACATCTAAATCTGGAGATCCATGTAAATCAACTCCTTGCCAAAACGTCCACTTAGTATCTCCGAATACATCTTCAGGTGTTTTGATCTTTACATGTCCACCTATTGTAGAGTATGCAATGTTTATTAGATCAAAGAATTCACCAGATAGCTCTTTATGTTTTCTCGGATCCACCTTAACCCACTTACCTGGTTTGGTTTTAAGAACATCACCACTGTTTTCAGCAACAAAATCCTCATATAGTTTAATCTTCTTCATGTAAATGAAATATGTTTATAATACTATATATTAATTTAATTGCATTACTTTTTTAAACCTAATTCAGCATTATCTGCTCTTACACAATCTTCTAATGCACTCAATATGATCGCATCCATTTCAGTTCCACTTAAGCTATTAACAAATGAATTGATAATACCTTCAACGATAGAATCTTTATCTTCGACCATCTGAGATATGCTAAAGTTCTCTTCGAACATTTCATAAGCGCTTGATGTGAGTGATGTACAAATTCGAGCAACAACGTTTTCATTGTCATTGAATCGACGACCAGATATATTATCTGTGTTTTTGATCTTGTCAAATATAACAGATTCACTGTGTCTCATTCTATATAAAAATACGGTTGTCATTAAAGTTCCACCCGATGCTTTCATAGCTGGTGTGTGGTAGCCTGTTCCGTTTGATTTGATGTCTGATGCTTTCATAATAGTTTTTAATGTTGGTTAGTATTAATTGGTTATAAGTAAATATAATAAATAAATCTGAACTAAAAAAATCTAGAACAGTTTATTTTTGTTTTAGTTTATCAAGTACACACTCTAATCCCATGATCCAACCTTCATTAAGTCCATGTGCATTAGCATCGTCTAAATTACCACAGTCCCACCATTCCTCATCAGGTTCAAAACCAACTTTAGCTTTAGTTAATAAGTCTTCAGCATATTTAATAATTTCTTCTCTAGTCATCTTAGTCTTCTTTTAGTATATTGATTCTACTTCTTAACCTTCCTTGTAATTGAAACGATGCCCAATTATTATCTAAGTATTCCATTTCTTCTACTATTCGCTTATTTGCATATAGTCTAACTAAATCACCTAAATCTACTATGTTGCCTCCATCAATGAATGTTGTTTTTGTATTTGCTACATAGTAGCTTAACGTTTCTTCTGCTGTCATCTTTGTTAGTTTTAATTGGTTATAAAGTAAATATAACAAAAAAACCCGAGACTAAAAAATCTCGGGCAGTTTATTTTCAAAAAAGTTTAATTAATATTAAATCAGATCATCGACTATCTTGATGTAGTCGTCTATTAAGTTTCTAGCCTTTTGAACAGCAGCATGTGCGGCTGGCGTATCAGCTTTATTAAATTTAGAAGCATTATATGTAATCATCATAGATGTTCTATATTCACTTGCGATACTATTCATGAAATCATCAGCATTTTTGAAATTCAATAAGTCTCCAAATAATCCATTATCTTCTAATGTATCTGCAAGTCCTTTGATTGCTTCTACCATTCTTGGCATATCAAGTCCTTTTACTTCAACACCTTTATATTTCTCAAGACCTTTTGACGGTTTCATGTCTCCTTCCTTTTTAAGATACTCAAAAAAGAATACAGCGATATCATGCAAGAAGTTATTGAAGTCTAATGAAATAACCTTCTCTTCAACTCCAGATCTCTTAGACCATTGAGATAAAACATCTCCTTTGAATTTACCTCTTACACCTCGATCTTGTATTGACAATCCTAAATTACCAGCAAGTGTAGAATACATCTTACCTAATACAAAACCTTTTACGTCTCTCATTGGTGTGTATCTTTGAAGAGCCCATTCCTCATAAGGAGGATGTGTAGTAACCATATCAGCTTGAATGTGTTCTAGATTACCGTCAACTTCAACTTTAAATAATATCTTAACACTACCAAGAGATGACATGTTGTATGTTTCTCCTGCATCGACATAAGATAAGTTTGACATTTCAAGGAATCTGAATAATTCACCGTTATATGTTTTAATAGAAGCAACCTCGTCCTTCCTAGAACCTTTAGTTTCTATTTGAAGTAATGGATATGAAACTAAATAATCAATATCTCCGTAGATCTTATCTGGCTGATTAATTAAATCATCTTCATACCAAGAACCAGAACCAATTGCTTTTATAAATTTAAGAGGTGGCAGTCCAGCTGATTTAAGATGTACATTAAATTCTTTATCGAATTCTTTTATCTGTTTGTCTACTGCTTTTAAAACTTTAGGTGTTAGCTTAGTTTCTTGAGTTTTCGTAGAACTCCATCCACCTTCATTCAAAAATTCATTAAGCGATATAATCTTCCTGTTCATCGTTATATAATTATTTTACAATCTATATATCTTTTTACGTCATCCATGTATTCCTTAACCTCTTCAAAACTAAATGGTCTAAATTCAGAATGGCAATCAATACCAATTTCAAGACTCGTTCCATTAGGGAATATCCCGTCCACTTTTTTGTTTTCAGATAGTAACTTGATATCGTCATGTCTTCCTTCATCTAATAGCATCTTAAGTGTAGCAGGTTGTATGGAATTCTGTAAGTTTCCATGCGTGTGACCATATAGCATCCAATTTCCATACATAGAACCATTCCATGATTTCATAGGATAATGCGATAAAATGATCTTAGTTTCTATTTCGTCGATCCAAAGTTCTCGATATTGAGACACTGATGTGAAGTGTGAATGTACTTCAAGACCCTTAGTGAATTCTCTATCATGATTTCCAAGAATTAAATGAATCTCTTTACAATTGATTCTATCTCTGAAATCTCCAACAGTTTTTGCAGAACCAAACGACCAATCACCTAAGTGGTATAGGACATCATCCTCTCCAACAACACTATTTATATTATTAACTATAGTGTCATTCATTTCTTGTAAAGAAACAAAGTCCCTGCAACCTGACGTTCTTGGCCATGTTGTTAGGGACTTTATAATATTTCTATGGTTATAGTGAGTGTCACTGGTGAACCATATTTTTCTATCTTTTTGCATATACTATTATATACAATAACGAATTAAAGTTTAATCATTTTCAGATTTCCATATGTCATACTTTTTAACAATCTTCTTAAGTATATCAGCACGTACAATATCATCTTCAGTAAAAGCAAAGTTATTTACACCGTTAATACCTTCCATTAATTTAATAAATCCAGGAAGACCAGCACTTTTCTTTGGAATATCATATTGACTTACATCTCCAGTAATTAATGTTTTGGATTTCTTACCCATACGAGTAATAAACAACATCAATTGCTTGAACGTAGCATTTTGAGCTTCATCTAAGATCATTAAACAATTATCAAAAGTGTCACCTCTCATATATGCAAGTGGTTTAAATACGATGATCTCTCTTTCAATTAATCTCTCTGTAATTTCAGTACCAACTATCTTTTTAAGGTTAGAAATATAAGACTGCATATATGGATCCATCTTGTCTTCAATTCCACCAGGTAAGAACCCTAACTTTTCACCAGATTCTTGTATTGGTTTACATAATACAACTTGCTGTATCTTTCTTTCAGCTAACATTTTTAAAGCAGTGTAACATGCTGTAAATGTTTTACTCGTTCCAGCAGGTCCGTGACAAAATGTTACGTCGCTTTCTTCTATTGTTCTTGAGTATTTTTCCTGAGATTGTCTTAGTTTGACATGTTGAATATGTTCAGGCTTAACTCGGATATGAGTAGGTTTTGCTGTTGGTACTTTAATCTCAGCATTTTTAGTTGGTTTTTTCTTAGCCATTATATGTATATGTTTGTGGAGGTTTAATCACCAGCCATTATTATTAACTCTCTAAGCTTTAATAGTTTTTCACACTTCTCATATTCTTCTATGCTTTCGAAGTATTCGACCATCATATTTATAAATTTACTACGATGTCCAGTGCCATGATGAACTTCTATATTTTTACCGTCATTTTGAAATACAATAAACCTGTTAACAGATTTTGTAAAATTACGAGTTAGTATATAGTAGCTAGTTCTCATAAGGGAATCCTTGTTATCTTCGCTGCTATCTTTCATTTAAGTATAGTATTCTTTTTCTTATCTATATATTTCAATAAAGACACGTTGTATCAACCATACTATCATATTCAATGAAAAAAGTATTATAATATATTAATCCGAGGCCTCTTGATTTTTCTGTTGAATGTAAATAGCCTTCTGCATTTTCAATCTATTAACTTCAGATTTCTTAGAGAAATGAGCCCGTTCTCTTATCTCGTCCCTCTGTTTAGTATTATTGACTTTACGTCTCATCTGCTTTATAGCCTTGTCGATTTTACCGTCTTCTACTTTTATTATTAGCATACTTTATTTTATTTTATCGATTATTTTCTTTAATTCCATGCATTTTTCATAATCTTCCGTACTTTCAAAGAAATCTAATATATGTTGAATAGCAGAAATCTTACTACTACTTGGCGTATCAGCATTCAATACACCTAATTCATTGTTTATTACAGATTTATATACAACGTCCATCATTATTCCTCTAGAACCTTCCTGCATATCACGAATATAGTCCATTGAATTCCAATCGTCTCCGTTATCAAATTCGAAATACGTTTCATCCTCGCCAATCATAATCTTAATTTATTTTTTACCAATATCTTTTATCTCTTCCAATAACTTATATTGTTCTTCGCTTAATTCGGTTATCGCACTACTTAATTTTACCATTAAATTACCATAACCTTCTGTCTTATATATTGGAATACCTTTAGATGCTATGCGCAAAACTTTACCAATATGAGAACCTTTAGGTATCTGAACTTTAATAGAATAGAATGCATTTGTGATTGTAACTTCTGTACCTAACATCAAATCATAGAATGGTAGAACTACATCTACCCATATATCATTTCCATTTACTATAATCTCAGAACTCGGTAATACGTGACATGTAACTATTAAATCTCCATTAGGAGCTTCAGAATTCATAGGGTGTTCACCACCTCTCCCGTTTATTTTAAGACGTGTTCCATTACGAATTCCTTTAGGGATCCTTAGATTAAACTTAGAACCTCCAAGATCAAACATTTTCTCAGTACCGTTATACACATCGTGAATGTTCAAATGAACAGATGCTCGAATGTCCGGTCCTTTTGCTCTAGTACCGAAAGCTCCATCGAACATGCTCGAAAAGCCTGGACTATTTCTAAAAGCATTAAAGAAATCATTGTTCATTCCACCACCCATTGTTTGAGCAGTATCATACTTTTTTCGATTCAAGTCATCCCCAATATGCTCATAAGCCTCAGATATTTCCTTGAACTTATCAGCATTTCCAGTTTCTTTATCAGGATGGTGTTGTTTAGCTAACTTACGATATGCTTTTTTTATCACATCGCTCGTTGCTTCTTTGTCTACTCCAAGAGTATCATAATAAGACATAACTATTTAGTTTTCTTATTAAAGTTCTTTTTTTCTAAGATTCTCTTCTCTCTAACTCTTTTAATAGTTCGTCGAGATTCACTAACTTCACGTTTCTCTTTGTTTTCATAACAGTCAGCAATACGTGTAAGCTGTGTTAGTATGTTCTGTAATATATCTTCCATGTATTATATATCTAAATGAATTGTAAGATGAGTATTATGGCCATTATTCCTGCCATCGATATCACTGCGATTCGCATGCTATCTTCGTATTGTCTATGTTTCATAATTATTCTGTATCATTTGGCTGACACATCTTAGTGAAAGCAGACGTAAGGTCTTTGTGTATATTCCCATTAGATCTATCCATTTCCTCACAGATAAGTTCTCTAATTTCAAATATTTCTTCAGGTGTCAATTTTGTCATGTTATAGTTCTTTAATGAATTTGTTTAATTCTTCGATAGTAATGCTATCACCTTTTGTTCTGTTAAAAAGCTCTGCAAATGCATCCATTCTATATTCGTCCATTGCATCATGAATTAAATCTTCATGAATACTCACAGTTTCACCGTCATGTTCAATGTACTCATACGTATCTAATATCTCTTCAGCATTTCTCATATTATTCGTGTTATAATTGTTCAATCCTGACTTCTACTAATTCGTCAATATTTAAACACTGATGTGTAAACTTTTTGTTATCGTATTCGAAATGTTCTTTATGACTCTCATGGAAATGTCCATAGAAGTGTAAGAAAGAATCTTGTTTTTCTTTTATAGAATCAAACATGTCTTTCATCCAAGAACCTTCCTCTTCGATATCTCTATATAATCCCATGTCTTTTAGCAACCAATGTTCAATACCTGACTTATCAGTAGGCCAAACACCATTAGGTCTAGTATGAGTAACTATAATATCTAAATCATTAGGTATCTCATCTAACTGAGATTTACTTAAACATTTAAATGGTTCGTCAGCCCAATATGATTTACCTTCAGTTCTCAATGTTCTATCAATAGAGTATGCTCCACCATTACAATATATTTTTACAGGCTTTTCTCTACCTTCTATTGTAAGAGCTAGTATCGTATGGTCAGGTACTAGGATGATGTTCTCGATCTCTCCATCTTTTTTTGTATTTTCCATATACTCATGGTTATTAAACCACTTAGGATCGTCGTGGTTACCCCTGATGATATACAAAAAGGTGTTGTACTTCTTTAAACGAGCATTGGCGATATGTAAGGCTTTCATGTCTCCATCGATCGATGAAAAACCTAAACCGAAATCTCCAACATGAACGATCGCTTTAGATTTTTCAGTATTATTCAAATCATATCGCATAAGTAATTGAGGAGCTATCTGCAAGGTATTACCATGAGTATCTCCAAGCATCATAAGATGCCCAAATGTTATATCATTTTTAATTACTTCGTCCATTACACTGTTTTTAAGTTTCCTTTAACTTCATTGAGAGCTTTTAGAATAATCGTACATTTTTCATACTCTTCACTTTCTGTAAAATGCTCAAGCATATCACTGAGAGTTTTCTCTATTTCATGTTGTTGGTAATCTCCATTCAAATTATTGAAATCTATATCACCACTATTTACAGCTTCGAAATTCTTTCGAGCAAGAGCATCTTTCATGCGATCTTTCAGCATTGATTGTTCTTGTTCGCTGTACATTTCGTCTTCGAAGTCCATCATTTCATCATCCATAGTTGTTTGTTTTTAATTATAGTTAAATATAACAAATAAATCTGACAGTAAAAAACTTTTTGGTGTTTATTTTACCACTTTTTTGCTGGACATTCTTTTGCTTTAGCAAAAACCATCGCAGGAAATTGGCAACCACATTGATTACATTTGTAACCCGTAACAGCATCATCCTTTTTATGTTCTTTAGGATTAAACGCAGCTCTTACTTTATGTTTAGCACCACCTGGCATGAGTTTCTCAATAAACGTAAACGTACCAGATTCTACTAGATTTGGACATGTTTTACAAATTGCTGCTCTTTTTTCTGCAAGGTCTTTAACATCTTCAGGTAAATTGTCATAGTTTGAAAATGCATTGAGGTAGTTTCCCCATCCGTCTTTAATATCTTTAAATATTCCCATAATTACTTTTCTGTTTTTTTAATTAATGTTGAGGTTTCGTTTTCTTCAGGAAACCATTCGTTGTAATGTTCGTACATATTATATATATTTAAAATGGAGACTCCTCCATAATTACTAATTCCTTGTGTGATAGCTTTAACATGATGTTCATAGTTGCAGCTACATCAGCTTCGCAATATTCTTTGATCTCTTCGAGACGTCCATTCCAATAAGCTTCAGCAACTTCACCACCATACATGTTTTGTTTAGGTGATGGTATGTTTAATAGATCACAAATCAAACTTAAAGAAGCTCCACCGTTCCATCCACCTGATTTCCAGATTTCATTGGTATCTAATAAACAGTTCTCCCATGGTTTTAATTTATGCAATTGCATTTTATCTGGAATGTTCACGCCATTTATGATAGATCGTTTAATTAGATATGGTAAATCAAAACCTTTCACATTATGTCCAACTAATTTTATATTTGGATTAGCGACAAAGATACGAGCCATTGCTCCCATAAATTCTTCTAATACGTCTTTCTCATTATCTCCATAAAATGACTTTATCTTAGGGGTCGGCTGTGAGCCTTCAGTGAATGTTATTTGTCCTATAGTAATAACTACAGTCTTACCGAATTCAGGATAGAGGGCAGCATCTAATTGATATAAGCGATCATCACTATGGTCAATATACTCTGGTGAGTTTAATCTGACATACTTTGCTTTCTTTTCCCAGTGCTGTTTAGCATTAGGACCTACTATTTTAGCAAACCCGTCTAAATCTTTCGCTGCTGTGCTCGTTTCGATGTCAATGAAGAGCATTCCTTTTAATTCTGCGTTATTATACATTGTTTATTTTTTAGGTGATTCGATATGTCTTAGTGTAAAGATACTTACAGGATATTTAGTACCTTTATTATCTAACATAGTGTACCATGGTTCGTTATATTGGTTTGTAAGTTTTTCATTCTTAGAATATAATGAACCGGAATGAACACTCCCAGCAAATGAGAACATGTAAGTCTGACCTATTTTAGGTGTCTTAACATAAATCGTAGTATCTTTCTTTGTCTTAGCCATAGGATATTATATAATGGATTGTTAGTTTGTTTTATTTCTGTAAGTTAGTGAGATTTTCAATGTAACATTCGAGAGCTTTCGTGATCTGTGTCCCGATGCGTTTGTTTTCTTTTTTCTTAGCTTTCCTTGGCAGCTCGTAATAATTAACTGATATGCTAAGTACTATATCTCGATATACTTTTACGTTACTGTTCATTTTGTTTTCTTATGATTATTGATGTGATCTTTAATATCACCTATAGTATAAATACCTTGGTTGCTGTTATCTATGGCTATTATATCTAAATCGTTAGGTAACAATTCTGCCGAATCATCTGTGAAGTATACATCGACTTCACCGTTTCCAATACCAACTCTTCGGGCTATTGGTTTTATTTCTCCGGTCAATGGTATTTTAATTCCGAATGTAGTACTCATATCATTTATTTTAAATTAATCTATTGAACCTTATATTATTTTCATATCAACTAACGTATTAACTATTCCCTCTACGTGTTTAGATTCCTTCACGGTTTTACCGTCGAATTCCAAGATCCAATTACCTGATACTCTACTGAACCATATATTAACATCATGTTCAGGATGTTCATAGTGAACGAAAGTGTCGCTTACTGCATTTGCATCTTTAATGTCTTGTACTAATTGTGTAGCAGTGTTTTCCATGATATTTTAGCGTTTAGTTAGTATTAATTGGTTATAAGTAAATATAACAAATAAACTTGACAGTAAAAAATCCTGTGCGTTTATTTTCAATTTATTTTTAATTAATTGAAGCAACGATCATGCTTGTAAAGTAATCCTTCTCACTAACAGTCGCTTCACTATTAATTAATATCATTAATTCTTTACTGCTTTTACATGTATCGATTTTATCGTTCCAATCAGCGTTGAGGTTTAATGGCATTCTGCGCATTGTACTTTTTAAATGTTCTAATGTTGTTTGATTTTCCATCTTGTTTTTCTTTTAGTTAGATTGTCTTTTTATTTCTGATGTATTAACATCACTTTCATGTTCTCTAAGGAACTCTATCAATTCGAGTATAGTTTCCTTGGAATCACCACGTTCTATCATATGAGTAACTACTCGTAATATACCGTAACTTCTGAAACAGCTCTCGTGTATATTATCTATAGTCGTTGGTCTTGATAGTATTTCTTTTATTTTCATAGTCATTAGTTTTAATTGGTTATAGAGTAAATATAACAAAAAAACCCGAGACTAAAAAATCTCGGGCAGTTTATTTTCAATTAGAATACTAATAAACTAATAGGAACATTAAGACTTCTGTTACGACTATCACTAACAACAACTTTCGTCTTATTAATTTTAATAATTTTGAAATCTGTATTTAAACAACTTCTATCAGCAACTTGAACTGTCATTCCAATCTTAAGGGATGCTTTAGTTATATTATCTGATGTAACTCTGTTTGAGTTGATAGTGTCAACAACAAGTGTGTTGATGTTTTCTAATTGCTCCGTAGAAAGATTTGAAGTTGCAATTGCTTTAACGATTTGAGAATAAGTCATAGTAGATAGTTTTAATTGGTTATAAGTAAATATAACAAATAAGCTTGACAGTAAAAAATCCTGTGTGTTTATTTTTAATTTATTTTGCTATGCGTTGTTTTTGAGTTCAGCTATTCTATCTTCTAATCCATATACAACAGCCAAAGCCTCATCGCCAGTTTTAAGAGCATTCTCCAACTCATTTATTACCGAATGCTTCACATATTGATTTACGCGATCTTCAAGGTCCTTGCAAGCCTTCACTTGTTCACCTTTTCCTTCGGCTACTATAATATTAGCCATAAGTGCTCTAATTCCGTCCATATTAATTTAATTCATATTTTTTTGATAAGCTTTCAGTAACATGAGCTTTGAGTTCTAATGCTTTTAAGTTAGCGTATTCGTCTAACATTATTATCATATCTCTATAGCCCATATCATCGGCATTATTTATATTCAACTCAATAAGTTTTGAATTTAAGAATTCTTCTACTCCCATATTATTTGTTTTAGTATTTTGTTGTTTCATCTGATTGTCGAAGTAACCTAGAGAAAACCTCTACGAATTTTTCATTCCGAGACATTGTATGCTCTCCCATTGTATCTAGAATAAAATGTACCTTTTCGTGGTAATATGTATCTAATATAATCGATTTGTCTAGATTATCTCCTTTGTAGTTTTCACATAAAGTAATTAAATTATCTGTAACATTAGATTCTCCTAATACAGATTCGTTACTTAGTCTCAAACTATCATAATTTACAGTAACTGTTGTCGCAAACAGTTTAAAGCTTTTAGGTATATCCATCTTTGTTAGTTTTAATTGGTTATAAAGTAAATATAACAAAAAAACCCGAGACTAAAAAATCTCGGGCAGTTTATTTTCAATTTATTTTCAATTACATTCGTCTATTCATTTCCCAATTCCAGGAATCTTTCATACAATCTCCTAGAGTTTTTTCAGCGAACCATTTAAATTCCTTCTCTATTAAAGAACAATCTGAATATACTTCTACAACATCTCCTTCTCGTCTATCACCTATGGTATAATCTATACGTTCTCCAGTTGCCTCTTCAAAACTCTTAATAGCTTCAAGTACACTGACACCCTTTCCAGTTCCAACGTTAAATACGTATTTACCTTCACGTGAGTTTATATACTTGAGAGCAGATACATGAGATTTAGCTAAATCAACAACATGAATATAATCACGAATACATGTTCCATCGATAGTTTCATAATCATCTCCATACACTGTTATTCCATTTCCATATTTCAATGCTGTTGTAATAACTGGTACTAAATTAGAAGGTTTGTCATTTGACCTATCTCCTATGAGTGCACTTTCATGAGAACCTATAGGATTAAAGTACCTTAAGGCAACGCTGTTTATTTTAATAGATTCGTTTATTATATTTTCACAGATCTGTTTTGTTTCAGCGTATGGAGATTCTGCTGGTTTGAACGGTGTGCTTTCAGTTACTGGAAGCTTGTCAGCATTGCCATACACTGAACATGAAGATGAGAATATTAGATTGTTAACTTTAAAAGTGCTCATCACATCCATCAATGATTCCAATGAACCTACATTGTTCTTAAAATACTTACTAGGATTTTTTACAGATTCTCCTACAGATTTGAAAGCAGCAAAGTGTATTACACCAGCAATTCCCTCTCCAACATCTTTAAACACATCATACAATGCACTAACATCAGCACAATCTACGTTATAGTATTTTATACCTGTTGCTATTATTGATTCAATGCCCTTAATGTTATCTTTAGTTGTATTCGAGAAATTATCTACTATTATCGGAGTATATCCCGATTTCCATAGTTCTACCACAGTATGAGAACCGATATATCCGGCTCCTCCTGTGACTATTATCTTTTTCATATATCGAGTGGTGATTGGTGTTCCTTAATGCTTCTCATGTGAGAATATGTTATATAATCTATAGAAACTTCAATGTAACCTCCTGAAACTGAGAAGGGTACGTTATCGCTATTCAGCCAATAGTCTGGCATGTTATCTGATCTTCCATTAATGAAGTCAAACATAGCATCGACTTCCATGTTATGTACATAAACCC
>Ga0308012_10000287_pt1 | contig 32049 bp, 24 predicted proteins | sample Neamet179_FD_203133 | JGI IMG/M metagenome (GOLD analysis project Ga0308012, IMG submission 203133) | Marine microbial communities from water near the shore, Antarctic Ocean - #179 | ecosystem: Environmental > Aquatic > Marine > Unclassified | place: Southern Ocean | collected 2014-07-25 | reverse complement strand
TTTTATGTCCTAATGCTCTTAGCTCGCTATCAACGTAATTGAGGCGTTCGCCTAAATTACCAGTTGAGTTGTTGGTTAAAGTATCAGTTGAGCTGTTAGCTGAAATAAGAGGCAATTGCGTTATGACTTCTGCTTTAGCATTTAACGCTTGCGCCCATTGCACATCAGACTTATCTGAACAGGCAATAACTACAGGACCTTGCCAAAATTTAGTGTCTTCAATAGCACAAGCTAATAACCCTTCAGCGATCAACAGTGCATCTTCTGCACTAATAGCCTCAACTAAGCGCTGTTTTCCTTGATTTAATTTAGGGCGTTTGCAAAATACCACCAAGGTTGGATAATCTGCACTTAACTGTTTTTTAACCATTTTGACACCCAGACTTATTGAGATTGCTATTAAAAATAAAACTACAATTTAAATTAAACGCTTTGCTTATAGAATAAAAGACCTTACTTGGGCGCATTTAATTTCCAGTTATAGTCATAGGTTATGGCACTTTTAAATTCGTCAATATTCTCTTTCAATGCAGGTTTCGCATATTGATTCAAATGCAGTAATAATTGCTGTTCATTGTCACCAAAATCTACCGAAAACCAATGATAAATACTCGATAATACAAGATTATTACCGTTAAATTTAACGCCTTTTGATTGATTAATAAAACGTGTAGCAGCGGTATTTAATTGTTGTTCTATATTACTGCCTGTAAGTGGCTTTTCTGGTAAATCAGGGCAACCCACACTGGCACAGTTAATGACATAATGAACACGATTGTCTTTCCAAAGCCCACGTAAAATACCATGTTCTATTTGGTTAAGAGTGAGTGATTTATTGGCAACAGTGGCAAGCTCAATGTTCCAAGGGCCTGTAAAACCATCTCCAATATCTTTAATGGAATCAATTGGGTAATGCTTTAATATAATATCAATAGTGAGCGCATTATAGAGATTACTCCAATAAGCTAGCTGTTCATTTTTTGGGTAATCTCGTGGGTCAATATTTTGTAGATATTTTAAATAGTTATTAAGTTTAGTTTTATCCTGCTCAATCACCCTTTTATAATCAAAGGTTCTAACACTTTCCATAGCTCCTTCAGATAAATATTCTTTTAAAATTTCAGCCCACAATTGATGACTTATCGCTGCTTTATTATCATTATTACTTGCTTGCCAAAATGTTATAGGGGTCGGAGTCATGGCTTGATACATCATGTAGCCTTTACTCATTATTGCAATAAGTACAAGTATAAAAACGATAATGGCTAGCTTTATTTTACTCATTCACGATACTTATTATTTGAAATTAAGTACTGTTTAATAATACTTTTACGCGTTATAAATAGTTTGGCGATCATCGATAATATGCCAATACCCGCTTTAACGGATCCAGACAAGGTACCGCTAATTTTTGATTCACCTATACGTACTTTAGAGTCAACGCTATATTCGCTTACTTGCATACCGCAAATTATCGCTTTCACTTGCATCTCAACGGTCCAACCAAAGGCTTTATCGTTCATTTCAATTGAGCGTAATGAATCGCTTCGCATTGCTCTAAAAGGCCCTAAGTCTGTTATTTTTTGTTTCCAAAATAACGTGATTAAATGACTTGATAACCAATTACCGAATAGTTGTGGTTGGGTTAATGCGCCTTTTTCTATATACCCTAATGTGCGTGAGCCTATGGCAAGATCATCACCCTTAATAATGCCATCAAGTAGCGCCGTTGTTTGTTCAATAAAGCATGAATCATCACCATCTACAAATAGCACAATGTCGCATTGTGGTAGGTGTTCCATAGCGGTTAAGCAAGCAATGCCATAACCGGGTATACCTTGCTTAACAACTTTTGCACCTGCGAGAGTTGCCACATTAGCGGTATTATCTGTTGAGCCATTATCACAAACAATGACTTGGTCAATAACCTTTTGATTGTCTCGTGTTAATGCAACCAAATTGCGTACTACAATATCAATGGCTTGTTCTTCATTTAATGCCGGGATGATTGCAGTAATAGAATGATTCTTATACATTTTTAATCTCAATAATTTCTACGTTTTTAAAACTCTCAGTCATTTAAAGCGCTAAGCTATTTAAATGGGGGAGTGAGTAAGATGTCTTTTATATTCTTAATTTTTTATACGTTTGGGCAATATACGATAGCCATATTTTATAAGTGCAAACAATGCTGATAATTGTAGTAGACCAATAAGCCAAAGTGGCCATTGAGCGGGTTGCCAAATCTGGCAACAAATAAATTGGCCTATTACTTCATAGGTCAAAGGCATTAGTAATGTCCAAATAATTAAATAACGATTTGGATAGAGCGCCATTAAAGGTATTAATGGCATGAGATACCACGGGAAAGTTACAGGGCTAACAATAAGTGGCATGGCTATAACTAATTGCATAGCGCCAAATAGTAGTACGTTGTTATCGGTAATTGATTGTCGATAATGCCAACACAAGTAAGCAACTAAACTACAAATAAGGGCTGATAGAGCTATCATTACGGCTAATATTTGATGGCCAGATAAAAAATTGTCTAATACAACAAATAATGGTGCACCAAAACGCCATTTCTCAAAGAATATCCCAATACTTCCTACTGGATGAAAGTCTAAACTTATCGTTATCAAATAAATACTGACAATAGTAATGAACGCACTTAAAACTAAGGCAGTCAGCTGTTTTATATTTTTTAAAGTAAATATCAGTGGCAGTAACAGCATAAGAGGTAATACTTTTATTAATGCACCCAAGCCAATAACAACACCTGTTCTAGCAATCCAATTTCGTTGCCAACAATAAATAGCACCAATAACAGCTAATGTAGATAACGCATCAAGATGTAAACCTACGCTTGTTTCTAAAATTAATAATGGGGATAGGGCGACTAACGCAATGTGTTTAAGTTTATTTGCATGTTGTAATACTTTAGCTGTTAGCCAAAGGGTCATTAAGCCAGCGGTTAATAAAATTAACTTCCAAACAATAATAGCGTTATCAATACCCGCAGAGGCTGAAATTGAAAAGAAAGCTAAAGCAAGAGGAGGATATAAAGTGACATATTTGGCATGCTCTAAAGGCGGTTGCCATTGTTCGCGCAATACTTTGAGCTCAGGAGCATTATGACTAACTCGATAGGGGTCGAACCCTTCAACAGCAATACGACCATCAAATAGGTATCGGTCAACGTCATTTGAGGTATATGGCTCAATACCCAATAAAGCAACTCGCGCTATAACAGCGATAAAAAATAACCCTTTATAATCTAATAATTTAGACGACGTTGGGGATAACTTCCACGCCAATAACATAAGTAAAGTCATTACACTGTATTGCGCGATAGTATAAAAACCAACGCCTTCTTGATTATTTACAGCAATACTCGATAGGTAATAACTACTTAGAGTTAGTGCTAATACACCCAATAAACAATAATATAAAAAAACGTTATTGGGTGTATGTTTAATAAAACAGTGCAAATATTTAGTCATTACTTAGATAATTGATAATGATTATAAAAACTATAGAAGGCTGATGTAACAAACCCAGCAGTCAATAGGAATAAAAATGGCAACATAAACCAGTGTTGATGATTCAAAGCCCACAGTAACACTATGGCATAAATACCGGCGATAACTACCTCGAAAATAGCGCCTTTAGGTGCAGATGCTTTATAGCGAGTTATGGTTGATGGTTCAGTATTTACTGTTTTATCGTTACCTTGTAATTCACCTGTTTTAGGGGTTCTCACAAATTCACTTTTACGACCTAATAAAGCCTCTAAACCTGCCTTTGAATTATTAATAGCGAGTTGAATACCTAACATCACTAAATTAGGCACTTTAATTAAAGCTCTGCTTTTAGAACGTTTAAGCGCTATTTGTCCCCAGTATAAATAGACTAAATGTCCGCCAGACGACAGCATTAGTAGCGGAATATCAAGCCACCAAATGTTTAAAAAGTCATATTTTTCACGTAAAAATAAACTAGGAATTAAAAAGAATAATGTATCTATCAACATCACAAAATAAGCAAGGTTGTTAGACAGGTGAAATGTAGACTCAACCTTTTTAGCTAAGGGTATTTTTGCTTTCCATACGGTAGGTAACATTTTCATCATTACCTGAACACCGCCTTTAGCCCAGCGATACTGCTGTGTTTTAAAAGCGTTCATATCTGCAGGTAATTCGCCAGGACAGGGAATATTATTTAGATAAACCATTTTCCAGCCAGCTAATTGTGCTCGGTAGCTTAAATCTAAATCTTCAGTAAGCGTATCTGCACTCCAGTGACCTGCATCTATTATTGCTGACGTACGCCAAATACCCGCCGTACCATTAAAGTTAAATAACATGCCGGTAGCACTACGAACTTGTTGCTCAATACTAAAATGAGCATCAAGCATAATGGCTTGTGTTTTAGTCAATAAACTACTGCGTCGGTTTAAATGCTCCCAACGCAGTTGAACCATAGCAACATCAGATGGTGTAAAATAATGGATGCTGTTGAGTAAAGTCTCTGGGTGAGGAATAAAGTCAGCATCAAAAATAGCAATGAATTCACCCGTTGCGGTATCCATTGCTTCTTTTAACGCACCGGCCTTAAAACCTTCACGATTTGTTCGCTGCACATGTTCAATATTAATGCCTTGTGCCTGATAAAATTTTACTCGCTCCGCTATTAGCTCGCAGGTGTCATCATTAGAGTCATCAACAATTTGTATTTGTAGACGATCAGCTGGATATTCTAGCTTAACGATTGAGTCAACAATACGCTGTGCAACCATGCGCTCATTGTACAAAGGGATTTGTACGGTGATTTTAGGAAGCTGTGTAAATTTTCCAGGTATTTTTGGTTCGTATTTACGATATCGAAACCAACGGAAAACCATTGATAAACGATGTAAACCAAATAAACATAAAATAAATAGCAGTATGAAGTGTACTGCTATAATAATTGAACTTAACAATGACATTGCTTATAAACCTATAATTTGCGAACTTAAAAAACTTTGGTAAGGCCTAACTCAAATCGATTCCCTTGTAGGATGTTGTCACCATAAATTTCACGTGTATACGTTAATTCGACACCATAACTGGCTAATGCGCTATTTTTGTCAAAACTCCAACCGGTAGTTAATTCGAGCTTTCCAGAATCAAACTCAAGTGGGTTAGATAAATCTTCACTAACTCCTGTAATATCAGTCGCATTATTAGCACTTAAAATACCGTCAAGCTTGGTTCTAAAATAAAGGTTATCAGTAATGTTAAAACCGTATTCTATTAAATAGCGATATTCATCTGCAGGATCTTCTGTTCGTAAACGGTAGCCAAACTCAAGACCAAAGTAACCATACTCGTTGAGACTTTTACCGATAAGTACCTTTGCTTCATAATCAGTTTGGTTATTGCCTAAACCGTCTTCTGCATCATACAAGAATGGTGTTTTTACCAAAAAGGAGGTTGAAACAACAAAAGGATTAGCCTGCCATTGATATTTAATACCAATTTCAGTATCACTAAAACCACTTGCGCTCGTTTTACCTAATTCTGTATCTTCTTGATCATAGGATTGATTTAAAAGAGAGCCATAAAGAGCAAATTTATTTCCTAATCCATATTCAGCATAAAGTGATGCACTTTGGCTTTCAAAGTCGACAAAGGTAGGATTAGTACCAAGAAAATCATCAGCAGAAGAAGTTGCAAAACCTAGCTTAGCGTAACCTGTACCTTTTTCACCAACCCACGCACCAGCGCTTGAATTAAATGAAAAAATCATTGCAGATACAGAGATAGCCAAAGGGATTAAGCGGTGTAAACTATTTTTACCATTATTTATTATCAGATTTTTCATATTACTCAGTCTTATTAAAATTGTACTAGTTCGATTTAGATTGTTATTTATAAAGTAAATAACGCTTCATTAAAAGGCCCTTTGAGTGATTTTATAAAAAAGTTATCTTACTGTGATAACTTTGTTAGAAGTTGTTTTGTTTATCACAACTAATTTATATTTATAATCGCGGGTAACTAACCTTATTTTTGGATTGTAAATTTTATAAGTATATAGAAATTAGTTTATATTTCCGTGAAATTATAACTATTGTGAGTTATTACTTGTCCAGAATTCAGGTTTACTGGAATACTTATTCAAAAGCTTATTTTCTAAGTTAACGGTATTACGTTGTGAGGCTTGTCATTGTGAATAAGGGCTTGTTTTGAATCCTGAATTATGTGAAAAAAGTTAACTAACAGGCTAAAAATAATTTATCTAAAACCGTGCATGAGTTGTTTGATAAAACTGCGAGGCATTTCTTCATCATTTACATAGCCAATTTTAATTTTTCCGCTATCTTCAGGTACATATGCTGTACCCCATAAGTAATCCCAAATACTGAGCGTTAAAGCAAAATTTACTCCATACCTGTGTGTTTTAGGTAAGTCGTAGGCATGGTGATATAAATGCATGACAGGGTTATTTAAAATGTATTTTAGAGGACCATAAGAAATTTTAATGTTTGAATGATTAATATGCCCAATGGTAATCGTAAAAAAATGAACCATAAACGCATGCTTAGGCTCGAATCCACCTAAAATCATTACACTTAATGTTTTCATTGGTTTATATAAGATGTTTTCCATCCAGTGGTATCTTAAGTGACCGGCAAACCCCATTTCTTTTATCGAATGATGCACTTGATGAAAACGCCATAAAAAGTTAACCCTGTGCAAGGTGAGGTGAGTTAACCATTGAAAGAAATCGAGTACCACTAAGAATAACAATAGTTGTAATGCGATCGGCCAACCTGAGATGTTAATAATTGAGAGCGATGTAATGCCAATATTAAATACTTCAAAGCCTTCAGCTAAAACGGCATAAATACCTGAAATAATGATACTGAAAATAAAAAAATTAAAATACATATAAAAAGCATCTATCCAAAAGCCTTTTCTATATTTTTGTTGTTCTTTTCGCCAAGGAAATAATATCTCTAATCCCCAAATAATCAAAGACAGAAAGGTAAGCCCCCAAAAGTAATTTTCAGACCAAGGAACATCAAAAATGATATTACGCCAAACCCAATTCGCTGTACCGTAACTAGTATCTAATAAGAGATTAAATAATGTTGTTGTCATAAGAATAGTATTGAAATAATAGAGGGATATGGAAAAAGGTAATAATATTTAATATTATTACCTTTCAATTTACTAGCCACAATATAATAATTACATAGTGTGAAGAGTTCAATTCTAGCGCTCAAAATACCGAACGTTATGATATTAAGAAAAACACTCTTAGCCGAATAATTGGTACAGTTAAGCTTTATTCTTTAAAATTAATTATGAGTCGTTATTTAAATCGCATTGATAAATCAACCGCTTGTACATGTTTGGTTAGTGCGCCGCTTGAGATGAAATCAACACCTGCTTTGGCGTACTCTTGCAATATTTCAATGGTCATATTACCAGAGACTTCTAGTTTAGCTTTACCACGTGTTGCGGTAACTGCTTGTTCGATCATGGTAGGAGTAAAGTTATCAAGCATAATAATGTCTGCACCTGCATCAAGTGCCTGTTGTAGTTCATCTAATGATTCAACTTCAACTTCAACAGTTTTATCACTGTGATTAGCTTTAGCGGTTGCTACCGCTTGAGCAATACCACCACAGGCAGCAATATGATTTTCTTTGATGAGGAATGCGTCAAACAATCCAATTCTATGGTTTACACCGCCACCACACAGTACAGCATATTTTTGTGCGCTTCGTATACCAGGTAGAGTTTTACGCGTATCTAACAATTTAGTATTGCTACCCGCTAATTCTTTAACATAAGTACTGGTTAACGTTGCGGTACCAGATAATGTTTGTAGGAAGTTTAAAGCAACACGTTCGCCGGTTAACAAAGTACGAGCATTACCTTCAAGTTCGAAAAGCGTTGTATTGGCTGCAACAGATTCACCATCATTAACAAACCAAGTGATTTTGGTATCAAATGGTGTTGATGTTGGATCCGAGTTTTTATTTAAAGAATCATCAAGTTGTTTGAAAACTTCGTTAACCCAGGCAACGCCACAAACAATACAATCTTCACGGGTAATTACAGTTGCAACGGCTTGCTCATTTCTCGGAATAAGCATCGCAGTAATGTCTTGGTTTGCTTGGGGAGCTTCGCCATTAAAAGCGCCTAGGTCTTCGGAAAGAGACCAAGAGATCGTTTTGCTAATATCTTGCTGTAATTTTTCTAGTTGTGCACTAAACATTGCTTTGTTCCTGTTATACCAATTAAATTCAATCAATTATTAACGTTAAATTAATGAGTATTCCTCTGTTCTCGTAAGATTAATTGCTTACCCGTTTGTGTAAAGTCTACTTGTTTTAAGGCGCTCATACCTAAAAGTATTTCATCAGCTTTCATTGCGGGGTTAATATGAGCAGCTACATTATAAAGGAAAATATTACCTAAGCTCAATTGCGCAATTTCTGTTTTATAAACAGTAACGCTACCATTAGCTGTTTGTACTCGGTAATTGCCTTGGGCGACTAAACCAAGTTGCTCTGCTATATGTGCAGGCACTGATACCTGAGTAGCGCCAGTATCAAGTAAAAATGTTACAGGGTCATTATTGATTGTTCCGCGTGCAACATAATGGCCTTGTCTATTTTGATTTAAGATGACTTCTGCTTGGCCACTATCAGTTAAGCGCATTTCTGGACGACTATTCGGGTTATATTGCTCATCAAGCACATCTTGAAATATAAACATCAATAATGCTAAGGCAATTATCCAGGCAATCCAAACGAATGTTTTTGCCATTTTGTTTGTTGGGTCAACTTCAGTCATACTTAGTAGTCCTTAATTGCGGAGAGATGGTATTGTATGTGTTCTCAAGTAAGCAAGAAAGTACAAAGTGTAAGCTTATATTAAACAGGTCAATATATTTGTTAAATTACATTAAAATAAGCTAAAAAATGATCACGATCAAAATGAGATATCTATGCCTTTAAATGAGTCTTCAAAACAACTTTCAATAACCTCTGGTTGGGTGGATCAAGTTAAGCATACGCCATCACCATTTTTTACTCCGCGTGAGCTTGGTGAAGAAATTAATTTATTAGTCATTCATAATATTTCATTACCTGCAGGTGATTTTGGTGGGAATTGCATAAATGATTTATTTCTTGGGAAATTAGATTGCACTAACCATGAAAGCTTTCATGATTTACAGGGGGTTGAAGTTTCAGCACATTGTTTAATCCGCCGTGATGGTGAAATAATTCAATATGTTTCATTTTTAGATAAAGCTTGGCACGCAGGAATCTCATCTTTTAAACAAAGAGAATCCTGTAACGATTATTCAATTGGTATCGAATTAGAGGGTACCGATGATATTCCTTATACGACAGATCAGTATCAGCAATTAACAGCGTTAACACTTTGTTTGCAAAATAAATTTTCTGCTATTATCATGGGTAATATTGTAGGGCATTGTGATATTGCACCCACTAGAAAAACAGATCCAGGTAAGATCTTTAATTGGCAGAAGTTCCGTCAACTTTTGACTGATACCCATTTCAATTAATTACTTATTTGGTTTAAATAAATGACAAGGAATAAAGCATAACATGAGTTTATTAAGTTTATTAATTGCCCTAATGGCAGAACGAAGTTTATCTTCACAAGTGTGGCAATTTAATTATTATTATCAACACTACCTACATTTTTTTAGTAAAAACTTTACCGCCAAACAAGGTGTTGCTGCTAGTGCAGTGTTTATCATTTTACCTGTGTTTGTCATTTACTTAGCGTTGACACTCATTGATAACAGCCTGATTGAATTACTAATTTCTACTGCAATACTCATCATCTGTTTTGGCTGCGTAACGACGAGAGATAGCTATAAAAATTATTTACAATCTTCTTTTAGTGATGATGACACTACCGCTGAGTTGCATCATCAGCAATTATTATCAGATAAAAACTTACCAGAAATGGGCTTCGGACAAGCACTTATTTGGTTAAACTACCGTTATTATATTGCTATCATGTTATTTTTTACTGTATTCGGAGCACCGGGTGTGGTTTTCTATCGTTTACTAACGTCCGTTATTGAGCATAAAAAAGAACAGTGTATTGTAAATGCGTATAAAGCACAGGCCGATGTCGTTTCATCAGTAGAAAGTGATGTCATAGATAGCGCGGCGGATAACTCTGTAAATAGCTCAGTAAATAGCTCAGTAAATAGCTCAGTAGATGACTCAGTACACAGTACAGTAAATAACCCAGAGCATGATACAGCGATTGAAGCAGAGCATGAAAGTAATGTGACCCCTAGTATTACAGCGGGTTGTCAAAATCATCATGATTTACTTTTTTGGTTAGACTGGTTGCCTGTACGCGTTGCTTCTTTTGGGTATATGCTTGTAGGTCACTTCACTAACGCTATGCCAGTTTGGCTAGAGAGCCTATTTGATAATACAAAACCAACTCATCAAGTATTAACGGATGTTGCAGAAAAATCTGAAGATATTATGGTAAACAAAGATGACTGTACTGCAGAGCCTTGTTTACTCGTTAGACTCGCCAAACGGAATGTTTTATTAGTACTTGCGATTATTTCTATATTAACACTTGTAGGTTTAATCAACTAGTAAACCCTTATCAATAAAGGGGTCCGACCAGATGGGCCTCTTCCTCTTATGCGTTAAAAACAAACAGGAAAAGTATAGTTTTAGTGTACATATTCTTGCTTAAATAGTACTCATAGACTAAATTCACTTGTCAAAAGTAGCATTTTTTGTTATTTTATAGCCCATTAAAATCAAAGGTCTTACCAATTTACCAAGCCTTTGATGAGTTGAGATTTTAATTACCTGTTAAATGATGGAAATAGTGACTTAATTTACTTTTATGAATATCAACGTAACGACTACCAATATATGAATATATCAAAAGGCGCTGGGCGAGTAAAACCTCAGAAGCTAGCTGACATTATTTTAGTGCAACTTGAAGCCATGATTATTGAAGGGAGTTTACAGCCAGGTGAAAAATTATTACCTGAACGTGAACTGGCACTACAGTTTGAAGTTTCAAGACCTTCGATACGTGAAGCTATACAGAAGTTAGAAGCAAAAGGTTTAGTTACTCGTGTGCAGGGGGGCGGTACTTTTGTTAGTGACAATTTACTCGGTGGGTTTTCAGACCCATTGTTTGACTTAATCGCTAATAATAATGAATCACAATTTGATTTATTAGAGTTTCGTCATGGTATTGAAGGAATGGCATCGTATTATGCAGCGATGCGCGGTACACCGGCAGATTTTGAAAACATACAAGCAAAGCACAATGAAATTGGTAATAGCCAATTAGAAAATGATTTTCGCGGGGAAGCAAAAGCGGTAGTTGATTTTCATCTCGCTATTTGCGCTGCATCACATAATGCGGTGATATTGCAGTTATCTCGTAGCATGTCGTCACTATTAGTAGACAACATAGTACAAAATTTAACGGTATTAGCACTACGACCTGATATCTTTAGCAAGATTACTGATTATAGAAAAAGTCTACTCAAAGCCATTGTTAGCGGTCAACCCAAAAATGCTTGGGGAGCAAGTCATCGGCACTTAGCTTTTATTGAAGAAGTATTATTAAAATTGACCCAAGAAAATAGCCGCGTTGAAAGATCAATGAGGCGCATGTAACCGAATTAAGTACACCGTACACTGATTAAAAAGAAATAATAAAGATTACTGAACGAATAATTAGAACAATTAATTTTAAACATTTATCAAAACAATAAGTATTGGAGACTAAACAATATGTCAGATATAGAAAATATTGATATTGACTCAATGGAAACACAAGAGTGGATCGAGTCAATGCAATCTGTTCTGGAAAACGAAGGCCCAGAACGCGCCCATTTTTTACTTGAAAAGCTAATCGATAATGCACGTCGTAGCGGTACACATTTACCGTTCGATGCTAAAACAGCTTACGTAAATACGATTCTTCCTGGTGATGAACCGTATATGCCTGCGGATCAAGACATCGAAAAGCGCATTCGTCGCGCAATTCGTTGGAATGCTTTAGTTGTTGTCTTAAGAGCTAACAAAAAAGATTTAGAACTTGGTGGTCACATCGGTAGTTTCGCCTCTTCAGGTACACTTTACGATGTTGGCTTTAACCACTTCTTCAGAGCAGCAAGTGAAGTAGACGGCGGAGATTTCATCTTCTCTCAAGGTCATATTGCTCCGGGTATCTATTCTCGTGCATTCGTTGAAGGTCGTATCACTGAAGAACGCATGAACAACTACCGTCAAGAGTGTGATGGCCAAGGTTTATCTTCATACCCACATCCTCACTTAATGAAAGACTTTTGGCAGTTCCCAACAGTTTCTATGGGTCTAGGTCCATTACAAGCTATTTATACAGCTCGTTTCCTTAAGTACTTAACAGACCGTGGTATTAAAGACTGTTCAGGTCAACGTGTTTACTGTTACTTAGGTGACGGTGAAACTGATGAGCCAGAATCATTAGGTGCTATTGGTTTAGCGACGCGTGAAGGTTTAGATAACTTATGTTTCGTCGTTAACTGTAACTTACAGCGTCTTGATGGACCTGTACGTGGTAACGGAAAAATTATTCAAGAACTTGAAGGTACATTCCGTGGCGCAGGCTGGGAAGTAGTTAAAGTTATTTGGGGTCGTTACTGGGATGCTCTTATCGCTAAAGATACGTCTGGTAAATTATTACAGCTAATGAACGAAACCGTAGATGGTGAGTTCCAAAACTGTAAAGCTAAAGGTGGCGCGTACACTCGCGAACATTTCTTTGGTAAGTACCCAGAAACTGCTGCATTAGTAGCAAACATGACAGATGAAGAAATTTACCGCTTAAACCGTGGTGGTCATGATCCAATTAAAGTTCACGCAGCATACAAACGTGCGATGGACACTAAAGGTCGTCCTACAGTAATCCTTGCTAAAACAGTTAAAGGTTTTGGTTTAGGCGCTAACGGTGAAGCATTAAACATCGCACATAACGTTAAGAAAATGGACGTTGAAGGTGTTAAATACTATCGTGACCGTTTCAGTATTCCTGTTTCAGATGCTGATATTGAAGACTTACCTTACTACAAGTTTCCAGAAGACAGCGTAGAATTTAAGTACATGAAAGCACGTCGTGAAGCTTTAGGTGGTTCATTACCTGCTCGTCGAGTTCAAGCTGATGAACAACTTGAAATGCCAGAATTAAAAATATTTGATTCAATTCTTAAAGGTTCTGGTGAACGTGAAGTTTCATCTACAATGACGTTTGTTCGTGTATTAAACGCGTTATTAAAAGATAAGAAAATTGGTAAGCGTATTGTGCCAATTATTCCTGATGAAGCACGTACGTTTGGTATGGAAGGTTTATTCCGTCAAGTTGGTATTTATGCTAGCGAAGGACAAAAATATATCCCTCAAGATGCTGACCAAGTTGCTTACTACCGTGAAGACAAACAAGGCCAAGTATTACAAGAAGGCATTAACGAATTAGGTGCAATGGCGTCATGGGTTGCTGCGGGTACGTCTTACTCTACTTGTAACACACCAATGATTCCTTTCTACGTTTACTACTCAATGTTTGGTTTCCAACGTGTTGGTGATTTAGCATGGGCAGCTGGTGATAGCCAAGCACGTGGTTTCTTATTAGGTGCTACTGCTGGTCGTACTACACTTAACGGTGAAGGTTTACAGCATCAAGATGGACATTCACATGTTCAAGCTAACTTAATCCCTAACTGTGTTACTTACGATCCAACATACGGTTATGAGATTTCAGTTATCGTACAAGACGGTTTACGTCGCATGTACGGCGAAAACGAAAACGTTTTCTACTACCTAACGTTAATGAACGAAAACTACAAACACCCAGCTATGCCTGAAGGTGATGACGTTGCCGCTCAAATTATTAAAGGTATCTACAAGTTCGAAACTGTTGAAGCGAAGAAATCTAAGTTAAACGTACAATTAATGGGTTCTGGTACTATTTTAGAATCTGTACGTGAAGCGGCGCAAATATTAGCAGCTGACTACGGTGTATCAAGTGACGTTTACTCTGTTACTTCTTACAACGAATTAGCACGTGAAGGTCAAGACGTTATCCGTTGGAACATGCTTCACCCAGAAGCAGAGCAAAAAGTTCCATACATCAGCACTGTAATTACACCTGAAAATGGCCCTGCTGTTTCGGCAACTGATTACGTTAAAGGTTATTCAGACCAAGTACGTGCATTTATCGATACTGACTACCGTTGTTTAGGTACTGATGGCTTCGGTCGTTCAGATAGCCGTGCAAACTTACGTACTCACTTCGAAGTAAATGCAAGTTACATTGTTGTTGCTTCATTATTTGAATTAGCAAACCGTGGTGACGTTAAGAAGAGTGTTGTAACTGAAGCGATTAAACGCTTTAACATCGACGTTGATAAACTTAACCCACTTTACGCTTAATAGTGATTAGATAAGGATTTAAAAATGTCTGATATTCAAAAAATTCTAGTCCCTGATGTTGGCGGCGAAGAAGTTGAAATCATCGAAATTTGTTTTGCCGCTGGCGATACATTAGAAGCTGATGAAGGTATTGTTACCGTTGAAACTGATAAAGCGTCAATGGACATACCTGCTCCATTTGCAGGTAAGCTTATTAGCTTGTCAGTAAGTGTTGGCGATAAAATTAAAGAAGGCGATGTTATTGGTGAAATTCAAGCAGAAGGTGCATCTGCACCCGCTGCTGTTGAAGCGCCAGTAGCTGCTCCTGCTCCGGCAATTGCTCCTGCGCCTGCACCTGTTGCGGCTCCTGCTACATCAGCTAGCGCTGTTATTGACGTACCAGTGCCAGATATCGGTGAAGACGGTGAAGTAGAAGTTATTGAAATTCTAGTGGCTGTTGGTGATGTAATCGAAGCTGAAGATGGCTTAATTACACTTGAAACTGATAAAGCTACTATGGACGTTCCATCGTCTCATGCTGGTACCGTTAAAGAAATTTACGTTTCAAATGGCGACAAAGTTAAACAAGGCTCACTTGTTATTAAACTTGAAACTGCTGGTGGCGATGTAGTCGTTGACGCACCTGCTCCTGCAGTTGAAGCGCCAGTTGCTGCTCCTGCTGCAGTAGCGGCTCCTGTTGCAACATCAAGTGCTGTTATTGACGTAGCTGTTCCGGATATTGGTGAAGACGGCGAAGTTGACGTTATCGAAGTATTAGTTGCTGTTGGTGATGTGATTGAAGAAGAAGACGGCTTAATCACACTTGAAACTGACAAAGCAACAATGGACGTGCCATCAACGCACGCCGGTACTGTGAAAGAAGTTTATGTTTCAAATGGTGACAAGGTGAAGCAAGGCTCACTTGTTATTAAACTTGAAACTAAAGGTGGCGAAGTTGTAGCACCAGTTGCGGCTCCTGCTGTAGCGGCTCCAGCAGTATCTGCTCCAGTTAAGATGGCTGCACCAGACCAAGCTGCTCCAGTGCCTGCTAGCGACTTTAAAGCTTCAGGTCCTGTTTATACTTCTCCTTCAATTCGTCGTATCGCCCGTGAATTCGGTGTTGATTTAACGGTTGTTAAAGGTACTGCGCGTAAAGGCCGTATCTCTAAAGAAGATGTACAAAACTTTGTTAAAGCGGCACTTGCTGCACCTAAAGCCGCGGCTGGTGGTTCTGCGATTGTTGGTGATAACGTATTACAAATTGTTCCTGTTAAACCTGTTGATTTTAGCAAGTTTGGTGAAACGGAAGAGAAAGCGTTAGGTCGTATCACTAAGATTTCTGGTCCATTCTTACACCGTAACTGGGTTACTATCCCTCACGTTACACAGTTTGACGAAGCCGATATCACAGAATGTGAAGCGTTCCGTAAAGATCAAAATGCATTCCATGCGAAGAAAAAGACAGGCTTAAAAATTACGCCACTTGTTTTCGTTATGAAAGCTGTTGCTCGTGCGTTAGAAATATACCCGAACATGAACTCTTCATTATCGACAGATGGTGGCAGTTTAATTCTTAAGAAGTTCATCAACATTGGTATCGCAGTAGCGACACCGGGTGGCTTAGTTGTTCCTGTTATTAAAGACGTGAACAAAAAAGGTATTGAAGAGCTATCTCGTGAGTTAATCGTTATTTCTGGTAAAGCCCGTGACGGCAAGCTTAAAGCTGCTGACATGCAGGGCGGAACATTCACTATTTCTAGCTTAGGTGGCATTGGCGGTACAGCGTTTACTCCAATCGTAAATGCACCAGAAGTTGGTATTTTAGGTGTGTCTAAGTCAGAAATGAAACCTAAGTGGAACGGTAAAGAATTCGTACCACGCTTAATGGTTCCATTAAGCTTATCTTACGATCATCGTGTAATTGATGGTGCTGAAGGTGCTTCATTCTCAACTGAAGTTGCAAACAATTTAACTGACTTACGTCGTTTAGTATTGTAGTAACACAGGCGACGTTAGTCTTATAGTAATTAACGTCGCTAAAACGTATGCTTTACTGGTTGATTTTATTGTAAATAAAACAACCCTTAAAGTTTCAACTAATAAATAAAAACACTAGCACTTAAAAAAGTTGCTAGCGTAAATTAGAGGTTAACATGAGTAAAGATATTAAAACTCAAGTAGTCGTTTTAGGCGCAGGCCCTGGCGGTTACTCAGCAGCATTTCGTGCAGCAGATTTAGGTTTAGACGTAGTACTAGTTGAAAGCCGTGAAACACTTGGTGGCGTTTGTTTGAACGTGGGTTGTATCCCATCTAAAGCATTACTTCACGTTGCTAAAGTAATTGACGACGCAGCTGATATGGCTAGTCATGGTGTTACTTTTGGCGCACCACAAATTGATTTAGACAAAATTCGTAGCTGGAAAGACAGCGTAATCGGTCAGTTAACTGGCGGTTTAGGCGGTATGGCTAAATTACGTAAAGTAACGACTGTTTACGGTTTTGGTAAGTTTACTTCTGACAAAACTATTGTTGTTGCAGGTAACGACGGTAAAGAAACAACGATTACGTTTGATAACGCTATTATTGCTGCTGGTTCATCAGTAGTTGATTTACCGTTTATTCCAACTGAAGACCCACGTGTTATCGATTCAACTGGCGCTTTAGAACTTAAAGACGTTCCAGCTGAAATGTTAGTACTTGGTGGCGGCATTATTGGTCTAGAAATGGGTACCGTTTACAACGCGTTAGGTTCTAACGTCTCTGTAGTTGAATTCGCTGACCAATTAGTACCTGCTGCAGATAAAGATATTGTTAAAATTTATACTGCCTACAACAAGAAAAAATTCAACATCATGTTGTCTACTAAAGTTGTTGCAGTTGACGCAAAAGATGACGGTTTATACGTTACTTTTGAAGGTAAAAATGCACCAGAAGGTCAAGTTCGTTACGACAAGATCTTAGTTGCTGTTGGTCGTAAGCCTAACGGTAAGTTAATTGACGCTGATAAAGCTGGCGTTGCAGTTGACGATCGCGGTTTCATCAATGTTTCTAAAGAATTACGTACAAACGTAGGTCACATCTTCGCTATTGGTGATGTTGTTGGTCAACCTATGCTTGCGCATAAAGCGGTTCATGAAGCACATTGTGCTGCAGAAAACATTGCTGGCAAGAAGCATACTTTTGACCCTCGTTGTATTCCGTCAATCGCTTATACTGATCCAGAAATGGCTTGGGTTGGTGTTACTGAACGTGAAGCAAAAGAGCAAGGTTTAAACATTGAAGTAGCTAACTTCCCTTGGGCTGCTTCTGGTCGTGCTATCGCTTCTGCACGTACTGAAGGTAAAACTAAGATGATCTTCGAGAAAACTACTGGCCGTGTACTAGGTGGTGCTATCGTTGGTATCAATGCTGGCGAAATGCTTGGTGAAGTTTGTTTAGCGGTTGAAATGGGCGCTGATGCTGAAGATTTAGCATTAACGATTCATGCACATCCTACGTTAAACGAATCAATTGGCTTAGCTGCAGAAGTGTTTGAAGGTTCTATTACTGATTTACCGAATGCTAAAGCAGTTAAAAAGAAAAAATAGAAAATAATAATATTTATTAACTCGACTTGGAGTTAATCTAAAGCCCGTTTTACATTTTATGTAAAACGGGCTTTTTATTTAATCCATTTAAAATGTCCAATGTATTACAGTCACATTATTCTTAGTAAGGTTTATACATGCAGGTAAAAATATCTTTCGCGTCACTCAGTACATTATTGGCATGCTTTATTTTATTCTATACCCGTTACCATTCAAAGTGCTGGATTACAGTGGGAATTAAAATGTCTTTAGGCAAGGTAAATAATTCAAACATAGTCACTCTATGTTTTGATTATTTACCGCAGCCTAAAGTCATTTTAAACCCATCAAAGAAGCGTTTGAGCAATATCACTTCTTCGTTGCAGTGACTTAGAAGGGGGTAACCATTCCTTCATCACTGCGCCTCGAATTGAAATCGCTCCAGCGCTCTGAAACATGCATCTTGAATGACAACGGGTATATAACCAGATGTGAACTCTGAATAAGAAAACTTGCCAATGACCTAATTTTAACGCTTATCTGCGCTCTTTTTTACTCCCGATAGCCCGCGATTGCTTCGTAAAAAACCTTGATAGCGACTAAAATTACGTCACTGGTGTTTAAATAAGTATTAATTTTATAATTTCAACGACTTAGAGAAGCACTACCCCAACCTCAGGCGATATAACGAACATTATTTTTTCATTAATAGCTTATGTCAATTTTTTTGGCACAGGCTATTGCATCCTCAATAGCGCTATCAATATCATCACGGCGAGCTAGTGCCACACCTAAACGGCGAGATCCGTGAATTTCAGGTTTAGCAAATAATCTAATTTGTGTTTGTGCCTGGCTAAGAGCTTCTTTTATGCCAGAGAACGATATATCAAAAGATTCACCATTACCTAAAATAACGGCAGACGCAGAATTGCCAAGTTGCTCAATATTATTAATAGGTAAGCCTGTGAAAGCACGCACGTGTAGAGCGAATTCAGATAACTCTTGAGAAATCAAAGTCACCATCCCTGTATCGTGAGGTCGGGGAGAAACTTCATTAAATATAATTTCATCACCTTTTATAAATAACTCTACGCCAAACAATCCGAAGCCACCTAATGCGGTAACTACTTTTTTAGCTGCATCTTTCGCGGCTGCTAAGGCTTTCTCACTCATTACTTGAGGTTGCCAAGATTCGCGGTAATCTCCATCTTCTTGACGATGACCAATAGGATCACAAAAGTGAATACCATCTACGGCATGAATGGTGAGTAAAGCTATCTCATAGTCGAAATCAATAAAGCCTTCCACTATTACTCTTTCGCCATTAGCTCTCCCGCCGCTTTGAGCATATTGCCATGCTTTTTCTATATCTTCTGTTTTCTTAACGACGCTCTGTCCTTTCCCTGAGGAACTCATAATTGGTTTAATAACGCACGGCAAGCCAATTTCTTTGATCACTTCTTTAAATGCTTCTAAGCTATCAGCAAAGTGATAAGGAGAGGTATGGATGTTTAATTCTTCAGAAGCTAATCGACGAATACCTTCACGATTCATAGTCAGTTTAGTCGCATTAGCGCTAGGCACTACATTAAGTCCTTGGCATTCAAGTTCAACTAAAACATCGGTAGCAATTGCTTCAATTTCCGGGACCACATAATGAGGCTTTTCAGCATTAATAATTTTTTTAAGCGCAGTTGCATCTAACATGTTTAAAACGTGACTGCGGTGAGCGATTTGCATAGCAGGAGCATTAGGGTAACTGTCACAAGCAATGACTTCTAATCCTAAACGTTGGCATTCTATCGCGACTTCTTTGCCTAATTCGCCAGAGCCTAATAATAAAACCCTTGTAGCACTTTTACTGGTTGCTGTACCGAACATATAGTGATCCCCCTAAAGACCTCATTGGATAACAGAGATCATACTGTATTTAATTTAAAGCGCAATCTATGTTCGGGGGGATGTATGAGTTTTAGCTATTCTGGAACGAGCTATAGAGTATTGAGTTATTTATATTGTAATGAGAAGAAAAATGAAAGGTTAAGGTGTAAAAATTTATCGAGGATGAAGCGTGTCTGTATCAGACATGATCATTAAGAGAGTTTCGGAATAAATCGATGAGGGGAGTCGCTTGAGTTGTTTACCAAAGTATAACTAATGTAAGTGCGGTGCAGTTTTAAGGGATCTAAAATTGCACCGTCGGTCGTTATTACTTATCCATAATTCAGGTTACTTATCTTCTTTATAATACAACTCAACAGGTATAGCTAAACAAGTTGCTAAAAAAGCTTCAGCATATTGTGGCCCTTTACCTTGGTATTTCCAGCCGAGTGTAAGTGCTAATTGTGTAGGTCTAAAGGTGCCGCTATTCGTTTCTTCTTTGGTAAAAGGGTATTTAACGCCATTACCTGCCATAAGGTCATCTTCCGTGAGCGGACTTTGTTCTACATTAGATAATGTTTTTGCTCGTTTGGCAAAATCAACAAAAAAAGTAACAGCAGCTTGGCAATGATCAAAACGTGTCTTTTTTGCTTTCATTACACTTTCTTCGTGTGTCATTAAACGCTTTCTTTTACCTTCTGGCGCTTCTTTTTTTAGAAGCTTTCGTGTCGCTTTATAAACTTTAGCGTAAGGGTTAACCATGAAGGCTAACTTAGTATGCGTCTCCGGCCAATTTTGTAAAGCTAACATCTTTTTATATTCAGCCGTTATTTCAGGGCTCATTTCAGCTGTTACTGTAATAGCGCTTGCCATAGAGCTAAACATAATTGTTATAAGTAGTCCTGTGAAGGCCAAAGCACGAAGGATTTTCGACGTGTGTTCGGAGAATGTTTTTTTAACCATGCTTTTTATTTTACCCTTTCTTTTTAGCTAGAAATTAGTGAGGAATATTGCCAGTAAAAAGCCTGTATTCGTTCGTATACTATTTCTTATATTTATTATTTAGTTGCAACCAATTACTGACTATTCTATTGATGTAATCTTATCTTTACTATTAGAATTTTAAGTAAAATATAGATACTGACATTATTCTACAATACATTAACTTTTTTTAAATGTTATTAACAAGTTGTTGACAATTTAAGTACAATCAAGAGCTTGTTTTTAAACATTTATTCATACTAGTTCATGTCTTATTATTTGATCTCATTAGTATATGACACAAAAGTATAATTAGACTAATAACAATACTTGTTCTTGCCGATAAGTGCCATTAATTTTATGTTTTTTTTTCGTCCTAGGCCACCTTTCTAATATGCCTTTAGAGAGAACTAAGAGTGTAGTTCATTTCAATTTTATTGATCTATATCTAAGGTAAGCTTTACTTAAATTATCGTAAAAGCGTCCAAAAAGTTTGGCTAGAAGATAAAGTTAAAAATATTGAAGAAGCAAACCATTTTTACCAAATAGAAACTAACGTAAAGGGGTTCCAATAAAATACAGATGAAATTCTTATCAATACATCATTAAATTATGCTATAAAAACTAATAATCTTTACTAACAACTAACAATGCTAATTAATTTGCTAAGGAATATAACTTTGAGAATAAAAGAAATCAATCGTAAATTTAAATATACCTTAGCCCTGATATGTTTTTTATTCTTAAGCGCTTGTGCCTCGCCCGAATTAACAGTAATTGGTCAAGCGAAGTCAGAATGGGACTTTGATCATAATTTGCAATTTAAAAAGACAAAATTTGATGATAAGCACTATCGGTTAGAAGTTATCGCTAATAATAAAACTAGATTCGAACGACTATCTGCCTTCTTGTTACGTCGTAGTTATTTAATCTGTGGTGGTCATGGTTTTAAATTAACGTTGATTAAAGGTGTAGAAAGCTTTGATTTTAAAAAACAATCACCCAACTTGATCAAATCAAACTTAACTGCTGAGTTAGAGTGTCCAATTAAAAAATAGATTAAAGATATCAGTTAAAATATTTTTTTAATTATTATGGGATTAAACCTTGTAAATATTAAGAATAAAAAAGGGTTACTGTTTCAAACAGTAACCCTTTTTTAATATATGAAGCTATTTGAGGTTACTTTATAACTCAAATAAGTTTCCTAGCTTGGATCGGCAATTTTAACACCAACTGATACCGGTGTAGTTAATGCTTCAGCTGGTGGAGCGAAGTCTGTAAGGTTAATACCATCTACAGCTGCTTTATATTCAGTCATCGTTGGGAAGCGACCAAGCATAGTAGAAAGTACAACTAATGGCGTAGAACCCAATAGTGATTCACCTTTCTTCTCTGCGGTATCAGCAACAACACGTCCTTGGAACAAGCGAGTTGAAGTAGCAATTACCGTATCACCTGGTGCAGCTTTCTCTTGGTTACCCATACATAAGTTACAACCTGGACGTTCTAAATACATAATATTTTCATATTTAGTACGAGCTGCATTTTTAGGTGCAGCATCATCAAATTGGAAACCTGAATACTTCTCTAAAATTGCCCAATCGCCTTCAGCTTTAAGCTCATCAACAATATTATATGTTGGTGGCGCTACAACTAATGGTGCGTTAAATTCAATTTTAATACCTTGTGATTCCATATTACGTAACATTTGAGCGATGATTTGCATATCGCCTTTATGTACCATACAAGAACCAACAAAACCTAAATCAACTGACTTGTCTGCATAGTATGAAACAGGACGAATAACGTCATGCGTATAACGCTTAGACACATCATCGTTATTTACATCTGGATCAGCAATCATTGGCTCGTCGATTTGGTCTAAATCAACAATAACTTCAGCGAAGTAGTTTGCATTTTCATCAGGTGTTAATGCAGGTACTGCGCCTGACTTGATCTCTTCAATACGCTTGTCAGCGATATCAATAAGACCTTTAAGTGTTTTCGCTGGATTTTCCATACCTTTATCAATCATGATTTGGATACGGCTCTTAGCGATTTCTAATGAAGCAACTAACGTGTCATCTTGAGAAATACAGATTGAAGCTTTTGCTTTCATTTCTGCAGACCAATCAGTAAACGTAAAGGCTTGGTCAGCTAATAAAGTACCAATGTGAACTTCAATTACACGACCTTGGAAAACGTTTTCGCCACCAAATTGCTTAAGCATTTGTGCTTGCGTTGCGTGAACAACATCACGGAAATCCATGTAGTCTTTCATTTCACCTTTAAAGGTTACTTTAACAGACTCTGGAATTGGCATTGCAGATTCACCCGTTGCTAGTGCAATTGCAACAGTACCTGAGTCAGCACCAAAGGCAACACCCTTAGACATACGGGTATGAGAGTCACCACCGATGATGATAGCGCGATCGTCAACAGTAATATCATTCAATACTTTATGAATAACATCAGTCATTGAGTGATAAACACCTTTTGGATCACGTGCAGTGATTAGACCAAACGCGTTCATAAAGCTCATTAACTTAGGTGTGTTTGCTTTTGCTTTACTATCCCAAACAGATGCAGTGTGACAACCTGATTGGAAAGCACCATCAACAATTGGTGAAATAGTAGAAGCAGCCATCGCTTCTAATTCCTGACATGTCATAGGGCCAGTTGTATCTTGCGAGCCAACAATGTTTATTTTAACACGAACGTTTGAGCCGGCATGAAGTGGTGAGTCAGATAAAACGCCAACCGCGTTACGGTTAAATATTTTCTCAACAGCCGTTAAACCTTGGCCTTCATGCGAAATTTCTTTTGAAGCGGCATATACGCTTAAAGGTTCAACACCTAAAGCTTCTGCTGCAAATGTTTGTAATTTTTTACCGAAAGTTACAGCATATGAACCACCAGCTTTCATGAATTCTTGCTTTTGCGGTGTGAACGCCGAAGAAATATCAGCAAGCTCTGTGTCGCCGTTATATAATTTCTGCGCTTTAGTATCGATAGTTAGTACAGTACCTGTAGCAACTGAGTACGCTTGTTCTAGTACTGCATCGCCATTTGCATCAACAACCGCATTACCGCTAGCATCTACTTTCTTAACCCAGTTTTTAAGGTCAAGACCAATACCACCAGTTACATCAACCGTTGTAAGGAATATTGGAGCAATACCATTTGTACCAGCAACAATGGGTGCGAAGTTAATAAAAGGTACATATGGACTAGCTTTTTTACCAGCTAATAATGCAACGTTGTTAACACCAGACATACGAGATGAACCAACACCCATAGTGCCTTTTTCAGCAATTAACATCACTTTTGCGTTAGGGTGCTTAGCTTGTAAGTCTTTGATTTCTGCTTGAGCTTCAGGAGTGCTCATACATTGACCATGTAATTCACGATCGGCACGAGAGTGAGATTGATGACCTGGCGATAGTAAATCTGTTGAGATATCACCTTCACCAGCAATACACGTAACTACTTCAATTTTTTCTTCAATAGGAGGTAACTTAGTGAAAAACTCTGCTTGTGCGTAGCTTTCTAAAATCCCTTTAGCAATTGCATTACCTGCTTTAAATGCCGCTTCAAGACGAGCAGTATCAGCATCGTATAAAAACACTTGGGTTTTTAAAACGTCAGATGCTTGAGAAGCTAAGTCTGCGTTATCGCTTAATGCAAGATCAAGTAATACCTCAATTGAAGGACCACCTTTCATGTGAGAAAGTAATTCGAAAGCGAACTCAACCGATATCTCTGCAACAACAGCTTCGCCAAGAATGATTTCTTTTAAAAATTTAGCTTTTTCACCAGCAGCACTAGTAGTACCTGGTAATGTATTGTAGATAAAGAAGTTAAGAGAGTCTGCACGATACTCATTTGCTTCATCTTTAATTTGCGCGATGATCTCAGCTGTTAAATCAGCAGCATCAATGGGCTTAGGTGCTAAACCTAGCTCATTTTTACGGGTTTCAATTTCTGCTATATATTCTAAATAAAGGCTCATTAAATACTCTCTCTAGCTATAATGTGCTAATAACAATGTATATTATGATAATTAGCTGGGACAAATTTTGTGTCTAGTTTACCTTATTTTATGATTACTACGAATCATTTGGTTAAATAAGCACTATTCATAGTATTTATAGTTTGTAGTGAATTTAGTTATAGTGTTTATATTGCACTACAGATAACACTTTTGACTATAAATGTAGATGACTTCTTCGCTCTATGCTCACTCAGAATAGACCATATTTCGTACGTTTAGTGCACTATGTTCATTATAAAATAATTCTGCTAAAATGCGCCTCCCTAAAACATGGCTGACACCTCTTTGGTTCCTGGCGTGTTTTGATTATTAATCTATAGCACTGGATTTACGTTCCAGTAAGCTCAATGGAGTACACATGAATTCATCAGAAAAAATATCATCTACCGGTAATACTGAAAATGGCATCACCATTTGTGCCTTATATAAATTTGTTCGATTAGATGCTTTTGAAGCATTACGCGAGCCACTGTCTAATAAGATGACCAGTGTTGACGTTAAAGGTACCCTATTATTGGCTGCTGAAGGCATCAACGGTACTATTGCAGGTCCGCAAGTAGGTGTTGATGCAGTATTAGCTTTTCTTGGCGAACAGCCGGGTTTAGAGAATATTTCTCATAAAGAATCATACAATGAAGAAAACCCTTTTCACCGCACTAAAGTGAAATTGAAAAAAGAAATTGTCACCATGGGGATTGAAGGGATTGATCCTAACCAAGTGGTTGGTACTTACGTGAAGCCAAAAGATTGGAATGCCTTAATTTCTGATCCTGACGTAGTATTAGTCGATACTCGTAATGATTACGAAATTGAAATTGGTACTTTCAAAGGTGCTATTAACCCGAACACAGAAACGTTTCGTGAATTCCCAGAATACGTTGAAAAAAATCTAGATAAAAACAAACATAAGAAAGTTGCTATGTACTGTACTGGTGGCATTCGCTGCGAAAAATCTACAGCTTATCTTAAAGAGCAAGGCTTTGAAGAAGTCTATCACCTTGAAGGCGGCATTTTAAAATACCTTGAAGAAGTACCAAGTACTGAAACAATGTGGGAAGGTGAGTGTTTTGTTTTTGATGGTCGCGTTGCGGTCAATCATGATTTAGAGCAAGGTCAGTACGACCAATGTTTCGCTTGTCGTTTTCCTTTAACGGAAGATGAAAAAGAAAGTGAACATTATGTAAAAGGCGTTAGTTGTCATCGTTGTCACGACAAAGTAACTGACGAGCAACGCAACCGTTATGCTGAACGTCAACGTCAAATTTCGTTAGCGGAAGCGCGTGGTGAAAGTCATATTGGTGGAGATATACAAACCATTATTGAAGAAAGACGCCAAGAGAAGAATGCTAAAAAAGCAAAACAGTCTGCTAAATAAAATTACATTTCAGTAGATATAAAACGCATAAAAAAGCCAACTTCACTAAATCTGTTACAGAGTCATAGTTAAGTTGGCTTTTTTGTTTAATCTAATAGGTTAATTATTAATCTTGCTCAGCAGCTTCTTTCAAATAAGCGAGTCGGTCTTGTTCTTGCTCAAATGCTGCTTGAATTTCTGCTAACACAGTCTCAACATCAGCACTCTGCGTATCTTCGGCAAATTTCCCTGTTAATTTCGTGGTATCACTTAATTCACCGGCTTCATATAATGCCCACATTTCTTCACCAAACCTCGTTAGTGCTAAATTGGGTGCAAATTGGGCGTAGTAAGTCGTAATATTATTAACATCGCGAAGTAACATAGCTTTGGCATTATTGTTTGCCGAGGCATCAACTGCTTGTGGTAAATCTATAACAACAGGGCCATATTCGTCGACCAACACATTAAATTCTGACAAATCACCATGAACAATACCAGCGCATAACATACGCATAATATAAATCATCATTAATGCATGATCTTCCATGGCTTGTTCAGTTTCCATGACAACATCATTAAGTCGTGGCGCTACATCACCTGCTTCATCGGTAATAAGCTCCATTAACAATACGCCATCATAGCAACCAAAAGGCTCTGGAACTCGTACGCCATGTTCTGCAAGCGTATACAAAGCTTCAACCTCAGCATTTTGCCAAGCTTCTTCTTGTTGGTTTTTTCCGTATTTAGAACCTTTTTCCATGGCTCTCGAACGTCTACTGTTTCGGCTCTTACGTCCTTCAGTATATTGCGATGCTTTTTTAAAGCTACGCTTCATTGATTCTTTATAGACTTTCGCGCAGCGGATCTCCTCACCACAACGAACTCGGTAAACTGTGGCTTCTTTGCCGCTCATTAATTGATTGAGTACTTCATCAATTAGTCCCTCTTCTACAAGGGGTAATATACGCTTTGGAATTTTCATTGCGCTGTTATACCTCAGTTGCGTTAAGGAAGATAGTAAAACATGAATTGTTGCCCTGATGGCGACAATTCATTTAGATTTTCAGCGATTGGTTAATTATATCAGTATCTGTAGGTCATTCAAGTAACGTGTTTAATCTACGTTTTATGGATTACTTTTATTTTTATTTAAAGCAGCTAACTGATTTTCTAAAGCGGATAATTTTTGATAGATTTTATCGTTTTGCTCGAGTATTTCTTCATTTTGCTGTCTGAGTTCTCGGTTTTTGATATTGGTATCAGCAAAGCCGAATATTTTATTGGCAAAAACAGCACCAACGCCACCTAATATACCCACACCTAAAATAAACATAACGAAAACTGCAATACGGCCAACAAGTGTAATGGGGTAAACATCACCAAAACCTATGGTGGTTGAAGACATTAACATCAGCCAAAAAGCATCCGCATAATTCTTTACAGGAGAGCCTTCAACCGCGGTTTCTGCGATAAAAGTGATATAACCTAAACCAATATTAATAAAAGCAAATAACCCAATAGATAAAGCGGCTAAGATTGCATAGTTGTAGTTTTTCACGCCAAACTCATCAATTTTAAATAAGTTACTTTTTTCCATAGCGCTTTGCAGAATAATCATTTTTTCCCTTTTGCTTTTTACTCATAATGTTTCGATGATATTACAATCTGAGACGATAGAGAAGTGCAGTTGATGAGATTATAAAAGGAGAATGTGTATAGGTAAAGTTAACTTTGGATATACCCATGTCAAATGAGTTGAATCATTAATTTTGTACGATTAATCATTTAACTTTGATATACTTTTTTCATTATCATTAAACTCAAGAATATAATCGTGGCACGTAAAAAAGATAAAAAATCAGGTAAAGGCTCTGCTGGTCAAAATAGAAAGAATAGTGATGATTTCTTAAGTAAATTCCAGAATAAAAACGATGTTGTTAATTGCGAATCAGGCTTAATGTATCGGAAAGTAGACTCAGCCGAGGGAGCTAATATTCCGGTCACATTCAATGACAGTGTAGAAGTGCATCAACGTATTACACTGACCGATGGCGCTATTATTGCAGATACTTATCAAAGTAATAGACCTGAAAAATTTACAGTTGAAGAAGCGATAGAAGGCTTAACTGAAGGTTTGCAATATATGAACGTAGGGGAGCGCTTTGAGTTTGTTATACCGCCAGATTTGGCTTGGGGTAAAAAAGGAAATGGCAGTAAAATTGGTGCGAATGCCGTACTAATTATTGATATTCGTTTAATTTCTGTATTTTAAAACCGACCTTAAAATAACCTCAGTGCGCGTTACGCAGTTAAGGGCTGCTCAGGAGAATATGCTCCCAGAATTCTCTAACAAGCTACATCCGTAGCGTCCTTAACAAGTTCGAAACGCTGGACTGATGAACTATTTAGCTCCCGTTGGTCAAGGCGATAAAAGGTCATCTACGGCGTTATTGATTTAGAAAATAGATTAACTATTCTCTTCAATCAATGCCTTGTACCTGACCCTTTCTCGACTTGCTGAAATCTGCATCTTGAGGTGTGAGTGGTATATATTAACCCGCTTTTCGCGTTGGTTTTCTGGCTGACTTACTCGGTGCTTTTTTCTTAAAGGAACTATTGCCTCGTTTAGGTTTAAAAGCAACTTTGGGTAATCCTGAAAACGACTGTTGGCTAGCCCCGTGAACCATTTCGGTTACTATATTAGTTAACGGTTGCATAAAGCTTAGGTAACTCGCATTTTTTTCACTAATTGCTGTAAGAGTTGCTTCCCATTGTGCTGTCATATCTGGCAGTGTCGCCATTTCAGGTAAGGCGTTGATCAACGCAACACCTACATCGGTGGCCGTTATTGCCTTGCCTTGGCGTTGTAAAAAATCACGCTTAAATAACAAGTCTATAATGCCGGCACGTGTAGCGTCAGTGCCTAAACCATCAGTATCTTTCAGTACTTTTTTAATCATAGGATCACTAACATAGCGCGCGATGCCTGTCATAGCACCAAGTAGTGTTGCATCGGTAAAAGACTGTGGCGGAGAAGTATGTTTTTCTATCAACTCACCTTGTTGGCAATGTAATACTTGTCCCTTTGTTAACGGCGGTAATGTTTGCTCTTGTTCAGCTCTTTCATCGCCATTTGTTGAGTTACTTGCCACTTGTGATTTTTTGCTTTTAGGGAAGAGTACTTGCCAACCGAGTTGCTTCTCTGTTTTTGCTTGGCTAAGAAAATTCCCACCAGCAATCAATAAATGTACTTTGGTTTGCTGATAAATATAAGCAGGATAAAACTGCACCAAGTATTGGCGTACAATCAGTAAATAAATATTCTTTTCAAAGGTATTTAAGTTGATATTCTCAGGTGATTTTTCAGTGGGAATAATCGCATGATGTGCCGTTATTTTTTTATCGTTCCACGCTTTACTCACTAAAGCCGTATTGGCTCCTTGCGCGGGTTTATTACACGGTAGTGATGATTTTGCGAGAGTAGCCACAATGCCTTTTGCTTGCTTTATTTGCTCTTTAGGTAAATAACGACAATCAGAACGCGGGTAAGTGATCAGTTTATGCTTCTCATATAATGCCTGACACACATCAAGTACGAGTTTGGCATTCATTGAAAATTGCTTTGCAGCACTTATTTGTAATTGCGATAAATTAAAGGGCAGCGGGGCAGCTTGCTGTTTTTCATTGCTTTCAAGGTTACTGACGGTTGCCGGTTGGTTATCAATGCGTTTAACCACATTTTCCGCTAAAGATTTAACTAGCACTCTACCTTCTTCATCACAATAAGGTAGGCAGTTATCACTTGGTTGCCATTTGGCAGTAAAAGCGAAAGATTGATTTTCACTTAAGGCTAAATGCGCTTGTACTTGATAAAAGGGTTTATTGACAAAGTTTGCTATTTCTTGTTCACGCCTAACCACTAACCCTAACAACGGGGTTTGTACGCGGCCTACTGATAACACTGAGTGATAGCCAGTTTTTTGCCCTTGTAAGGTATAAGCACGGGTAAGATTAATACCATAAAGCCAATCAGCACGAGACCGCGCTAGGGCAGAAATAGATAACGGCATAAAATCACTATTCGGTTTGAGTGAATTTAGTGCGCGTGTTACCGCAGGTAAGTTTAAATCGCTGATCAATAGGCGTTTAATGTTAGCTTTTTTGGTTTTAGATACTTTAAAGAAATCAATTACTTCATCAACGAGCAATTGCCCTTCACGGTCAGGATCACCAGCGTGAATAATTTCATCCGCTTGTTTAACTAACTTTCTTAATACGGTTAATTGTGAGCGTGTACGGCTAATAGGTTTTAACTGCCATTGCTGAGGAACTATCGGCAAATTCTCCATACGCCATTTTTTTAATTCAGCATCGTAATCTTCGGGATCTGCTTGCGCTAAGATATGTCCGATACACCAACTCACCACATCGCCATTCGCTAGCTCGATATGTGTTTTATGGTTTTTTTGAGGCTTAGGTAAAGCGGCTGCAATAGCACGACCTAAACTTGGTTTTTCGGCAATATAGAGTTTCACACCAGATCCAAGTGTTAGAAAAATGAGTAATGGACAGTTTGAGTATAATCCAATAACTGGTTTTATGTACAGTTATTTGTTTGGGCGAGTTACTTTTGCTTTTTGAAGGTTAAAACCAAAACCGTACCGAGCAGTATTGTAAAGGAAGCAAGGATTATACGCATTGTAATCATCTCGTTAAGGAGTAATGCGCCAGCGAGGGTAACAAGTAACGGCACACTTAATTGGATGATAGCGGCTTGAGTCGCCTTAAGTTCAGGTAATACACTGTACCAAATAACATAACCTATACCTGAGGTAACAATACCTGATAACAGTGCATACATTACACCATCGGGCGCTAAGCTAATGGTATCATTTGTTGTTAGATAAACGCTAAGCCATAGTAATATTGCCATAGGCGCTGCTTTAATAAAGTTTCCAGCGGTTGCCGTTGCAGGATCTTTTGAACCTCTGCCTTGCAGAGTATAAATCCCCCAAGCTACGCCTGAAATACACATTAATAATGCGCCGAGAAATGAAGGAGCACTAATGCCTGGCAACATTAAAATAACCAACCCGGCAATGGCTAAAATAAAACCAAATATTTGAATTGCGTTAAGTCGCTCACCTTCACGGTATCCCACTATGGTCATGGTCACTTGAACAGAGCCAAAAAGTAATAATGCCCCTGTACCTGCCGCGATAAAAGCATAGCCATAAGTAAAGCTAACAGCATAAATAAATAAAGCAAAGGCAGCTAACCATGAGCCAGATTTATAGGGTTTAGGATTCTTTTTATAGAGTAAAAATAACCACAAAAAAGCTGCACCAGAAACAATTCTAAGGAGCGTGAAGCTCGCTTCATCAATGGACGTTTTATCTAAAGCGAAACGGGTAATTATTGAATTCGCGGCAAAAGCGACCAGAGATAAAAACGTTATTAAAATGATGCGAAGCCGAGTCATGGTATTGCCTTATGCTTGAGATGTTTATTGTCAGAGAAATTTCGGTTGGCTAAAGCTTTGTCAGAGTATGCTTTAGCTATATTTAGCTATATTTAGCTATATTTAGCTATATTAAGCTATAAGTAATGGCTCGGGGTTATGTCGGATATTTGATAATAAAACAACCTTAGCTTATTTTAGCGTTAAGTTAAGGTTGTTTTAAATTGGAGCTAGTTTGAGCTAGCTAAACCATATCATCGA